>Ga0256836_1000723_pt1 | contig 16567 bp, 19 predicted proteins | sample 4561380metaG_FD_185974 | JGI IMG/M metagenome (GOLD analysis project Ga0256836, IMG submission 185974) | Hydrothermal vent microbial communities from Guaymas Basin, Mexico - 4561-380 | ecosystem: Environmental > Aquatic > Marine > Hydrothermal vents | place: Mexico: Guaymas Basin | collected...
GTTTGAGGTCGTTCTATCAATGTACCACGATCAAGGTCTAATCCCAATTAAACTCCTCGGATTTGGTAAGAGTGTTAACACAACTTTAGGCCTTCCGATAATAAGGACATCAGTGGATCACGGAACTGCCTACGATATAGCCGGCAAAGGCACCGCAGACGAGGGAAGTTTTAAGGCTGCAGTAGAGGAAGCTTTAAAACTTCTAGATAAGAGAGAACTTTGTTAGAATTAAGCACAAATTTTAAAGGGTTAAGGCTATGAGAGACTTAAGTTTCTTGAGAATTCCCCGTGCAGAAGGTAGTACAATACTCTCCTTCATATTGATTCTATCAGTTTTTATACTCTTTTTTATTCTAATTGGACTTCTAAAGGAATACCTTAAAAAAGCTAACATTAAAAGGTCCTTCTTTAAAGAAGCTCTTGAAAGAGGTTTAACGGAAGAAGAAGCCCAAATATTGTGGGAATATGCATTAAAACTTGGAAGAGATCCATTTTTAACTTTAGAGTTTAAAGCTCCTTTTGAAAAAGTTGTAGATCTCTTCTTAAAGGAAAACCCACAGGCAGATGAGAGTCTAATTCAAGATATGAGAATGAAACTAGGCTTTGACTACCTTCCTCCCTTTGTTCCTCTTGTTAGTACAAAAGATATAGAGCTATTCCAACCTGCAAAACTCTACATTCCAGATAAAGGGAACTATGAAATTGCACTCTTTGATAAAGACGAAAAGTATATGTACTGGGCAGTAATTGACAAAAAACAGCCTCCAAATCTAGAAGGTTCTAAAGTAACTATCTCCTTCATAAGGAAAGGGGACGGTATTTACAAGTTTGAATCAGTTGTTGAAAAGGTTTTCTTTGAAAGTGGAAGAATGATACTTCAAGTCCCACATACCTTTGAACTCACAAGGTACCAAAGGAGAGAATACGCAAGGGTAGAAGTTGAAATTCCGGTAGACGTTGGTATTTACAATAAAGAAGAGGACAAAATAGAGTGGATTAAGGGAGAAATCGTTGATATCTCAGCTGGAGGAGCTAAAGTCTGCATTTCATACCAAGATTATCCTCAAGAGTTAAAGCCCTATTCTGAAATTACTCTAAAGTTCACCCTTAAAGAAAGAGAATTTAAACTCAAAGCAACTATACTAAATATCTATAAGAGAAGAAGCTCAACCTGCTATGGAGTTAAGTACGAAGATATAAAACCTGATCAACAGAAGTTAATTCACGACTTTGTAAGAGAGGAACAGAAAAAAATTGCTCAGCTTGCCTTAAAAAATAGAGGATAAATGAAAGGACTAAGTAGAATTATTAAAATTAAGGAAAGTGAACTTCAAAAGGAAAGGGAAAGACTTAACGTGCTACTAGTAAAAGAGAAAGAACTAAGACTTGAAATTGAAGAGATTGATAGGAAAATTTCTTACCTTAAATCTGTGATCCCTGAATCTATATTACAATTTGCCTTAATACAGGAGGAAACGAAAAGGCTTTTAAAGGAGAAAGAAAAACTAAAGGAGAGTTTAAAAGGACTTACATTAGAGATAGATAGAAAAAGAGAGGATGTAGGTAAACTAAGAGGAGAGGTAAAACTCGTTAAAGAACTCCTTAAGAGGAAAGAGCTAAAGGAGAAACGAGTTAATGAGGTTTTAAATGAAAGGTTTATTTACCAAACTCTTTACTCTGTTGATCGTACTTAACGCTATGAACTTTCCCTCTTACGCTCAGGGAAGAGTTCAGCTCAAAGAAGCAAAAAAGGAAATAGAGAGGTTAACTAAATTAAAACAAGAGGTTAAAAAACTGATAGAGGAGAATAAAAAGCTACTAGAAGAAATAAAGAAAGAAAGGGAGAAACTAAAGAAGGAAAGAGAGGAATTTGAAAGGAGAATTAAAGAGGTAGAAGCAGAGAGGTATAAAAAACTTGCCCAAATGTTTTCCAAAATGGATCCCGAACTTGCAGGCCAGAAAATTTCATCCTTCACGGATCCCAAAGAAGCTGCATACATCCTCTATAACATGAAATCCAGAAAAGCAGGAGAAATTCTAAACTACGTTGACCCTAAAGTTGTTAATCAAATAGTAAAAATTTTAACTGCCATTAAAGAGAGCTCCTACTCCGATAAATCCTAGCCAGGATCTTAGCAACAACTTTATAGAACTCTTCAGGTATGTAATCCCCGATATCGCACGAAGAATAAAGAGCCCTTGCCAGTTCGGGGTTTTCCTCAATAGGAACTCCTTTTTCAACGGCAATCTCTTTAATCCTTAAAGCTACCCTATCAACTCCTTTAGCCACAACTTTAGGAGCGTACATCTTACCCCTCTCATACTTTAGGGCAACGGCATAGTGGGTAGGGTTTGTAATTACGACGTCAGCTTTAGGTACTTCAGCCATCATCCTCCTCATTGCAATCTCTCTCTGCTTCTTCCTTATTGCCGACTTGACTAAAGGATGACCCTCATACTGTTTCCTCTCCTCTTTAACTTCCTGAACACTCATCTTCAGGTTTTCCTCGTACTCCCAACGCCTGTAGAGGAAATCAATGGCTGCAATGGGAATTGATAGGAGACCAAAAACGAGAAAAAGGACAACAATCCACTTTGCAAACATGTTTATTTGAGAGGGAAGGGGTAAAAGGGGAAGAGAGTAGAAACCAGAAAGAGCAAATTTTACAGTGAAATAACCTACAGCAGCAGCAACAGACAGCTTCAGGGTATTTTTTACACTCTCAAAGAAGGTTTTTAAGGAAAAAACCCTACCTAAACCTTTTACGGGATTAACGTTGTCCAGCTTCGGAACGAGAGGTTTAACTGTAAAGATAAAACCAAACTGAACAACGTTTGAAAGGACACCAACAAGCAAAAGGGAGAGGAAAATAGGCAAGATTAGTAAAAAAAACTTGTAAGAAAAGAGCTTTAACATGTAAGAAAGCTGAAGGTAAGGAGACTCTGAAAAAGAATAAGAAAAGAGGGCCTGCAAACTTCTATATAAGTAAGGCAAGTAAAAGTAGAGGATGATTGCCGTAAAAAACAGGGTTGCTGCTATCGGAACGTCCTGACTCTTTAGTACTTGACCCTCTTCCCTTGCCTTCTGGCGCCGCCGTGGGGTTGCCTTTTCCGTCTTTGAGGGATCCTTAGCCACCCTTTAAGACCTCCAGCAGCCTAAATAAATCTTCAAGATACCTCTGAACTAAGTCAACAGTAAAGTAAACAATAACAGAAAAAGCTACACTTAGTGCTAGCAAACCTACAAATACTTGCAGAGGTAAACCAACTATAAAGACGTTAATCTGAGGGATTAGCCTATTAACAAGTGCAAGCGCAAGGTTCGTTATAAAGAGGGCAAAAATAAAGGGAAATGCCAACTTAAACCCAAAAGTGAAAATTAAACTAGATTCCTTAATCAGAAAGTTAAATAAGGAGTCCCCTATGTTAGCCCCTCCAGGGGGAATGAATTTAAAACTCTGGTAGAGGGCTCCCAAAAATAACTTTTCACCACCGGTTGCAAAGAAAACAGCGTAAAAAACAAAAGCAAAAAACCTTCCCAAAACAGAAACCATTCCAAAGGTAGGATCAAAGAGGTTGGCAACTGTCAATCCCATAAGGTAACTAATTAGCTCTGCAGCGTAGAGAACAACTGCGTAGAAGATACTTCCAACCAACGCAAGTAAAAAACCAACTAAGAGTTCCTTTAAAACTAGGAAAGTAAAAGTTAGTAGAGAAGAAGGAGGCTGGAAAATAGTAGGAACAAGGGAGGAAAAAAAGAAAGAAAACGATAGTAAGAGAACAATCCTTACAGATATTGGAATAAAAGAAGTGGAGAAAAAAGGAAAAGCCATCATGAAGGCTGAAAGCCTAAGGAAAACGAACAAGAATCCCCAATAATAGGATGAGATGTAGTCAAAGAGCTGATTCATTTTAGTATCTGGAGAAGGTATAAGAAGTTTTCCTTTGTATAGTCAACTAACTTAATAAGCATCCAATTACCTAAAACGTAGAGCGTAACCATCGTTACTAAAATCTTAGGTATAAACGTCAAAGTCATCTCGTGAATTTGAGTTGCCGCCTGAAAAATACTTACAACCAATCCAACTAAAAAGGTCGTTAGTAGAACGGGCGTTCCAACCAAGAAGGCAACTTCAAACATTTTCTGTCCCAAACTTATAACCTGATCTACCGTCATCTGTAACTCTCTACTATTGACTTAATCAGAAGTTCCCAACCTCCAGACACTACAAAAAGTATAAGCTTAAAGGGAAGAGAAAGCATCATAGGAGGTATCATCATCATACCCATTGACATAAGAATACTGGCGACAAGCAGGTCTATAAGAATGAAAGGAAGGAAAACAACGAAGACAAACTCAAAGGCAGTCTTAACTTCACTGACCATAAAGGCAGGAATAAGGGTAATAAAAGAGACCTCTTTAGGAGAAGAAGGCCTTTCCCTTTTAATATCAAGGAAAAGCTTTAATTCCTCTTTTCTTGTATTCCTTAACATAAACTCCTTTATTGGAACAGCAGCTCTCTCAATCGCTTCAATATCTGAAACTTCACCGTTCAGATAAGGTTTAAGGGCAAATTGATCAACTTTCCTAAGTGTTGGATACATTGTAAAGAGGGTAAGAAAGAGAGAAATAGCTATAACAACCTGGTTTGGAGGTGTTTGGGGAGTTCCCAAAGCGTGCCTTAAAAGGGAGAGAATAATAACAATCCTTGTAAAGCTAGTTACAGCTATAAGTATTGAAGGTAAAAGGGCTAGGACAGTTAGTAAGAATAGAACCTTTAACGTAACATCAACTTGCCCCAACCTCTGGGCAATTTGATTAAGAGTTTCTCCTTGAGCCGTCGTTGGCACTAAAACCAGTAGTAGAGCTATCCTCGTCATTTTCTATCTCTTTTAAGATCTTGAAGTCTCCTCTTGAGTAAAAACCTAAATACTGCCTCTTTCCCGCTCGAAAAACTATAAGGCCAGAGTCACCACTTAAAGGAAGTTTTTCAAGGAGTTCTAAATTTCTTCCCCCTTTATTATAAGGAAACTTAAAACCGTACCTATTAATTAAATAGTAGAGAAAAACTAAAGCTCCAATTACAGTTAAAGAGTTAAGGAGGAACTGGAGCTCACTATACAAGGTCAACGAGCCTCAAACCGATTTTATCGTTAATAACTATAAGCTCCCCAATACCGAACTTCTTATCGTTTAGGTAAACTTCAAGGTAATCTTCAAGTTTAGTATCAAGAGTAATAAGGTCTCCCTCTTTTAACTTTAAGACTTTAGAAAGGGGGAGCTCTTTGCTCCCCAGAACAAGAGATAGCTTTAACTTTATATCTTTAAACCTCTCTAACTTCTTATTTACCATCTCTAACCTGTTTGAATTATAAACTCAGTAAAGTAAACGTTCTTTACACCACCTAAAGGTAAAATAGCGTTTACTCTCTTAGCAATTTCCTCCTTAAGGAACTCTATACCTTCAGGAGTTCTAATTTCAGAAGACTTCTTAGTTAGAAGCAAAGTCGTAATAGCGTCCTTAATTTCAGGCAACCTCTTCTGGGCTTCTGCCTGAACTTTCTGATCTTTTAACTCCAAAACAACGGAAACTTTTAAAAACCTTTCAATATCAGGATCTGCAAGGTTAACAACAAAAGTTCCAAGATCAAACATAACCCCTACGTTTTCAGTAGCCTTTATCTCCTCAATAATCTTCTCCGCTTGCTTCTCTTTGGTCTCAGCTTTCTTTTTATCCAGGACCAGAAACTTATAGGCAGCCCCTCCTCCGGCAGCTACCAGTATCAAAAATATTAAGATTAAGATTAACTTCTTCTTCCCGCCTTTACTCTCCTGTTCCTGCTGTTGCTTTTCCTCTTCAGCCATCTAAAGCTCCGTTATCTCTTGATATTCATTGTTTCCTGAAGGATTTGATCATCAGTTGTTATTACCCTTGCATTCGCCTGATAAGTCCTTTGGGCAGTAATAAGGTTAATGAACTCATTAGCTATATCAACGTTTGACATCTCAAGCATTCCACTTCTAACTTTTGAAATAACCCCTCCTGGCACAATAACAGGAGTAAAGGTCTGAACGTTGGGAACGTAGAGCCAACTTCCTTTCTTAACAAGCATCTCTTTATCTTTAAAGGTAGCAATTGCGAGACGAGCAATGTCCTTCACTTTCCCGTTCGTATAAGTTGCTTTTATAGTGCCATCCTCACTAACTGCCACAGCCATAAGATCACCTTTACTGTTACCATCCTGTTCTGAGTAAAAGATAAAATCTGAAGCAACTTGTTTTAAAGCCAATATATTAAGAGAAATGCTTATTGGAGCAGCTCCATTCTTTAAGTCAACCTCTGCAGTTTGAATTTTTTTAGGATCAAGGTTATTTGTACTTTCATTACTATCGTAATACTCGTAGTCAACGCTTATAGAATCGTTACTACTCCCGTTCCCAGCCAAATCAAACACTTTAATAGTACCGTCTGAGTAATCAACCGTTCCCTTTACATCTCCTGTTGATTTATCTATTAAATTCCCTTTACCGTCATCAAAAATTTCCTTATTACCACTATCATACGATACTTTAACACTACCAGGAACTAAGGGAGTATTTGATACGGTAAACTCTCCATTATCGCTACTCTCCGTCTGCGATTCACCAGTTACTGAAGAAACTTTTCCATAACCTTTAATATTTGCTTCATCAATAGTACCATCCGGTTTAAATTGAACCTTTAGAAAAGCAAACTTATCACTGCCAACAGGAATCTCCATAGGCTTTCCATCAATATTTGAATAGACTAACCAGAAAGCATTTCCTGAACTATCCTGTTTGTGAATAAAATAGAATTCCAAATCATGAGGATTACCTAAAGAATCATAAACTGTAACAGCATTAACGTAATTAAAAGTTGATGAGTTGGCTGTATTAAAAATAGATTCGTCAACATTTGCAGTATTGGGATTGTCCTCTATAAAAGAAGCCCTTGAATCAAGATTACTCGGTTCCTTAAAGGCAACATAAGAGGTTGATTTTGGCTCTATATCCTTAGGTATGTTAATGTTACTAATAGCACCTGAAAGATTTCCATTATCGTCCAACATCCATCCTTGAACTTTCATTCCAAGCATGTTGATGAGATCCCCATTAGTATCAAGGCGAAACTCTCCATTCCTTGTGTAATAAGTTACACCAGATTTATCCTTAACCATAAAGAACCCCTCTCCATCAAGAGCAAGATCAAGGGGATTATTTGTATTCATGAAGGTTCCTTGACTAAAGTCTTTAACAGTTGAACTTATGTAAACTCCTCCTCCAACTTCCCTGTTAACAGGAGCACCATTTTTAAAAGTAGTAAGGCTTCTAGAAAGAAGATCTTCAAAAACTGCCCTTTCCGCTTTAAAACCTATAGTATTAACGTTAGCTATGTTATCCGAAATAACCGAAAGCCATTCTTTATCTGCCGAAAGACCTGTAAATGCTGTGTAGAAGGATTGAAGCATGGCTAACCTCCAATTTCTGTTATATTTTCAATAGGGATTTCAGAAATTCCTGAAATAGCATAAACCTTCCCATCCTCTCCCCTTTTAACACCATTAACCAAAGCGTAACTTTCAACTTTAGCATCAATTAAGGAACCATCAGAAGCTACAGCATTAACAACTACTCGGTAATAGCCATCAGAGAGAGAAGAGTTATCAATTTCAACAGGATAAGTCCCAGGAGATAGGTCAGTAAAAGTTTTTTCTTCAACAACCTTACCTGAGCTATCAAGGAGAGAAACTTGAACCCGACTTGCTGGCTCTGAAAGAGTAAACTGAATCTTACCTCTTCCATCTTCTACATAAGTTTGGTCTCCCAAATACTGAACAACCCTTCCTATAAAGGAAGAGGCAAAAAAGAGGGAATAAGCATCAACAGTACTTTTTATCTTGTCTATATTACTCTCAAACGAATTAAGAACTTCCATCTCCCTAAGCTTAACTGTATTGGTTATAAATTGGCTTATATCCTGAGCTTCAAGGGGATCTTGCCACTGTATATTGGCAAGGAGAACCTTTAAAAACTCATCGTGAGACATTTTAGAGTTGTCGTAATTAGCCGGAACAACCTTGATCTTTGACTCATCATTCACACTATAAATCCCATCTAACCCCATATTTCTCTCCCTCCTTAATGATAGATTCTACCAATCCTGAAAGCTCTTTAAAACTGTCTTCAAGACCGATCTTTTGATTAATCCCTTGTTTTATAAAGTTTTCCAACTTCTGATGAGCAAAAATTGACAGGTCTATCTTTGGAGAAGTTCCCTTTTTATAAAGACCAAGTTGGATAATCTCTTGATTATCCCTATACAGAGTCTCCAATTCAAAAACTAAAGACTGCAGTTTTAAAATGTCTTGGCTGACTATTTGAGGAGTCAGCCTACTTATACTCTTTAAAATATCCACGGCAGGGAAAAGCCTTCTATTTGCAAGTTCCCTAGAAAGAACTATATGACCGTCAAGCAAACCAACAGAAGCATCAGCCACAGGATCAAGCGAAATATCATCACCTTCAACTAAAACCGTGAAAATCCCGGTAATACTTCCTTCCCCGACGAAATTACCTGCTCTCTCTATCAGTTTCGCTAAAGAGGAAAAAACGGACGGAGTATAGCCTTTACTAGTAGGGGGCTCACCAACGGCCAACCCTATCTCCCTCTGAGCCATAGCAAATCGGGTTAAGGAATCTACCAGAAGTAAAACGTTCTTCCCCTTAGAAGAAAAATACTCGGCTATGGCACAAGCAGTATAGGCAGCCCTGATCTTAGCAAGAGGCGGCATATCAGAAGTAGCCACAACTACAACTGAACGCTTTAAACCATCAGAAAGGTTATCTTCTATAAACTCTCTAACCTCTCTTCCCCTTTCTCCTATCAAGGCCACAACGTTAACGTCTGCCTCTGTAAACCTTGATATCATCCCTAAAAGAGTACTCTTACCAACTCCCGCGCCGGCAAAAATTCCAATTCTTTGTCCTTTACCTACCGTTAATAGGCTGTTTATTACTCTAATACCAAGATCAAGAGGCTGAGTTATTCTACCCCTTTTTAAAGGGTTAATCGGTGAGGGCTTTAAAGGAATGAAATCCGTTGGAATAAAATCTTTATCGTTAAGAACCCTTCCAAAAGGGTCTATTACTGCACCAAGGATTCCAGGAGAAACTCCAACCTTTAGTCCGGAGAGTTTCGCCTCCACCTTTGTTCCTATCGTTATACCTACCGTATCATCATAAGCCATTAGAAGTGTTTTCCCATCCCTAAATCCGACAACCTCAGCTTCAATTGAACCGTTAACTTGACAGAAATCTCCTATATGAACTTTGGGAAGTTTAGCTTCAATAACAGCCCCTTTTACTTCCTCAACTCTACCTATAACACGATACTTAGGAAGTCTTCTTAATCTCTCTTTCAAGCTCTTCCCTTAATATGTTTAACTTCTCCTTAAAATTGGATTCTACAGAAAAATCCTTAAAAATTATCCTAAAGTCATAATCTTCAATATCAGAACTAATTTTTACTCTTTCTCCTTCAATAACTTGGGCTAACTTTTCTCCTACTTCAATAGCAATTAATTCTTCTTTTTCAAATTCTTCTATTATCTGATTAATCTTCTCTTTTAAATAAGAAGAATTTGAAGGATTCAAGTAAAGAAATTCAAAAATTTCAACTAGGGAATCAAGAATTAAACTTTTAATCTTTTCTAAAACAACTTCTTTTTCATTCTTAAAGTTTTTTATTAATAAGTCAACATTTACTTTTAATTTGTTAAGTTCCGACTGAAATTGCCCAGATATTCTCTTTTGAATATTGATTAAATCTTTTTCTTTCTCTCTTAACCCTTTAGCATAGCCTTCCTCAAGGCCCTTTTTATAGGCTTCCTCTTTTACTCTCTCAAGCTCCTCTCTAAAAGAAGCCTGAAGTTTCAAAATTTCCTGTCTGTACTTTTCCTCAAGTCTCTTTAAAGTTAACTCTTGAGACTGAGAAACCTCATCAGTACTCTTTTTAACTTCTATAAAAGAAGAGAAATCTTCAAGCTCAATCACTTATTTCTCCTTAAGCCACTTACTAACTACATTTGCTATCAAATCAGGATAATCCTTTGCTATTTCAACTATTTTAAGGTAAATTGGATCATTTTCAAACTTAACTTCACGAATTCCCTCTTCATGTACAACTTTCTCCCTCATCTGCTCAATTAGTTCAGGAGGAACTTGCTGAATTTCAGAAGGAACTTTCTCTACCTTACCTTTAAGAAATTTAAGAATAACCGCCCCTGAAATTCCTAAAAGAACAAGAGCAGCAGCAAAGAAGTGGTACCAGGAAAACTTTTTCTCCTTCTCTTTCGGAGCAAAGAGGGAAGATTCAAAAGGAATACTCGCTACTGTTACTTTATCCCCCCTCTTTTGATCGTAGCCTATGGCACTTTTAACAATTTCCTCGTACGTTTTAATCTCTTCCGGAGAGCGTGGGACAAACTTGTACTTAATAGTCCCATCCTTTTCTTTTATCTCCTCATACTTACCATCAACCAAAACTCCAACAGTAATTCTCTTTATTTTAAAAATAGGCGCCACAGTACTTTCTACAGTCTTTGAAACATCATAATTTGTAGTAACGTCTTTCTTCTCCCTGTTTAAAGTTTCCCCTTGAGTCTGGGTATTTATAACGGGAGGAACGTTAGTAGGAGTTCCTGCAGGCCCCTGAGGTTTCTTCTTAACTGAAGTCTCCTTCTCCTGAATTTTCCTCTGACTTACAACTGCCGTCATATCTGGATCATAAATTTCCCTCTTCCTCTCCAGCTTCCCCGTCTCAATCTCAACAGAAGCGCTTACAACTACCTTACTACCTCCCAGAGCTCTAGATAGGAGCTCCCTAACTTTTCTTTCAATATCCCTCTCAAGCTGTTTCTTTATCTTAAGTTCCTTTGAAGGTTCCTCTCCACCTTCATCCTCTATAAGGTCCGTTAACACCCTTCCCCTATTATCAACAACGGTAACGTTTTCAGGCTTAAGACTAGGGACTGCGTGGGAAACGAGGAAAACTATCGCTTTAACCTGCTCTTTAGTTAGATCTTTACCGGGCCATAGGTCAACAAGGACGGAAGCCTTTGGCTCTGAAGTTTCCCTGACGAAAATTGAATCCCTTGGAAGAGCTATGTTAACCTTTACATCCTTTACAGCATCAATTCGCCTTATTGTCCTTTCAAGCTCCCCTTCAAGGGCCCGAACGTACTCTATGTTCTGTTGAAACTGGGTTATACCCAATTTCGGCTGATCAAAAATTTCAAAACCTACAACTTTACCGTGAGGTAAACCTTTTGCCGCAAGCTTTAGCCTTACATCATAGACTTTGTCCTTAGGAACCAGAATTATACTTCCATCCCCAATGACCTTATAAGGTATTTTTTCTTCCTGAAGGACTGAAAGAATTTGACCGGCATCATCTGGAGATAAATGTGTGTAGAGGACAGCGTAATCTTGATTAGAACTACCTCTAATTAAAACAAAGGAAATAATTGAAAATATAGCAAGGACCCCAAGAACTAAAGCTATATTCCTTGGATTGGCATTCCTGGAAAGAAAATTTTTAAACTTTTCTTGAATTTCCTTTACTTCCACCTTTATACCTGCATTCTCATAATTTCCTGATAGCTTTCAAGGGCTTTATTTCTCATCTCAACTAAGAGTCTGAGGGAGAGCTCTGCCTTCTCTACTGTAAAGAGGGCTTCTTCAAAGTTCTTTATTTTACCTTCAGACAGTTTCTTCTCTACATCCCTTGCCTCAAGTTGCTGAGAGTTTACTTCATTCAGGAAATCCTTTATTACTTTTTCAAAGGTAGATTTTTCATTATCCCTTTCATCTTCCACCGACAGGCTAGGAACAAAAAGGAAATCGGAACTTTCAACTCTCATCTAATTCCTCCCTCAAGCCTTAAGTATGTCTATTGCATTTAGAAGTAACCCCTTAGCCGTATTAAAAGCCGTAAGGTTAGCTTCATAGCTCCTCATAGCACTCATTACGTCAACCATCTCCCTCAGGGGATCAACGTTGGGAAGTTTAACGTAACCTTTACTATCTGCAAGGGGATTCCCAGGATCGTACTTCAGCCTGTAAGGAGATGGATCTTCTTTAATTTCCTTAACCCTTACTCTGTAAAGAGGAACTTCCCCTTCATTAACCAAAACAGATTCAAAAACGGGAACTTTTCTGGTATAGGGCCTTCCGTTTTCATCAACAGAGTTTGAGTTGGCAAGGTTACTTGAAGCAACATCAATTCTTACTCTCTGAACAAGCATTCCGGAAAGGGAAACTTCAAGCCCCTTAAATATCATTACCTACCCCCGATAACCAGTTTAAGCTTCCCTATCTCCTTCCTCAAAGTTTCATTGAGGGTTCTTGCCATTATGGCAGTCTCTGCAAGCTTTCCAAGCTCCTTATCAAGGTTCACTCTATTTCCATCGTAACCAGATATCTCGTCAAGAGTTACTTCCTTAAAGCTTACTTTCTCGCCATAAAAAGGATCAATATGACGGGGGTCTGTCCTCTTCAGTCTCAAACTCCTATCAAGCTCCCTCTCAAAGACTAAATCCTTCGGCTCATAGAAAGGAGTGTCAACGTTAGCTATGTTACTCTGAATGACTTCCGAACGTCTGTAAAAGAAGTCTATCCCCTCTTCAATTGGCTTTAGTTGATGAAAGAGCTCCATCCCTTAACTCCTCCTCAAGGAGAGTATCTTGATAAACCGTTTTAGAAAGAGACGCCATAGAGTCAATACATCCATCTATTGCAGTATAAACTTCCTTGGCCTCTGATAGCTTCCCTAATCTAACAGCTGAAATGAGGAGATAACTTCCTATTAAACAGTTCCTATAACCTCTCTCATAGAGAGTTTTTGAAACTTCGTAAGCTATCCTATACTTATCTTCCAAGATAGACTTTTCAACTAGCCTATTAAGAGCTGCCTTCACAACAAGCTCCTTTTCGTACCTGCTAACCAAAGCCTTTTTATAAGAAACAAACTCTTTGAATGCCAAATCAATCTTACCAATTTCTGAAAGATAATAAATAGCTATACTTGGAACTTCAAGATTATCCTTTTTACACTTAGTTATTAACTTCTTAAAGCTCTCTAAATCCAAAGACAGGAAAATGCCAAGTTCCGACTTAAGAATTAGATAATCGCACCTATTCTTATTTTTAACGGACTTTAAAACTTTCAAAGCTTCATCAAAATCTTTACTCTCAAAGAGAGCCCGTGCCATCATTATCTTACTATCATCATCCTTCCACTTTTTAAGGATAAAGGACAAAAGTCCTATCCTTAACCTTCTCATATTGCAGTGTTTAAGGTCTAAGGCAAACTTAAGGAGAACTTTCCTTCCAAAGAGTTCTTGAAAGAACCTTGGATTTGAACGGTAAAGAGAACAGCCTCTATCTGAAGGGAGTCTCAAAAGATAGGGTTCCCAAAGGTACCTAATAAACTCCCTCTGTTCATACTTTACTTCCTCGGGAAAGATAAGGGAAACCTCCCAAGTTAGCCTTTTAAATGGCATTTCAGGAGAATCCAGCTTAAAAACTAAGTACCCTAAATCTGCAAGGGCGTAAATCCCGGCATAGGTGGTTCTAAAGTTGACTAAAACGTTCGCTATATACTTTATAGGGTCTTTAAAGGCTTTGTCCTTCGTTAAAAGAGCCCTATACTTTATTTCAGGCTTTTCCATCATTGGAATTATCTTCAATCTTGCAACCACAGCCTCAAGGGAATCGGGGTAATCCCTTATAACAGAGTAGTAATAAACAAAGGCTAACTTATCATTTCCCCTCTTAACCTCAATATCCCCCAACCTTAAAATTGCTCTCCTTATAACTTCCTTATCCTTTGTGAAGCTGATAATCCTCCTGAACAGGTGCTCAGCAACGGTATACTTACCTAACCTGTAAATGTTTTCTGCAACTAGAAGGTAGTAAGACGGATTATCTATTAAGTAATCCTCATACTCCTTATACAGTCTGAAAAAATAGGGAAATGCCTCTTGATACTTACCCTGAGAGAAGAGAGCTAAACCTTTTATAAAGGTAATTTCTTTCTCTTCCTCTTTGGTAAGGTTTCTCTCTGTACTAATCAAAATGAAGTACTCTTCTACTATATCAGGCCTTCTAACCCAAAGTGCAGTCCTAATTATCCCAACAGTTGTCTTAATTTTCTCTTCCTTATTCCTTGCCTTTAAAAAGGCAACTCTATAAACGGCAAGGGCCTGTTCGTAGAAGGAGAGAGCTTCGTAGATTCTAGCTTTTGTGTAATAGTAATCCCAAGGGAGCTCTCCCTTCTCAACTTCTATAAAGTATAACTGTAAGTAGTTTAATGCCTGCCAAAGGTATTTCTTAACTCCAGTCTTTTTACCAATAGCATAGTAAGTTTTAGAAAGCATCAACAGGGCATCTTTATAGTACTTTGAACCAGGTCTTAAGAGTTCAAGGAAATAGTTAAGGGCTGTTGAGTAGGAACCGATTCTATACTGGCGCAGTCCTTTTTGATAGATTTTCCAGTCCTTATCTACCTCATAACCACCAAAAGAATTCGTTGAAATAAAGAGAAAGAGAAAAAGAACTAACCACCTCAAACCTTTAACTCCGTTGTTCTTTCTTTTACTTCTCCTTTACTTTTAACTTTTAAGTAAACTTTTCCTGGAGTAAAACCGGAAGTACGGATAATTGAACGGATGTCCTCAATCAATGAAGGTTCTAATATATAACTTTCGGCGAGTTTGAGAGAAAGGTTTAAAACTCCAGCCCTGTTAAAGGACAGTCTCATAGATACATCTTCATTTCTTATAACAAAGTTTTGAAAATTGTTGTTTATATGTCTTGGAACAGAGAACTCTTTCTTGCTGTTCTCAAAATTATTGGAGGAACTGGAACTATCCTGAAAATCGTAAGAACTTTGGTTACCCTGCTCCTGAGGAGAAAGCAAGGGAGAAATCGCTTTTCCATTTTCCCTATGATGAGAACCTATTTCTGCTTTAATTTCAAAAATTTGAGACTCAGAATTTACTTTTGTTACAAAAGTCCCAGTATTAACTAGTTCAGAGTTAACAGTATTGTTAGAATCATTCCCATTCCCATTTTGATTTTGAATAACTTGATCCTCAACTTTAGAAAATTGCTTGCTAGCCAACTTAACATTTACTAGCGATTTTTTTGATTTCACTCCCTTTAATTTTGAAGCCTGAACTCTTTCTTTCCTAGAACCTAGCTCTAACCGACCTTTAACTTCTTGATGAAATGGAATTCTATTATTTAAAATCCCCTCAGAAATTCTAACATCTTGACTACTTACCACAATTCTTTTCTTTAAAGAAAGAGAAGAAATTTCATAAAACTCTTTACCTTTAAGCAAAGAAACATTATCTTTTTGTTTAAAGTTAGAAACAAACTTTGACAAACCTAAAGATACTCCATCTTTATCATTCTGATTCCGATTACTAACAGCTTCCTTAAACTCAAGCTTATCATTAGAGTTTAGTTCTATTCTATCCGACTTATAAAAGAATCTACTATCATTATTTGATTTTTGCCTTCCAATAGATACTTGAGTACTTTTTGTATTTATAACTTTACGAAAAGTTATTTTCTTTCCCAATGAGAAAAACTTACTTAAATCTTTCTTCTCCTTAAATTTAATATCCGCTTTTAAACTATTTTTCAACTTGTCAGCATCATCAATCATTCTTGAACCAACAAGTTCAACTAAAGCTGAAGCACTTAAAGTAGAAAAAGTAGATTGTGATTTAATAGAATTTGAAACTTGACCTTTCTCCTCTTTCTTATCCAGATTTAAAAATATCTTCTTTAAGAACTTTTCCCGAAGTTGCAGAGATTGAAAGTCCACCTTTAGTAAAGGGGAACCAGGAAAGCTTTGAAGGATAACCTCTCTTTTTAAACCCTGTAATATCCTCGTAGCGAGCTTTCTCCCTTGATATTTTAAGTCCTTTGGGCTTCTTGGTCCCCAGGAAGCTCTTTTACTTTCTTGGTTTCCCCTAAAAATAGAAGGAAAGGGGAGCTCATGTTTTCCTTGAAAATTCAAATTAAAAGTTTCGTTAATCTCATTTTCTTTGGAATGAAAAAGAATTATATCACTTTTTGTTAGAGTTACTAAATTTTCATCTATAGAATCATAAAAAGGGACTAAGTTAAATTCTATATCTCCTTTCCTTCCTTTCTCGAACTTACCTTTAACTTCTTTGGTTTCCAAACAAATAGTTCTAAAACCAAAATTTGTAATCTTGCCTGGAAAATTTTGTTTTTTCTTTTCTCCAAGAAACTCAACCTTTGAGCTCTTCAGATTAAACAATTCCTTCAAGAAAAGGAATTGAAAATCTGAAATCTTTGAATCAAGCCTTACTTTACTCTTCCCCGAAAATTTCCCCTTTTCCTTCAAATCGGGACTGAGCCCTAGAATCAAGTTTAAAAGCACCATCCCACCCTCAAAATCAAGATCATACTCAATTATACTTAACCATCCAAAAGTTCTTTTAA
>Ga0256836_1000725_pt1 | contig 16543 bp, 14 predicted proteins | sample 4561380metaG_FD_185974 | JGI IMG/M metagenome (GOLD analysis project Ga0256836, IMG submission 185974) | Hydrothermal vent microbial communities from Guaymas Basin, Mexico - 4561-380 | ecosystem: Environmental > Aquatic > Marine > Hydrothermal vents | place: Mexico: Guaymas Basin | collected...
TAGATGTTTTTTATGTTGACAGACAAGATACCCAGATACCTTTATGAAAAACCTTCCGGCATCAATCTTGATTTTTCTATATCCAAGAAGTAGCTGCTTGAATGCCAGCAAGATTTTTATTTAACTCAAAAAATCTGAAAAAAAAGTCTGAAAAAGGCTGAAAAAATATTTATCAGACTTTATTAGAAGATACTTTCTCAGATTTTCCGAGTGAACTAATACTAGATATATCTGCTGCTCCAGGTGGTAAATCTGTTCAGTTATGAGACTATTTACAATATCTATATTCTAAGTTTCTCCAAAACTCTTCAGATACTCTTCAGACCTCCAAGCTCTGATTCATAGTATCAAATGATGTCAACAAATCTAGAATATTAGCATTAGCGCACAATTTAAATAGAATGGGAATTTTCAATAGTTGAATAACTGCTTTTAATTGATTTGCTTTTTGAAAAAACTTGCCTGAAACTTTTGATAAAGTTTTAGTTGATGCACCTTGTTCGGGTGAAGGGACAGGATTTAAATCTGACTTTTCTTTAAAATTTTGGAAAAAAGAAGAAATAAACAAAATATCCTGAACTCAATTTCAACTTCTAGTTTCTGCACTAAAAACTGTTAAACCTTGATGAATTGTAGTATATTCAACCTGTACTATGAATCCTTACGAAAATGAATTTAATGTAAAAAAAATATTAGAATTTTTTAAAGGAGCAGTGATACTAGAAGATGTTAAAATAATTGGCAAATCTCCTGGTATTGAAAGCTGGGACTGACAGCAGATTTTATCTCCTGAAAATGCAAAAAAACTCGCTAGATTCTGGCCTCATATACAAAAAACTTGATGATTTTTTATAGCTAAATTTAGAAAAAGAGAAACCTTAAATCTTAGAATGCCAGCTGAGAACAAACTTGCTCCAAAATATAAAAACAAAATAAATTATGATAAATCTTTACAGAAAAAAATGTTTGAATTTGCAAAAGAAAACTGGGGAATTGAACTAGACCCTAATCAACATTTTTTTGTAGAAACATCATCCCAGATTTACTTGACTTCTCCTAAATGGTTTGAAGTTAAAGATTTAATTCATTTTGAAAGAATATGAACTCCTATATTTAAAAAAGACAAAAGATGAAACATCCGGCCAAATCATCATTTTGGGTCAATACTGGGACATCTAGCAACAAAAAACTTCATTGAAATAGATAAAAACACTGCACAAAAATATGCTTTAGGTAATGATTTAGAAAAATCAGAAATTTTAAAAGAATATATTGATTGAAACCCTCCTATGTGATATGTTGTCATAAAATACAAAAAATGGTGACTGGGAGTTGGGAAATTAACTAAAGAGGGAATTAAGAATAAGTATATTAAAAGTTAAAAGAAAACTCGCCGGAAGATAACCGGCGAGAATTAAAAATTTTAAATTTCTAAAAAACAACCTTGCCTTCTTTCATTACTTTTTCTACTTCTTCTAGAACTTGATCTGGATCCTTTTTCCCTCTACGTATTGCTTCCTCACCTACCCAATTAATTAAAAAAACAACATTATGATAGGGATTTCTAAAAACAAAAATTTCTGGACATAAATATTCAAACTTCTTTCCTGATAAACAAGTATCTTCTGACAAAGATACAACCATATCGCATTTTTTTAAAACTCTTTTTAAGACTCTAATCTCTTTACCGGATTCCAATAAGTCTTGTAAAAATTTCTGTCCTCTACTGGTTTTTAGTAATGCCTTCAAATCTGCTAAACTTAGTATAATACCGCTTTCTGTAAGTCCAGGTGTCTTGGGGATTTTAGGATAATCTCGCTTCCCAATAATACACCTACACTTCATAACTACCTCCTTCCAATAAGATTTTTACATTCTCTTTATAATTATTTAAAACCCTTTGTAAAGAGAATTTTAATTTAAAATATCCTTATATTATCAATAAAATACTCAAAATAAAAACCTTTTCTTTCGTTTATAAAATGATAATTTATATCATTTCTTTTATATTTTTCAAATTCTTCAATTACTTTATAATCAGGATTAACAAAATAAAAATCACTGTTATAATTTACATTATCTGCTATTCAAAAATCTGAAATAGTATCCCCCATTCCTCAAATTATCTCTATATTTTTTCTATCTTTTATCTGCTTGATAAATTCCTTTTTCTGTTCATATGACCATAAGTTATAAATAGTTTTATTTTCAAAATCACTATAACTTCAGAATCAATAAATATTATCAGCTAAATCTTTGCCATATAAATTACTAATATATTTTTTTAGCAAATCTAAATATAAATCAAAAATAAAATGTGAAGCTCATGATATAAACAAAAATTTCATCCCTTTTTGTAAAACTTCATTTAATTTTTTTATAGAAAATCTATAAGGATTAACTATTAACTTCATATGTAAAATATCCCTTAAAAACTTTATAAAATTTTCATAATCAAACTTATCAATGTATTTATACAAAAAATATATCCCAACATCCAAATATAACATAAAATCTACTTCTCTATTATATGCTTTCTGTTTAATTTTACTAAAATAATAATAATCTTCTATAAAATTTTTATAACTTTCTAAAGAAATACTATTGATAGATAAAGACTTTACATAATTTACAAAATAATCAATAGTAAGCTCAATAGTAAAACCTCTATAAAAAGTTCAATCTAAATCTGATATAAAATACTTTCATTCTGGTAAAGTATCTATTTTATATTGATAATATTTAACATTACTATCTGCATTTTTTATAGAATATCCTAAAGATTCTAACACATCTCAATCTTTTCCATTTTTGACCAAAATTTCATATAACTGTTTCAACGATCCTATCATAAATATAACTTAAATACTAAATCTTAACAATCTCATATCCATCCTTTTTATCCAAAATTTCATATCATTTAGACCTAATCTCTTCTCTCAATTTGTCAGCTAACTGATAATTCTTTTCTAATTTAGCCTTCCATCTTTTTTCAGCAAGCTGTTTTATCTCTTCTGGTATATTCCGTTGCTTTTTTAATTGCTCAATAGCACTTTCTAACAAATTTAATTTTAATCCAGCTCTATCTATCCAATCTATCGTCTTTAAAATAGATAGAACATCTGAAGAAGTTCTGAAGAAGTCTGAAGAATTTTTAATTTTGTCAGAAATATCTGATAATACCTTATGTATCTCAGCGATAACCTTAGGTGTATTTAAATCATTTAAAATAATATCCTCTAACTTTTCTTTTAATTCGTAATCATAATTTACTTCCTCAATCTTTTCTAAAATTTCTTCAGATTTTCCTCAGATATTCTTCAGAATTTCTAAAATTTTTCTTATCAATTTTAACCTCCCCTTTCTAGCCTTTTCTAAATTTTCCCAAGTAAAATCAATAAAGCTTCTATAATGAGATGTCAAAAACATATATCTTAAATCCATAGGGTCAAATCATTTTTCCATCAATTGCCTTAATGTCACAACATTACCTTTAGATTTTGAAGCTTTTTCTCATTTAAATAAAAGATATTGAACATGCATCCAATATTTTACCCAAGGCTTTATACCTAAAGCACATTCAGATTGTGCTATCTCATTTGTATGATGAACTGGTATATGGTCTACTCATCAAGTATGAATATCAAATTGTTCTCATAAATATTTAGTGGACATAGCGGAACATTCTATATGCCAACCTGGGAATCATACTCACCAAGGACTATCCCATTCCATCTGTCTTTTTTTATCTTTTGGAGAAAACTTCCATAAAGCAAAATCTGTAGGATTCTTCTTTTCTCATAAATTAACTCTTGCTCCTGCTTTAAGGCCTTCTTTATCAAGTTTTGCTAACTTTCAATAATCAGGTACTTTTGAAGTATCCATATAAATTCAATCTGAAGTTTTATAAGTATATCATTTTTCTTCTAATTTTTTAACCATATCTATTTGTTCTTTTATATGCTCAGTTGCTCTTGGCATTACATCAAAAGGCTCAATATTTAACATCTGCAAATAATTTTTAAAAATATTTTCATATTTTCTTGCTATATCCCAAGCAGAAAGTTTTTCTTTTTTGGCAGCTTTTTCTATCTTGTCTTCTCCTTGATCAGCATCATCAGTTAGATGTCAAACATCTGTAATATTTACAACATGCTTTACTGGATATCATAAAATATTTTTTATAACATTTCTTAAAATATCAGCAAAAACATATGCTCTCATATTACCAATATGAGGTTCTGAATATACTGTAGGTCAACAACTATATATTCAAACAAAATCTTTTTTTCCTTCTTCTATTAACGGATGAAACTCTTCTATCTTACGTGACATAGTATTGTATATTTTTAATACTTTTTTAGACATTTCTTTTAATTTTTAAATCTTTTAAAATTTTATTAGCAAAATCTAATTGTTCTAACAATTCTTGCTTATCATTATAATCCAATTGAAAAATTATTTTATTTTTAGCTTTGTTATTTTTAAAACTTCTTTGTAAAAGCAAATGAAAGTACAAAAATTTATAGTAAATATTTATAAAATCTTTTAGTTCTCATTCAGCTTTCGGCAATCACTCAACCTTATCTCTTAAATACTCTATCTTTGTTTTAATATTTTTATTTAAATTAATCAACTCATCTATATCTTCTTTAGATAACTCATTAGCTAACAATATAAATTTATAAATCAAATATGCTAACTTATATTGATAATATCTCAAAGGTCACATCTTAACACCTATTTCTTTAGATTCATCTTTATAATAATATAACTCTCATTTATCTAAGTTAAAATGAAAAATTTTTTCTCATCTAAATCTTCCTCGACCATTCTCAGATATTTTTTTATGATATCTAATCCTTCTACTTTTAAAATTTTCTAATAAATCTTTAAAACCCTTTTTATCTGTTCTAATATACTGAATTATCAAATTCCACAAATCTTTATATTTAACCCAAGAACCAAATAATACTTTAGAATCCAAAAATCTTGTTGGGAAAAACTGAGACTTATCATTTAAATCATCACCATGAAACAATAAAGACATACCATCTCTTATAGTTTTAACCTCAATAAGCAATTTAGGACTTATTCAAGCAATATGATGAAGTGTTTTTTTATTAAAATCAATAATTTGATACCATATAATACTTTTCAAAACTTCCTCCAAATTATTAGGAATTTTTAAATCTGGCGACTTATATACAATTAACTCTATACCGGAACCACAAGGCAAATTCTCCAACCTTCCATCACTTCCTGTTGTAACAATTATCAATCAATCAGGATTTAAATTAATAGCTTCAAGCTGCTTAGGTAAATTAATATTTAACACACCAGCTATTTCTTCAACTCTCTTTTTATTAATTTCTTCAATTTTTTGACTAAATTTTTGTATATCATTAGACAAACTACCACATTTAACATCACAAGTTTTACATAATCACTTGTATTTTTTTATCACCATTATTTATTAATTAACCTTTAAAACTCATTCCAGTTTATTTTTATATCAATCCTCTACTTCATAACTAATCTCTACATTTTTAGCCTTAACAATAAAATCAACATAATTTCATTTAAACCTTTTTACAACAACTCAATCCACTTTTATCACTCATCATTTTATATAACTAGTTTTATCCATAAATATTAAATATACGTGTTTACCATTATTAGCTTCAATTATTTTCTTTTTATATATAACAGGTTTATCTTCATCTTTATTTACTAAATTTAAACTCATCTGTTTAATATCTTGATATCCTCCGCTATCATAAGCTACAATAGATAATTTAAATCATCAATTTATAGTATCAGGAAGACTTAAAATCTGAATATCCGTTATCTGTCTTACATTACTATATTTTATACTTTTTATTATTTTTTGTCAAATTTTAAAATCTACTTTTTTTACTTCAAAAGGAGATTTTATATTATACCATACTGAAAAATTTTTAGCAACTCATTGCCCATCTTGAGGTTTTATAATATCAACTTTAATAGTTCACTTTTGAGCTACTATTTTTCTTATCTCACAAATTTGACTAGGTCATGTAAACAAAAATACAGGAGCATTAAGAATTTTAGAATATTTACTAATACCCTCTTTTTTCCACCAATTTATAACATAAGAATAATTTTCAGGATTATCTTCAGGAGATATTACATCCTGAGGTTTTATAACATATACATCTATTATATCTGACTCTGGAGTATATTTTGAAATCTTTCAATTACACAATTTATCTACTTTTATCTTTTTAATACTATCATCTTTTTGTGTAGGCAAATTGTTTATCCAAGCCATACTATCAACTATTAGTGCAATAGGAGTATCTAAAGAAGGAATCTTTCAAGATAATTTAGAAACAGCCACAGATTTTATTCCTCTAGGATTCATTTGTTCACTTTTCAAGTATCATTTTTCCTTCAAAAGATCAACAAATTTTTTCCAAACAGGACTATTCAAATTAGCTCAATAAGCATTTCGTTTCATAGGTTCTCATTTTGTATTTCAAGCCCAAAAAACCATTACTTTAGAAGGCGTATAAGCCACAAACCATCAATCTCTTGGTAATGACTTACCATTTTTTAATTTAATATTAGTAGTTCAAGACTTGGTAGCAAATAATATTCATTTTCAATATGTATAAAGACTTCTCCAAGAAGGGGGAAAATTTGTCTTAGTAGATAATATACTCCATATCAAATAAGCTACTCCCGAAGGTATAATCTGCTTTTCGTATTCAATTTTCTTTTTATATATTATAGTACCATCAGCTCACCTTATCTCTAAAATAGGATTCAGTTTAGCAGGCTTTCATAAAGCACTTAAATGAGAAAACGCTCTAGCCCAATTAATCATTTTAACTTCAGCAGCTCATATAGCCAGAGATAATCAATATTGTGAAAGTTTACTTTCATTAATATTTTCTACACCAAGACTATGAACAAATTTAACAAAATTTCTTAATCATTCTATATACAAAAGCTTAATAGCAGGTATATTTCTAGAATATGGTAAAGCTTTTTTTAAAGGCATCAATCATAAAAATCTTCAATCTACATTATTAGGTTTGTATCCATTAAAATCTACTGGAGTATCATATATAGGTTGATCTACAGAAAAAGGAAATTTCATAAAAGCATAAGCATATACAAAAGGTTTAATAGTAGATCAAGGTTGTCTAAGAGATCTTATAATATCTACTTTTCCATCTATAGCTCAACTATTATAATCCAAAGATCAAACATAAGCTAAAATATCACCTGACTTACTATCTAAATATATTAAAGCAGCATTGTTAGCTCAATATTTATGAAAATGTTTTATATTGTCTTTTAAAGTCTTCTCTGCTAATTTTTGAATATTGTAATCTAAACTTGTTTTAATGGTAAGTCCTCACTTCAAAAGTAAAGTTTCTCAATATTTCTTTTTCAAATAATCTAAAACATAAAAAACAAAATGAGGAGCTTTTATTTCTAATCTTGGTGTATGTATTTTAATATTCAATGCTTCAATTAAAGTTTTCTTTAATTCTTCAGAATCAATATATCAATCAACATACATCCTAGCCAATACTATATCTTTTCTTCAAGCTACATAATAAACTTTATATAATTCTCCTTTGTAAGTAATATCAAATTGCAACAATCATTTTAAAAAATCTAATAAACTATTTTCATCTTTTATAAAAGTAAAAGTCGTACTTGCAAGTTTAGACTTAAATTTTTTTTCTATTATTGGTTTTAAATCTTTAATTGGAACTTTTGAAAAACCACTAAATATTTGCCAATTTCATAAAGAAACTAAATAAATCTTACCACTACTATCAACTATTTTAAAATATCATAAATTTCTCCGTGGATATTTTACTGGATCATAATAAGAAGGAGCTTTAGGTAAAGATGCCAAAATAGCAGCCTCTAAAACATCTAAATCTTTGGCAGACTTTCTAAAATAATTTTCAGAAGCTACTTCAACTCCATAGCTATTATTTCCTAAAAATATATAATTTAAATAAAGTTCTAAAATCTTCTCTTTTATTTTCTTTTCTAAAGCTTGTCAAGATAAATTAGGATAAAGTTTAGCTTCCTTTTGTTTTAAATAATTGTTAAGTTTTATTGCTAAAACAATTTCTTTCAACTTCCTTGTTATAGTTTTTTCTGGAGACAATAAAATATTTTTAATAAGTTGTTGAGTTATTGTAGATCATCACTGCTTAGCTTTACCTAAATGAATCACGTCATAAATCGCCGCCCTTATTAATCACTTTACATCAACTCCAGGATTAGTCCAAAAATTTTTATCTTCTGTAGCAACTATAGCATTTATCATATGTTTAGAAATCTTGTCAAAACTAACATATTTTCTATTCTGTTCAAAAATTTTATATAAAACTACTCAATTTCTATCAGTAATAATACTAGTCTGAGCTAGTTGAATATCTTCTATTTTAGAAACATCAGGTAACTGATCTAATATATTTTTTTTAAACCAAATAATACCTGCTATAGCAGGCACTATAAACGCTATCAAAAAAACTACAAAAAAAATTAAAAAATTTCTAAAAAAATTCCTCTTTTTTCTCCTTCTTCTAGAAACTCTAAGAACTTTAAATTTCTTTCTAGCCATATTTTAAATTTTAATTATTTTTGTTAAATTTACCATTTTACAGGAGTAGCTCATCAAGAAAGCAAATGTAAATGTATATGCATAACTTCTTGTCAATGGTCTTTTCCACTATTCATATGAAGTTGACACCCATTCAAATCTAACTCTTTTACTATTCTTCGAGCTACATTAATTAGTCATTCAACTAACCTTAAATCTTCTTTATCATCAATTAAATGAAAACTCTCAATATGTTTCTTTGGAATAATTAAAATATGAATAGGAGCTTTAGGATTAATATCTTTAAAAGCTAAATAATTATCATCTTCATAAACTATATCTGCAGGAATTTCTTTATTAACAATCTTACAAAATACACAATTCATTTTTTACTATACTTAAAAATTTAAAAATTATTTTTAATAACTATATCTATTGATGACTTAATCTTAGGAAGTACATTGTACCAAATAGGATATACTTTAACATCCACCGCATCTATTTGAGGGTAAGATAAAATTACTTTTTTAGCTTCGTCTATAGATTTACCAACGATCTCAGCTTTTATTTTATCAATTATTCAATTTTTATCAACATCAAAATTGTACTCTTTTATTACATCAACTTTTATAGGGATCAACCATACATTGTTAGTTATTTTATATCTATCTAATATTTGCAAAGTATCCCTTAAAACTTCTTTCAACTTCATAAGCTTTAAGCTTCTTTTTTCAAGATATTTTTCAAATCATTTTTTAACATCTTGCCGACTAATCCAATAATAATCAATATGACCTTTAAGTGTTCAATTTACAACTGCTCTTATATCACCAGGTTTAGCATCAAAACTAATGCTATCAATTCTATAATCTATAAAATCAGAAAAAGATAATAAAATTTTATTTTTATTATTTCATAAATCTTTTAAAATATAATCAATTATACTCTTTTTAAAAGCTTCTTTAAGTTGCTCTTTAAACCTTTCTATATCTTTATGCGTTACTTCACCTTTTCAAATAGTTTCTCATCATTGAAAGTCAGTAATAGCTACAGCATATATTTTATGAAGATGATAACTAGGCGGATATTTTAAAATATACAATTTAGTTCCACTGATTATATTTCATCTTTTTCAAATAATAACTCAATTTATATCCCTAGGTAAAGCTACCAAAGTAGTATAAGCTATACCTGGCTTTCAATCTTTAGCAGGAGGCAGCCTAAACCAATATTTAGATCTAAAAAGTAAACCATCTTCTGTTACAAATTTTGTTCATCATTTGAAGGATATATCTTTATCAGTATAATTGTAAATCTTAACTTGTCATTGAGAAGGTTTGGTAAGATATTTTAAATTTGTAATATTGAAAGTAAGAGACAACATAGTATTTATTCTACTTTTATGTAAAACAGCACTAATTTTATTTGTTTTATAATTTCATGTATATACTACAAAATTATAAACTATACTTTCTACAGAATACGATGGTTTAATAAAAATTTTAGCATGATGTGAAATCATTTGATAAAAAAAATAGAAAATATAACCAACTAATACTATCTCCATTACAAAAATTATATAACTAAACCATCTTCTATTAAAAAGATATTGATGATATATAAAATTTGCTACTAAAAACTTTTTAATCTTTTTAAAAAACTTCACCAAAATATTCTCTTTAGCAACACATTCAATACCCAATTGTTGAAAAAATCTTTTTGTTTTATAATCTGAACAAATAAATACAAAATCAATATTCTTTTCTTTTAATGTATTTAAAAGCTGCTTCCCCCACCAGATATTCTCAAAAAAATTATTATCTTTATCAATTTTTATAAAAACTTTTTTACCTCTAGGCAACTTCTCAATAGTAGAAAATATCTTGAAAATAGTATCCTTTTTTCAAAATTTCAAAAACATTATATTTAAATTATTTTTATCATTATAAATTTTTAACCATATAAGTTCATTCTAGTCTATATCCCAATCTTTCATAATATTTTCTCACTCAAATTCAACTAATAACTGAAAGCCTAGTATATCATTTCTCTTTAGAAATTATCTCTGCCACTCTCATTAATCTACTTCCAAATCACTTATGTTGCACTGGTCATTTATCTCAAATTTTAGCCTGCTGTCAATATACATGTAGTTCCCTTATAATTGCAGTTTTTTTTCATAAACCTTCCCAGTCAATAGCTTCTCCTTTATCTGGCAAAAGTAGTCTTGCAAAACCATACAAATATCACAAAACATCTTCAAATGAAATAAAATACTCTTCACCTACACTAGAAATATATTTTCTGAGTACCAACACTGAAGAAGTAATAAAGTGTTTATTTTCTCTTCAGAACGCTTCAGCCACTCTTCAAACCTCTATACTCTTTTTATTTCTTACTTCTCTACATCTGGTACATAAACACACAAAATTTCTTGGCAATAAATAAATTTGCTCAGTCTCAACTAATTTTTTAAAAACTTTAAGTATTTTATCATCTACATCAACTAAAAAAATATATGTTAAAATCTGATCTTCTTCTGGTATCTTTTTTAAAAAATTTCTAAAATTGTCTGTAATAATCTCACCAACTCTCTGTGATTGTAAAACATCTATTCAAACTAAATCAGCCCAAAGTCTTTTATAAAACTTACCCCAAACTTTCTTAAAATTCTCTTCAGAATTTCTTCGAAGTTTCTCCAAATTTTCTTTTCTTTCTTTCAAAATTAATTGTCTCAAATTTGTAATATCTGCTCAAGCTACAATTTCAGTAGAAGGTATATCTCTAACTAATCTCTTTATCCTTGTATAAGGAGGGATAATTTTATCTTTTACTTCATTTATGATAAATTTCAACTCTTTTTTAGTCAAAGGTTTATATTCTCATTTTTTATAAAGTTCAAACAATTCTGTATTAGGCAATACAGCTGTAGGATAAAATTTTATTTCATCGGGCTTGAAATATTTACTAGAATAAGCTATTTTCATTGTTCAAATATCCTTTTCCACAGAAGACTTATAAAGTCAAGGCATAAAATGAGCAGAAATTTTGAATCAATATTGTCTCATTTTATGAAAAGCTTCAGCTATTTGCTTAACGGTATGTCCACGTTTGTTTGCAACTAACACATCGTCATAAAGAGATTGTACACCCATTTCAATTCTTGTTACTCAAAGCCTTCTCCAGAATCTAGCATTTTTATCATTTACAAATTCTGGTCTAGTTTCTATTGTAAGTCAAATAATCCTATGAGAAGCGGTCTCATTAATTTTTTGTGCTTCTTCTAAAGTTTCAGAAAATTTTATATCAAACTTATCATAATCAATAGTAAATCTTGCTGCCTTTGGATTAAGTTCATCTATTTTAACAAATTTTAAGAATTCATCAAAAGTATTACAAGCATCATAAACTCATTTTATAAACTCAAGCTTATATTCGTAAGGATAGGCATCAAAAGTTCATCATAAAACTATCATTTCAATTTTATCTGTTGGATGACCCGTTAATGACAAAGACAAAAGCCTATTCCAAACTTGCTTAATAGGATCAAATTCATTTAGAAGAGCTCTCATAGCTCAAGGTTCTGTGTTTATATAACTTTTAGGCATGCTAGGATCATTAGGACAAAAAATACACTGCCCTGGGCAAGGCCAAGGTTTCATCAGCACTTGTATTGGAACTATTCCAGAAAGAGAGCGAATTTTTCTTTTACGAAGTAAAGCTTCTAAACTTTCATTTTTTTTTAGCTTTCACTCAGAAACTAACTGATTATACAATTTTAGAAGTTGAATATTTGTTGGAAGCTGTGAAAGTTTATATTTTCAGGCATACTCTCTTTTAAGTTGTTTTAAAACATCTTCGTCAATCTGATTTTGTCTAGCTAAATCGTATATTTTAAAAAGTAACTCTTCTAAATTTGGAAATCTTGTCATAAAAGAAATTTATCTTTAATTTATAAAAATTTATTCTGAAATATATATTTAGAAACTCTTTTATTAATAACTATCATTCTTATTTTTTCAACAAAAGAAAAGCCCCAGGATAAACCTGGGGCTCATCTATTTTCTGTTTACAGAAAGAATAGGACCAACCAACAATAACCATCCTAAAGATACCAAAACACTGCCTCTTTTTGTACAGGTTTTGATATTAAACCTGCTAACCTCAGTCCCTTCCATAAAGAAAAAATCCCTAAAGCGCTTAATAATAAATCTAAAATCGCCTGATCATAACTTGAAAAATGTACTTCCATGAAGACTTCCATAAATAAAAAATTCCTAAAACGGTTAATCCTAATAAAAACAAAAATCCAGCTAATAATACAACTACTATTAACATCTCAACCTCCTCTATTATTTTTAGTACTTTAATTATATAACTAATTATATATTGTTGTCAAGAAAATTTTATAAAAACTACCAATCTCATCTAATTATCTTTCTAGCTAATCTTCTAATCTCGTGTTCATTACCATATTTTATCAATCTGTATCTTTCTCAAACAACTCCATTAATAGCATCTGCTACCATTTGCCTTAATGGCAGATAACTACATTTACAACTTTGAGGTTCAACACCTTCTAAAATCTGGGAAACTATCTTTTTAATTTCTTCAACTAAAAGTTCTTCTTTTTGCTTTATCGACATATTATCAAAATCTAATCTTTCTAATTGAGACATTATTTTATGTTATCTACTAAATATCTAACAAATTTCAAAATCTATTTTATTTTAAAAACTATATATCAATATTCATACAAAATATGATGCTAGATTAACTATTAACGAAATTATAAAACTTTTAGAAAAAGACAAATCAAAAACAAATTTTAATATAATACTTTCTATAAAAATTACTATTAGTTCTCAGAAAATATGTAACAAATATCCATATCAAAAAATCGAAGGAAAAACAAACCATAAATAAGGTAAAGTTGAAAAAGATGTAAAAAATCAAGCAAAAATAATTCTCTGAACATCAATTTCATTTAATCTAAAAAAACTATAATTTCTAAAAATAAATAAAATAACTGTCTCTACTATAATTGTAACTACAAAAGCTATCGAAAAATAAAAATAATATCACTTATTACAAATAAATTCCTTCATAACCGTTTATTATCCAAAGATATATAAAATATATATTAAAACATACTATTATCAAAAAAGCAAGATCATATACATACAATAAAAACTTATTCTTATCTAATCTTCTCTTAAGAAAAATTAAATATAATATTATATAAGCTATACTTAAAAGAAAAAATGCTATAAACAATTTAGAAGAGAAAAAAAATGAAAAGTATTTTAAAAAATACAAATAAAAAAACACAAGATATAAAAGTGAAAAATAAAATAACTCCCTAAATTTTTCTTTATCTTCTAATGATCTCTTTAAATTTATCAAAATAATTATCGAACTAAAAAATAAAATAAGTATCAAAATAGATTCTATTATACTAATATTATCTAAATTAAACAGAATATAACTAAAGCTACTCTTTTTACAAGTAAACTCATAGTCATATTTGCAAACTGACCAATAATCTCATCTTAATTTACAAAATAAATAACTAAAAGGAAATATACAATCTCCATTTAAAGGCTTATCATAAGATGAAGGATAATCATAAGATGATGGAAAGATAATATCAGCATTAACAAATCATATAAACAAACTTGAAAATATTGTTAAAATTAATACTTTAAAAATAAACTTTATCCTTTTCATTATATTAAACTCAATGAATAAAAACTATTTATTTTCTTTAATATTATGAATTACGCATTTTTTTAATGATTTTGTTGCGGCATTTAGTTTAATACTATTATTTACAAATAATTCATACCAACAAGCTTTTTCATATTTTATGCTTTATAACATTTTAGCCTTTCTATGACAAGGAATTATATGACACTTTTTAGACAAAATAAAAGAAAGTTATAAACTTTTTAAAGTATCAAAAAAGCTCGTTATAACAAGCATTATCTTTAATCTTTTCTGATTATTTTTAATTATATTATCACTAGAAAAATTTTTAAATATTTATCCAAATTTTTCAATATATATATGAATAATTTTAATATGAATTGCTTCAGCAATTTTTCATGTAAGTAGTTGAACTATTAGTCTTTTATCAAATAAAAATAAGGCCACTAATTTTTCTATATTTGAATGTCGAGGCGTAATATGACTATTTTTCTGAGGAATAATTGCTCTATACTTTTATAAATTTTATCTAATTCTATTTTTTATTCTTCCGGCAATTGCTATAATCATTTATAAATATAACAATTTCAAAATAAAAAATAAAAATTTACAAGATACTACAGTATTCCCTAAAAATAAACATATTATCCCCGTAATAGCTTTCTTATTACTTTTAATTTTAACTATCAGATCCGCAATCCGAACAAACTATCAAATTAATTACAGTGACAATCAAATTACTATTTTATTTCTAGCAATAGCTTCTTTCCTTTGAAAGCTTATTTGAGGAATTATAAAAGACAGTTTTTTTCGAAAAGATATATATTTGCTCATCATTAGTGTATTATGATTTACTTTAATATTTATTTATTCTTATTTTTATCCAAACTTCATTATCTTACGAATTTGAATATTTCTACTAACATTACTTTTAATCCCTACAACAATAATATTATCTCAACTTTTACAAAAAAAAGCCTTTGTAGTTTCCTTAACTTTATGAATAACGTTATTTTTATGATATATTTTATACTCTATTTAAAAATTTTCTAAAAAATTCAATCATCCACAAATAAAAGTCAACATCTCATCAAATATTATCTATTTAGAAAAATAAACAACCAAAGTAAAACTAATGCAACTAAAATTAGTATAGCAGAAATAATATAAAATACTTTTGGTGAATAAGTTGTAACAGTTCTTTCACTAATCACTTGTTCATCTAATTTTACAATATTATTTTCTCAAATATCAATTTTAATATCTTCTCAAATTTTTCTAAGTTTCCTATTAAAAATAAATATCACTCCTTGTATTATAAACACTAAAACACTTAAAAATAATATAGCAAGTCAATATCATAAAGCACTATATCATCACCATTCCGGTCAACTTGAATATCATCCGTAATCTCAAAACACTTTTAAAATACCTAATAAAAACAGAGCAGAAATCAAAAACAAAAAAATATTCATAAAGATAAAAAATAAAATACGACCATTATATTTATCATCTCCTAATTTTTTAAGTTTCTTAAAAATCTTAAAAAAATTTAACAAATTAAAAATTATTATTCAGACAAGCAAAAATATCAACAAATATGGAATTGCTAAAAAGAAAAGTCCTAATGAAAATAAAAAAGGTATAAATATTTCCAAAAAATCATCAAAATTATTAAAAATACTATAAAGAACTATTAAAAACAAAATTAAATTAAATATTCAAATAAATATTCATAAACCACTTTTTCTCTTTTCTAAAAATTCTAAAATCTTCAAAAGAATCCAAGACCATAAAAAAGCTATACCATTTAAAACAAATCATATTAAACCATAAAAGAATACCTCGTCTTTCCCCACAAAAACATTAAGGATTAGTAATGTTATACTTAAACCTATTCAAATTAATGATAAATATAGAATTCATAAAAATTAAACTAATAATCTTCTTAAATAACATTTCTAAATATCTTAAAAACTAAAAATATTATCATTAAACTTACCTATTTAGAAAAATAAATAAACAACCAAAATAAAATTAATACAACTAAGATTGTTACAGCAGATAAAAAAGTTGTTCTAAAATAAAAAATGTAAATTATAAATTCAGGTACTATTCCTAAAAAGTATGTAAAAATTAAAATTAATGATTATAATAAAAAAGGGAGCAGAGATTTCAACATAAATCCGCTCCCCCTTGAATAAAATTTGAAGT
>Ga0256836_1000726_pt1 | contig 16536 bp, 15 predicted proteins | sample 4561380metaG_FD_185974 | JGI IMG/M metagenome (GOLD analysis project Ga0256836, IMG submission 185974) | Hydrothermal vent microbial communities from Guaymas Basin, Mexico - 4561-380 | ecosystem: Environmental > Aquatic > Marine > Hydrothermal vents | place: Mexico: Guaymas Basin | collected...
CTGACATGGCATTTTGGAAATTTACAAAAAATATTTTATTGGAAAAACCAATAGATGTTTATAACTATGGAAATATGGCGAGGGACTTTACTTATGTATCTGATATTGTTGGTGGTATTGTAAATGCCATTAAAAAAGATTTTGATTATGAAATATTTAACTTAGGAAATGATAGGCCAGTAGAGTTAGAATATGCAATAAGTTTAATTGAAAAATATACTGGTAAAAAGGCAATTAAAAATTATCTTCCAATGCAGCCAGGTGATGTTGAAAAAACATGGGCTGATTTAACAAAATCAAAAAAGTTATTGGGGTATGAACCAAAGGTAAGTATTGAGGATGGATTGAAAAGATTTGTAGATTGGTTTAAAGAAAACTGGGATTGGATAAAATATATCTAATGGGTGTTAAAATGAAAAGAAACTACAAAATTTGTGTTGTTGGGTTGGGATATGTGGGTTTACCATTAGCCATGAATTTTGCAAGGCATTTTAAAGTTATTGGATTTGATATAAATGAGGAGAGCATAAAAGAATTGGAAAATTGGTATGATAGAAATAATGAATTTAAAAAAGAAGATTTTGAGAAGGTTAAGAACAATATAAACTTTACCACAGATGAAAGAAAGATTAGAGAATGCGATGTTATAATTATAACCGTCCCAACACCTGTAACAAACTCCCAGATCTTATCTTAGCTGGAAGAAGAATTAACGAAAATATCCCAATTTTTGTAGCAAATAAGATTATAAAATTGTGATAAAAAATAACAAGTTAGTTAAGGAGGCAAAGATTTGCATCTTTGGAGCAACATATAAAGAAAATGTTCCAGATTTGAGGGATAGTAAGGTTGAGGTTTTAATAAACGAATTAAAGGACTTTGGAATTAAAAGTATTGTCTTGGTTGAACCGTTAATTAATAGAGAGGAGATTTTTGGAGTTAAAAATATTAAAAATCCAGAAGAAAAATATGATGTTATCGTTTATGCAGTAAATCATAAGGTTTTTGAGGAATTAATATTTTGGACTATTTAATAAAAATGAAGTTGAAAATAAAGGTTTTACTTATTGGGGATTATAATGTGTGGAATAAATGGCATAATTAGATTTGATAATAAAGGAATTTTAAAAGAAGAAATTGATAAGATGAATAAGGCAATTAAACATAGGGGTCCAGACGATGAAGGAGTTTTTATTTTTAATAATAAAAACTATTCTATTGGTTTAGGTCATGTTAGATTGGCAATATTGGATCTAAGTGAGAAGGGGCATCAGCCAATGGGTTACAATGTTGAAGAGGATAAAATAATTTATAACGATAAAGATTTAGATAAGGCAGATATAATTATTGTTTATAATGGAGAAATTTATAATTATTTAGAGTTGAAGGAAAAATTTAGCTTAAAAACAGAAACAGGAACGGATACTGAAGTAATATTAAAACTTTATGAAAAATTAGGTTTTGATTGTGTTAAAGAGTTTAATGGTATGTGGGCTTTTTGTATTTTTGATAAAAGAAAAAATTTAATATTTTGTTCAAGAGATAGATTAGGAGTTAAGCCATTTTACTATTATTGGGATGGAGAAGAATTTATTTTTTCCTCAGAATTAAAAGGAATTTTGGCAGTTAAAGAAATAAACAAAAAAGAAAATATCAATGAAGATGCGGTTAAATTGTATTTTGCCTTGGGATTTATTCCTTCTCCATACTCTATTTATAAAAATACTTTTAAATTAGAAGCAAGACAAAATTTAATTTTTGATTTAAACAAAAGAGAAGTTAAAAAATATTATTATTGGGAACTGCCAGATTATAACCCAATTTATGATAAAAAGAAATTGATTGAAGAGGGTAGAAAGCTGTTATATGATGCTGTTAAAATAAGAATAAGGAGTGATGTTCCTGTTGGAGCGTTTTTAAGTGGGGGGTTAGATAGCTCAGCAGTTGTTGGAGTTATGAGACAATTTACAGATTTAAGTAAATTACATACTTTCTCAATTGGCTTTGAGGGAAAGTATGATGAAACACCATATATAAAAATAGTTGTTGATTATTTTAAAACTCAACATCATCATTATTACTTTAAAGAGAAAGATTTTGAAGGGTTAATTGACAAATACTGCTGGATTTACGATGAACCATTTGGGGATTATAGTGGATTTCCAACATATAAAGTTTCTGAGATAGCTAAAAAATATGTTACTGTTGTTTTAAGTGGTGACGGTGGAGATGAAGTTTTTGGAGGATATAGATTTCATTTAGTTAGCAGAAAGATAGAATATTTAAAAAAGATTCCAAAATTCATTAGAAAGCTATTTTTAAAAATCCTTGATAGCAATTTACTGAAGAGCAATACTCTATTTTTAATTAAGGAGGCTATCAAACTATCACTAATCGAGAATGGTGAAGAGTTTTACTCTAAGCTATTTAATGGGAAGTTTATTATTACCGAAGAGGGCAAAAAATGGATAGAGACAAATCTAAGATATTGCCTAAATAATGCAGATAACAACCTATCTGAATCGATTAGAGTGTTTGATTTATTATTTAGAACTTTGGCAGATAACTTTTTAGTTAAAGTTGATAGGGCATCTATGGCTAATGCTTTGGAAGTCAGAAGCCCATTCTTAGATTATAGATTTGCTGAATTTAGCCAGAAGATACCTACTGAATGGAAAGTAGATTTATTTAAAACAAAAAAGCTAATGAGAGAGATTATTAAGGATATTTTACCAAAGAAGATTTTAAATAGAGGGAAAGGAGGATTTGAACCACCGTTGGATAAGTGGATTTTAAAAGAAAAATATGGGAGAATTTTGGATGAAGGGATATATTTATTGGAGAAATTAAATTTTAATGATTTGAAAGAATTCTATAAAAATGAGGTTTTTAAAAAAGACAATAAGCTTTATAATATTTATAAGATTAGGCTATTTTTATTTACAAAATGGTGGGAGAAATGGGTGACAAAATAGTATTTCTAATAAATTCATTAACATCTGGTGGAGCTGAAAAAGTAGCCGCTGAAATTGTCAATAAGCTATGTGACAAATGTAAAATTACTATAATTTCAATTGAAAACGATAAATTTTACGAGCTAAAAAAAGAGGTGAGATTTATTCCAATGTCTCAATTAAAGAGGCATTCAAATCCTGCTATAAAATGTTTGATGTTGCCGATAATAGCATGTAAAATCATAAAGCATGTAAAAATGGAAAATCCTAAAGTTTTGGTATCATTATTAGAAGTTTCCAATTTTTTAGGTATTATAATATCAAAAATTTTAAAAATACCTATTATAATATCAGTACATACAAATCCTGAAATGCAATACAAACACGGTTTTTTGAGCTATTTAATAAAAAAGCTAATTAAGTGTTTATATCCAAAATCAGACAAAATAGTTGTAGTTTCTAAATCTCTAAAAAATATTTTAATAAAAAAATATAATTTACACGATGATTTAATCCAAGTTATATACAACCCAGTAAATATAAGTGAAATACTTAAACTTTCCAATGAACCATTAGACGAGGAACATCAGAAAATTTTTAAAAATTCATTTGTATTTATAAATATTGGAAGATTAACCGAACAAAAAGGACAGTGGTTTTTAATCAGAAGTTTTAAAAAAGTAGTTGAAAAACATCCAAATGCTAAGTTAATAATTTTGGGAGATGGAGAGTTGAAAGATAAATTGCAAGAATTAATATATAAACTAAATCTACAGAATAATGTTTTCCTATTAGGAGCACAAAAAAACCCTTATAAATTTCTGAAAAATAGTAATTGTTTTGTGTTTTCGTCTTTGTGGGAAGGGTTTGGAATTGTATTAATAGAAGCTTTAGCACTCAATATTCCGATAATTTCAACTGATTGTCTTGTAGGTCCAAGGGAAATAATATGTCCTGAATTAGATATTGAAGAACATATTGATTATCCTTATTATGGAAAATATGGAATATTATCTAAAACTTTTAAAATTAATTGTAATAATGTTAATGAAATGATAATAAAGCCTCTATCTAACGAAGAAATTATGTTTGCTAAACTTATGATTGAAATATTAGAAAATGAGGATCTTAGGAAAAAATATTCTTTTGGAATAGAAAGGGCTAATGATTTTGATATTGAAAAAATATCTGAAAGGTGGATAAATGTTATCGAATCTCTACAAAAAACTTACGAAAAATAATTATATAATTATAGACAAAGTGTATTTAAAAAAAGGAAACATCAAAGTTAGATTTACTCATGATGTTTATCCTGCATTCTGTAAGCTAAATGATTACTTAGATTTTATAAAACAATTAGTTGAAAATACTCATAATATATACCAAAATTGTGGAATTCGTGATGAAGAATTTAAAACATTTGTATATTATATGTTTATATACTTTCTTCTTCACTGGGATAACATTAACTATTCAATTCAAACACAGTGGTGCAGTTGGATTAATTTTAAGGTTAATATTAATAAGTATCTAAAAGAAAATGATATAATAATCTTAGATTATATAAGAAACATTGAGATGTATGAAAAATACATCCGAAAAAACTTCAATAACAAAATAGAGGTCTACAATAAAAATAAACTAAAATCCATTTTCTTAAAAAATTATAATGGGTTACTAATCTATTTGTATTTCTTAATTAGAGCTATAATAAAAAATTTTATTAGGAAACCACCTCTATTAAAAAATAAAATTTGTGTAATGATAACTGACTATGATAGATACTATTTTTCAAAAGGATTTTTCAATGAAGAGTTATTTAATGACGAAGAGTTTGGCGATATAATGCAGAGTTTATTTGATATAAGTATTAATAAGGAAAATTGTATCATATTATACACCAAGTATAATTATAGTGGGTTGTTTAGTTATATCAATTCATTAAGAGTGGACGATAAATCATTGTTTATTGAAGATATTCTAAACTTAAAATTGGGGACAAAACTACTAAAAACCCATATTAAAAATAATGATTCATTAAATAATTTAAATGAAATTTCATATTTTGATGATAATAGTGAGTTTTTATTGGAGATGTATAAAGACTTCTTAAGAAATAAACTTTTATTTATAGTTTGGATATATTTATCAATTAAGGAATTTTTTAGTAAAAATAAAAATATTTATCTTGTAGTTGGAGACTCAGAAAAAAACTTCCTATTTTATATAATTAACTTATTCAAAAAAATAGAAAATAATAATCTAAAAACATTAGCATTTAGCCATGAAGTTATCACAGAGCAAGATTACTTCTACATGCCATTAAGTAATAACTATGATGATACACCAGATTATAAATTTGTATGGAATAATGATGTTAAAAATCTTCTGATAACAAAATATAACTATCCTCCTAACAAAATTGTAGTGTTTCCAGATCCAAGATTTTTAAAGTGGAAATCAAAAAAATTTAAGAAAAATACCCTTCTTATAGTTTCTCAAGGATATCTTGAATTTTACAATGAACTATTGGATATTTTAACTAATTCCAACATAATTGACGATTTAATTAACATGGGTATTAGCATATATTTAAAACCTCATCCTGCTGAGTATTTAAACATTGAAAATAAGAAGTACTTGGATACAATCAAATCTAAATTTGGACATAAAATTAACATTATAGATGTTCTTAATTTTATACCAGAATATGCGATAGGCAAAGATTCAACCTTACTTTATGAGTTGTACATCAATGGAACTAATGTTTATTTTATATCTGCAAACAATTTGTTTATGATAGATGAAGCCATTTATAAAAAGATTAATAAAAGTTCAATATATGATACCCTTTTAGAGATAAAATCAAAAAAACAAATTAATGACTCTTAACGATTTCATCTATTTTTTTATAAAACTCTAAAGAATTTTTACTTTCTACTTTATAAACATTTATATTTTTTAATACTTTAGATATGAGACTCTGCTCTAAACTTTCAATTTTTGGGATTATGGGTTCCTCATAAACATATTCAAGACTTTTTATTGCATTACTTTTCCACCAGTGAAATTCAATGTCATTTAATAATTTTATTAATCTTATGGCTTTTTCTTCATTATTAAACTTTGTTACGCTGTTTTTTTCACATTTTTCTAATATTACCATATTTTTTAGATTTCCTATTGGGGTATATGGTAATTTTTTAAATAATTCTTCATATTTATAACCAAATGATATAAACAAATAAATAAGTGGAATATTTTTCATAAATTCGTTGAAATCAATTTTTATTTTTTCTTTTTGAGGTATTATTCCATCTTCAAAAAATTTTTTTATTAAGTATTTATTATGAAAATATGTAAATGAATATGGACATGAATAAACCATTTTTTTATTAGTGTCAATGACTATTATGTCATCACCTAATAACTTGTATCCCTTATCTCTAACAAGATGATATGTGGATATAGACTTCCCAGTGTTTGGTTTTCCCATTAATATGGTGGCGTCTCCATTATCATCTACAATTGCCGAGGCATGAAGTGTAAGATATCCATGATTTAACAGCATATAATACATAAAATCATTTAAATACTTTGTTGGAGGTTCTAAATCCCAAATAGTGAATTTTATGAGATTATGCCAATATTTATTGGATTTTAATATTAGACATTTATTTTTTGGATTATATATTATTTTACCTGCAATAGGGATTATAGACTTATAAAAAACAAATAACTCTACTTTATCAGAACTTTTAATATTTTTATAATCAACTGGTATATACACATGAGGTAATAAATTTATCAATTTGTTATTCTTCAACAAAACTTTAAACTCTTTTTCTACCTTATCATCTATAATATATCTAATATCAAAAAAATCTGAAGAGTAGTTCATACATGCATTTTTTAGTTCATTTAGCCTGTATAGGGATGTAGCATAGGCAAATCCATATAATTTAGACACGCTTGTTTTTAATTTTGCTATATTGGCAATAATTGGATAATAATCATTGCCATTGTTTTCCATTTAGTTCACCTCAAAAATAATTGATATCTTTTAATATTTTTTTAATTTCCTCTTTATTTAAAAATTTAGCATTTTTTGAATTATAAATTACCTTATTATTTTTATTTTCATTTACCCCATAAGGATAAACAACAAACATATCTTCCAACTCTTTTAAATTGTGTATTTCTTCTTCAATAATTAATTCCTCATATAATTTTTCACCAGGTCTCTTACCAATAATTTTAATTTCAATATCTTCTGGTTTATATCCATATTTTGGAGCAAGTTCCTCAATAACAACCTCAATTAAATCTTTAATTCTAACAGAAGGCATTTTTAAAATGAATATTTCCCCACCTTTGGCTAAATAACAAGCTTTTAGAACTAATTTAACTGCTTCATTAATGGACATTATAAATCTTGTCATCTCTGGATGGGTTAAAGTTACAGGACCTCCTTTCTTTATTTGTTCTTTTAGTAATGGTAGTATAGAACCTCTTGAATTTAGAACATTACCGAATCTAACAACTGAGAATGTAGTTTTTCTATTTCCTTTGTATAAATTTGCTGAAATAGTTAGTCGTTCAGCCAATAATTTTGTAGCACCCATAACATTTACTGGATTTACTGCTTTATCTGTGCTTATTGTTATAAATTTTTCAACTTCTTCATCTATAGCTACTTCAATCAAATTCTGAGTTCCAATAACATTAGTTTTTACAGCTTCAAATGGATTGTATTCGCAGAGAGGGACATGCTTTAATGCAGCTGCATGGAATACAATATCTACTCCTTCAATTGCTCTTTTTAATCTATCTTTATCCCTAACATCTCCGATAAAGCATCTAATTTTATTTGAATTTAGCTCATGTTCTAATTCAAATAAGGCAGTTTCATTTATGTCCAATACTCTAATTGTTTTTGGATTAAAGTTTAATAAGGTTTTTACAATTTCTTTACCTATTGAGCCAGTCCCCCCAGTAACGAGGATGGTTTTATCTTTATAAAATTCTTTCAATTCGTTAAATGATGACTTATCCATTTTTACCCCCTTTCAAAAAAATTCCTTTATTGTGTTAATTATATAGTTTAACTCACTTTCACTCATATGAGGATACATTGGGAGCGATAATATTCTTGAAGAGATATCTTCAGTTATAGGCAATTTTATATCATAACCAAGTTTTTTAAAAATTGAGTATTTGTGACATGGTTCGAAGTAAATTTTTGTTGCAATTCCTTTTTCTTTTAAATAATTCAGTAATTCATTCCTACTTTTGTTATTCTCTAATATTATACTATACAATTGATAAACAGCAAAATAATTTTTAGGAGGTTCTATAATATTTATATCCCTTATTTTATTTAACTCTCTATTTAGATATTCTGCATTTTTTCTTCTCATCTCTATTAATTTATCAACTTTATTTAATTGAGAAATCCCCAAAGAAGCTAAAATCGTTGATAATCTCCAATTATAACCGACATCAATATAATCCGTTATCGACTGTCCCTCAAAATAATTTCTTTCAGATATTCTCCCATAAGATACGATAAGTTTTAATTTTTCATATAGTTTTTTGTCGTCTGTTATTACACAACCTCCCTCTCCAGTAGTAAATATCTTATTCTGGCAGAAGCTGAATATTGCTGAGTCACCAAAAGTTCCTACATTTTTATCATCAACCTTCGCCCCAAATGCTTCTGCCGCATCCTCTATTAAAATTAAATTATAGTCCTCTGCAATTTCCTTGAGTTCTTTTATTTTGCAAGGTATTCCTCCATAGTGAATTGGCATGATTGCCTTTGTTTTATTTGTTATTTTTTCTAAAACATTATCAGGATTTAAACCCAAAGTTTTCTCTTCTATGTCTGTAAAAATTGGTTTTGCATTTACATATAAAGGAGCCATTGCTGTTGCTATAAAAGTAAATGATGGGACGATAATCTCATCCCCTTCTTTAAAACCATAAGCTTTCATTAAAGCATGTAAGGCAGAGCCGCCAGAGTTAAAGACAACACAATATTTTGAGCCAATGTATTGGGAAATTTTATTTTCAAGTTCTTCAATCTCTTTTCCTGAACTCCAAAACATTCCTGACTTTATTATTTTTTCAACTGCTTTAACATCTTCTTCATCCCAATAAATTTTAAATAAAGGGATTTTCATAGCTTCCACCTTAATATTTAAACAATAGTATCATCTACAATTTTTCGATATAATGGAAAGAAGTTATCGTTATTATCTAATTTGGCAATATTTACAAGCTTTTTATATATATCTTCATCGAAAATTATCTTACCTACATAAAATGGTTTAAATTCACTGGAAAATCCTGCCTTAAACTTAAATAATGAGTCATTACTTCCTCTACCTCCCCCTAAAAACAAATATTTGAAATTGTTTTGTTTTGCATATTTTATTGCTTCCCAAATTATTAAATCATTTGGATAAATGCCCTTAATTTTAAATGAGCCGGAGAGATGATAATACATGATGTTACTACCTTTAATAAAGATGGATGCTCCTATGCAGTTATTGTTATATTTAGCAGTTATTAATATAGAGTCCAAATAATTAAAATGGTCTTTTATAAATTCCTTAGTAAAATAGTATTTCTTCTGAGACTTATTCCTTTTTAGCATTTCAACATAACACTCCATAAAGTCATCAATATCCTCTTCCTTTGGATTTGATGTAAGGGATATTGTGCATCCTTCTTTTATCGTCTTATTAATGTTGTATCTTTGTCCCTTTCTTAGAGATTTAAATATTGTATCAATATCTCTATTCAAATCGGCTACTACTGTATCAGTTATATATTCTACATTGAATATGTAGTTAAAATATTTGTGATTCCCAAATATGGGATGGAATCTAATAAATTCACATACATATTTTTCAGATATACAATAATTGTAATACTCCTGTTTAAATTTTAATAATGATTTTTTTATTTCATCTTCATCATTTGTTTTAGTTACAATTAATGGCCCTCCATATCCATAAGGTGTTATTAAATCAAAATAATTGAAATTTTTATATAATGGGATATTACTAATATCTCTAACCAAGTGTCCAAGAAAGATTTTTATGTTTTTATCTTCCCAATAGATACCCTCTATATCTACATTGTAGTGTTTTTTATAAAGCTCAAAATATGCATATTTAAAGAAAATATCGGATATTTTAAAATCGTATAAAATACCCTCCCATTCTTTTTTAGATTTAATTACTTCCATTATAATTCCCCTCTTAATATTTTTAGAATTATTTCTGTTATCTTTAAGAAGCTTTTTCCGTCTCCATAAGGATTTTTAATATTTTTTAGTTTTTCTTTAAAGTTAGTATCATATAATGCTTTATATATTGATTTTTTTATTTTTTCTTTGTCATACTCAACAAAAATAACGTTTCCTGCGGTTAATCTACCTTTCTGCCTACTACCAACATGAATAAAAGGTTTTTTAAAACTTGGTAGTTCTACAATTCCTGAACTTGAATTTCCAATCATAAAATCACATATATTCATTAGCCCTAAAAAATCTCTTCTGTTTATATGTGGAAATACCTTTATAAAATCATATTTTGAAGAATATCTCTCCAAATAGTTATTTATGACATCCCCTCCCGCATCAGAGTTTGAATATATCGCAATTGTTTGCAAGTTTAACTCGACGATGGTATCCAGTATCGATTTAATTTGTAATTCTATATTTTCAACTTCTTTTGTATTAGGATGATATATTAACAGTGTCAAAGGCTTAGTCTCATCAATATTAAATTTTTTAATTGTCTCTTCTTTTGGAGTAAAATTTTTTAGATAAATATCGTCTAACCCGGGTTCTCCAACAATAAACACTTTTTCTTTTGGAATTCCCATTTTTATTAATCTATTATAGCTTTCGATATTGCCAACCAGATGGTAATCTGCAAACATTGAAATGGCATATCTTATTTTATTGTCTATAGAATCGGATAAATCCCCACCCCCATGATGTACTACAGGTATATTTAAATGAGCCCCTATAATTGCTCCTGCTAATGCATTATCTCTATCTCCTTCAACAAATATTAACTTCGGGTTTAATTTTTCAACAATTTGTGTTACTCTATATAACTCAATTCCAAGAGTTTTCACCATTGATCCTAATGAATTTGAGTCTATTAGTGTCTCAACTTTTTCTACATCAAATCCGTCATCTTCTATTTCTTTTACAGTATATCCATATTTCTCACTTAAGTGCATTCCAGTAGCTATAATTTTTATATTTATATGTTTTTTTAGTTCTATTAAACTTCGTTTCATTAAAGAGTATTCTGATCTCGAGTCTGTAATAAAAACCATATCACATGCCATTTACAGCACCTTTAGTCATGCTTTTAGCTTATTTATTATATAGTCCATCTCTTTTAATCCATATCTTTGGTCAATTGGTATTGATAATATCCTTTTTGATAAATCATGCTCATATTTGAATGTCAATGGAACATCTGCAGGCAACTCCCAATGAATTGGTGGATAAATATTTGAGTTAATTAATTTTTTCCTATAAATTTCCCTTAGTTTTTCATTTTTAAATAATAATGGCACGAAAAATGGACTTTTAATTTTCTCTTTTTTAAATAATGTGGTAAAAATATCATTATCAACAAGGTTCTTATAGATGTAATCTAAATTTTTTTTTCTTTTTAATAGTATATTCTTAATATTCAAATTTCGTAAAATTTCCACTGAAATTTGAGGAATTTCATACACTTTAATATTGTTGTTATTCTTTAATTTTTCATAGTTTCTATATAATTTAAGAAAATATTCTTTTAAACTTTCGTCGTTGTTAATGTTAATGTAATATTTTTTTAAAAACATTGCTTCTAACATTTTCACATACTCATCATATTGGAGTTTTTTGATATTTATTGGGTTTTTACAGTATATGACTCCTCCATCAGGTATAGGAAAAACTTTTCGTAAACTTGCAATCATTATAACATTTTCATTTTTTATTTTAAATCTTTTTTTATTAAATATGGAATGAGTTACATCTAATATTGTCAAATTATTATCTGAAAGCTCTTCAATTTCTTTGTTAGATAATGTCTCTATTCCAAAATAGTCAACAATATATATTAGAGAGTTTTTTATTGAATAATCTATATTAGGTGTTAAATGAGGAAAATGTCCATAAAAGTCAAATTTTAAAGATAGCTCCTTAAATGGTTGAAGTATGGAGTTACATAAATAAGAGGGTAGATAAATTTTTCTTTCATTTAATTTATCAATAAAATTTAACAGTACTGCTTTTATCGCCTGTCTTCCATCACCCACAAAAATGGCGTTATAGTCTGAATTATATCCTGTATTAATAGCATATAATACGCTACTACTTTTTTCAACTTCTTCATATCTTGGGAATTCAAAAAAAGAACCAATTTCCATATTATCCCAACTAACATTTTTTACATATTATTATGGCAAATTTAAGAAATTTGGTCATATTTTCATAACTTCTAATTAAAATTTCTTTTTCTACAATTTTAAATCCGGAATTTTGTAACAATTCAATTAGGTCGTTGTATTCTGCAAAGTACTGGACTCCTTGATTTGCTAAAGGTCCTTCTTCCACATCGATAACCGTATCTTTATCTATTAGCTTGCTTTTATTATATCCCCAAGAACCTTTAAGGATATGCAGTGTGAAAAATAACCCTTGATTTTTTAATACCCTATAAATTTCATTATACACTTTTTTGTGGTCAATATAACTAACATACCATGTTGTGGCGACATCAATTACAACATCAAAATATGAATCTTCAAAAGGTATTTTTCTAATATCTCCTACTTTAAATCTGCAATTGAAATCATTTAACACAAATCCTTCATTATTTAACCTGTTTTTCATTTTTTCTATAGCTGTAGGAGAAATATCAATGCCATAAACGTCAAAACCTTCTCTTAGTAGAAACCATACATTTGCTCCCTGACCTACCCCTAGTTCCAATATTTTTATATTTTTCCTTTTGTTTATTTCATACTTAAAGAAGTTTCTACCAACAAACCTTATCAACTCCTCATTAGGATATTTGCCCCACTCTTTTTCTCTATGTATTTTCTCCCATTTGTTCATTCTAAATCCCCCCACTTTAAAACTTCATCCTTTTTAATATCTCTTCTTGCCCTCTTCCCAACAACAACATCCAAATACTTTGGCTCAATTCCAATTCCTGGTCTTTTTATAGCAATCATTTCCCTTTTTATAATGGTTCCTTTTGGAATATTAACATTGGCAACTAAACTTCTCCTTGCTACTTTTTTAATCTTTTTCTCTTCAGGAGTTGGCTTTTTTATTCCATCTCCCAATGCCTTTTCAATTAAACGAATTGCATTAACCATTTCTTTTAACTCTTCAGGATTTAATGATGCTTTATGGTCAGGACCGGGTAGATTTTTATCTAATGTAAAGTGCTTCTCAATAACAACTGCCCCTAAAGTTACAGCAGCTATTGGTGCATAAATTCCTAAACTATGGTCTGAAAATCCAACAGGTAACTTAAATGCCTCCCTTAAAGTTTTAATAACTCTTAAATTTAAGCTTTCAAAACTTGCAGGATAATTTGTTATACAATGCAATAAAATTAAGTCATCATTTATTTCTCTTATAGTATTAACTGCTTCTTCAATCTCTCCCAAAGTCCCCATACCTGTTGATAATATTATGGGCTTTCCTTTTTCAGCTACATATTTTAAAAATGGTAAATTGGTCAAATCAGTTGATGATATTTTAAATGCTGGCACTAAATCATCTAAGAAATCGGCACTCTCGAAATCAAATGGGGTTGATAAAAATGTTAAACCTTTCTTTTTTGTGTAGTTATATAACTCTATAAATTCATCTTCACTAAGTTCAAGCTTTTTTATCATCTCATATTGACTCTCATCAGTCCCAGTATTTTTTATTTGATACTCTGCTTTTGGTGTATCTTTAGCAACGACTTTCTCTGCCTTAAATGTTTGGAATTTTATAGCATCAACTCCACATTCTACTGCAATATTAACCAATTTTTTTGCCAACTCAATATCTCCGTTATGATTAATCCCTGCCTCTGCAATTATAAACGTTGGCTCATCCTCCCCAATAACTTTATTTCCAATTTTTATTTTTTTCATTGTATCACTTTTTTATTTTTTAAGATAAATTCTGCCAAGAGAAAGTCAAACTCATTATCAATATCAACACTCCTTTCTGGAGACATTACATAGGCAATTGTCTTTGGTGTATAGAATGTTTTATACTTTTTTAATATATCAATATAAGATATAAATATTGCACCATTTGGCATATAACTTTTAGGTAACTCTTGCCTTCTTTTTTTAAAATACTCCTCACCAAATAATGGATTTAAAAATTTATCTTCAATCTTTAAGCTCCAAAATGGTGAATGTTCATTCTCTTTGACGCTAACTAATGATAATGCTTCTTTATCATTTAAAAATAACTTGATTGCGTTATCAATATCTTCTGTTGTTCTTAATGGAGATGTTGGTTGAAGTAAAACTAAAATATCAAAAAATTCTCCTCTCTCTTCAAACCAATTTATTGCGTGCATTATTGCATCTATTGTTGGTGAATCATCCCTTGCCAATTCTTTTGGTCTTAGAAATGGAACTTCTGCTCCATATTTTCTTGAAATTTCTGCAATCTCTTCATCGTCTGTTGATACTACAATCCTATCAATATACTTACTATTTTTTGCCTGCTCAATTGTCCAAGCAATTAATGGCTTTCCTAATAATGGTTTTATATTTTTTCTTGGAAGTCCTTTACTTCCTCCTCTTGCTGGAATTAATGCCAAAATTTTTTCATTGTTTTTCATAAGTATCTACCTTTTTATAATATTAGAAATAATATCCTTAACCTCATATATATCTATTATCTTAAACCAAATGATTCCTAACATATATATTCCAAAATAAACAATCCCACAAATAAATAGTTTTAATATTGGGTTATTAACTAAATCTTTAATAAACACAACTGGAATTAAGCTAAAAATTCCAATTAAGATAACTAAAATCCATTTTTTATTTAAAAATTGGTGTTCTAAAAATCTACTTAAAAACCATATTTGGAGAATCCACATTATAAAATATCCAAATACGGTAGTTATGGCTGCTCCAATAATTCCAAACTTGGGAATTAGTAAAATATTAAATACTAAATTAAAAATAGCTCCTATATACAAAATCTTAGTAGATATATTTGGTTTTCCAATACCGTTTATTATATTAAATCCTATAGCGTTGAATGTTGAGAATAGTGCCCCTAAACTTAAAATCTGTAAAGCAGGAGCCGCAGATAAATATTGAGGATTAAATAAAACATTGATAATAATAGTTGGAAAGTATGCCATTAATATGGTTAATGGAACTATAGTGATTAAAGAATATAAAAAAACCTTTTCAATACCATAACTTAATGCCTTTTTATATCCTTTCTCCCAAAGTTCAGAGCTCATCGGAAATAAAACTGTTCCAATAGAAAAAGCAAAATAACTTAATATACTAACGGTTGGCATAGCAACATTTCTGTAATCTGCAACCGCATTTAAACCCGTAAAGTAAGTTAGACAGATTCCATCTAAGTATCCTAATATTAAACTTCCAGCATATCCCATCATCACATACACCCCATAAGAAAATAAATCCACAATAAATTTTTTTGAAAATGTAAGTTTCTCTTTAACATACTTTTGAAATATTTTTTTAAAAACAATATAACCATAAATTACAATCATAACAATAGCCATTAATGTGTAAGATACAGAAGGAACATAAGCATTGTGAATATTAAAAATATATATTAACGCCAATGAAAAAGCAAAAACAGATAATATTCTGACGACTCTTGTTGAACTTGCATAATTTTGCAATTGAAAACCCATCAATATACATGAGAAGAAAGACACAATACTGTCCAATAAATAATACCCCCCTACCATAATAATCAAGACATTAACAACTAAATCTAACCTTCCAGTAAATTGTCCTTGATTATTAATGTAAAGTTCTGCAATGTATGGGGAAAAAACAACGACTAAAAGAGCAACAATAAATGTTAAAATTGTCTGAAAAATTCCTACAAAGACGATTGATGATTTTAACATATCCAATCTATTCTCTGCCAAATATTTTGGGATATATCTAATAAGTGCCTGGTCTAATCCAAAAGCTCTAAAAACTACTAATATATTAACAAAATCCCAAATTGCATAAAATAAACCAACATCTAACTTAGGAATTTCATTTGCATATAATATTCTGACTAAATAAGCTATTGGGGCAGATATGATATAGGATAACAGATGCCAACTTACTCCTTTAATTGCTTTTTCTTTGTAACTCAACAATTTCACCTACCAACCTTTTAAAAATCTTTTTATATTCATTAACTGACTTTTCCCAATTAAAGTTCTCTTTTATAAACTTTTTTGCATTTTCACCATAAACTTTAGCCATCTCCATATTTTTAATGAATTTTAAAATTCCTCTCTTAATTTCTTCT
>Ga0256836_1000728_pt1 | contig 16454 bp, 28 predicted proteins | sample 4561380metaG_FD_185974 | JGI IMG/M metagenome (GOLD analysis project Ga0256836, IMG submission 185974) | Hydrothermal vent microbial communities from Guaymas Basin, Mexico - 4561-380 | ecosystem: Environmental > Aquatic > Marine > Hydrothermal vents | place: Mexico: Guaymas Basin | collected...
CTTCCTTAAATTTTTGCGTGCCCGCCCGCGCGCCCGCCCGCCCTCCAAAGTCCGAGCCCAGCCCCCGGGGGGCCGTTCCGCGTGAAATCGTGGCGTGACGCGCATGTCACGATGACACATGTGAAAAGCGCCCGCGAGCCCTCGCAAAGCTGGCGCCAAGCGCCCGCAAAAGTTGACCCAAGCACCGCGAAAAGCGCCCGCCGACGTGCGCAAAAGCCTTTTTGGCGCGGGGGCCCCCACCGTATTTAGGTGTTGAGAAAAAGAGGGAAATTGAAAACGCTTCTAAGCGTGCATGTGCAGTATTGCCCAAACCCACCAGCCCCACCAAAACTCGAACCAATCACCCAAAAATTCCTCTGTGCTCTTTGACTCCCCCATTTGGTAGAGCACAAACAAAGCGCCAATGAAGAAACCTGGCAGGCCTCCAAGCGCCCCCGCTAATACTCCTGCGATGGTGTGTATGATGCTCCAGCGGTCGTCGAATATCTTTGGCTTGGTCAAATTACCCTCACCTCGTACTCTGTTGCAAAGTCTCGCGGGATTCTGACGATTTCCACGGCGTGGTTCTGAAGTATGCCGGTCTGCCAGAGCGCCATGAGTTGGGTGGCGAGCTTCTCTGAGAGGGTGCTGAATATCCAGCTTCCCGGGACGCCGTCTTTCTCGTAGACATCGAACACCAGCGCCCTGACGGTCTTCACGATGCCGGTTTTGGGGTCGCGTATCTGTCTTTCTTCTATTCTGGGGTTCTTGAGGCGGAGCCTCACGGGCGTGTTTGGCGGAAGCTCAACATAGTTCGACAAAACCCCCATCGCTCACACCTCCACGATTCCTCTTCTTAGTTTTCTGTATAACTCTTTATATGCCTCGCGCACTTCGTGCGTCTGCATCATTTCTATGTGTAGCTTCATCTTCTTCACTTTGATGTCTCTGAGCTTCTGTTCAAGTTCTCTTTCTTGCTTTTCAACCTCGTTCAATTCTTTAAGTACCTCTTTCAGAGATCTCATGGCAACACCCCCACCTCTCTTAAGTACTCTTCGACCCACTTCGGCATAAAAATGTCAACCACAACCCCGTACAGCTCAGCGGTTCTTATCATCTCGGGGTCTTCGAGGGGCATGACTAAAAGCGGGACGATGGACCTATTAGGCAAATACGGTTGAAGAACTGGCGTATCTGGGACCCTGCGCACGTAGTCAATCAATTGGCCGATTGCGGGCCTGGGGTTCCTGATTTTCGCCTCTATGACCCAGATGTGCTCCTTGTCCACGACGATGGCGTCGGCGTAGGGTGTCCACACCTTGAACCACCGCTCGTTGAGGTGCGGTGCGGCCTTTTTGGCCTCCTGGGGTGGCTTTCCGAGGCGCACGTTGAAGAAAGACCTTTCCGCGTCGGGGAAATGGGTCGCTACGTATTCAACGATATATCTACGCTCGATGGGGCGGTATTTGCGTCGGCCTGTTTTTTGTTCGAACACGATTGCCGTTTTCATCCACCCCCTCGCGGGTTTTGCTGATTTGACTTGGGCTGATTTGACTAAGGCCAACTAAAATTTTGCGAAGGATATATAAATAATTGACGCATAAGTGTTAATGACTAACCTCCACGATGAGCCCTGTTGCGGGGGAGTGAGAAACCTTGGAGGTGAAAGCTGTGGTTGCGGTTAAGAAGCTCGATGAGATTGTTAAGAAGTGGGCTGAGGTCACGCCCGGAAGGGCGGCCTATTATGAGGCTGGTGTAAAGGCTCCGAAGAACGATTGGGCTACCCAGACCCTTGCCGCCTCGGACGCCTGGGCTCAGGGTGTCCAGCAGGCCGTCACTGAGAAGAGGTTTGACAAGGGAGTTAAGGCCGCAGGAACTCAGAAGTGGCAGGAGAAGGCTATACAGGTCGGTGTCAACCGCTACGCTGAGGGCGTTAGGGTTGCTGTTGATGACTACATGAAGGGCTTCGCGCCCTATCATGAGGCTCTGCAGAAGATTACCCTTCCGCCCAGGAGGGCCCGTGGCGACCCGGCTAACATCAAGCGTGTTGAGGTCATTGCCAAGACCCTCCACCAGGTCAAGACCAAGGGGACCGCCGGCTGACGGCGGGCTCCCCTCAGCGTTCTCCTTTTACGCGGAGGTGATTGGAAATGGCTGAGAGGTATATACTCGATAAGATACTAAAGGTCGGGCAGAGCTACGTCATGGAGGCAGACAAGTACATGGTCATAAGGGCGATAGGGACGGACGACACGGCCCGCGTCAGAGCGTTCGTGGCTGGGAACCTCGTTGGTGAGTTTACGAACATCGTCGCGCCGCTTCACAAGACCAGCTCCAACCTGCTCGGCCCGCTCCCGCTCGAAGACCTCTACATCGTCGTTCCGCCGAACAAGACGCTTTACTTCGACGGAACGGCTGGAAAGAAGGTTCGCGTCATCGGATACATCTACGAGCTCGGCCCTGGCGAGCAGATGAGCGCAGAGCACATCGCTCGCTACGGCAACCAGAGTAAGGCCTACTGGACCTACCTGGACGACAGCGTCAGCGTCGGCACTGACGTGGCCCTCAGCGCTGGTCAGGAGGTCGAGATTAAGACGTACAGCCCTGCGAGTATCGAGAAGTACCTGTTCAGCAAGGTTCTCATGGTTGGAGTCTCTGGCGGTTCGTTCAGCGAGGGTGACCTGGCGCTCAGGCTCTACCTCGACGGAAAGCCACTCGACCTGCTCAGCTCCGAGATGGGCCCGCACGGTATTGACGTTACCGCTCTGCCGAGACCGCCCTCTGACAGCACCGAGGAGACTCCGTTCAGCCTCATGGACAACCCGATTCAGCTGGACGGCGACCACAGGCTCAAGGTTGTCATCGTGAACACCTCGGGCGGAAGCCTGGCCCCGACGAGCGGCAGTTCCTGGCAGTTCACCTTTACGGCCCCGATTAAGTATATTCAGACGGGGTGATGAGCGGTGGCGCTGAAATACATTAGGAGCTTCCACGAAACCGTTAGCGCAGGCGGCTACGCGGAGATAGAATGGACCCCTGACGAAGCGGTGAAGATTCACAGACTTCTTATAACAGAGCGTAACGGCGCTAGCCTCAACAACGTTCAGGTTTACCTCAGCACCCCGAGCATGACAATAACCCGCGATTACGCCCCTGCGCTTTATTTCACCAACGAGTTCCAAAGAAACCAGCCGATAGACCTCGACGTGCCCGCGGGAGCGAAAATCTACATGAAGATAACCAACAACACTGCAAGCGCGATTGACGTTGACGTGATTTTTGAATGCGTCTATTGACGCTCTCTATTTTTTGTAGGGGGTGAGGAGATGATATTTAACAAGGTGGTTAGGGTTCAGGCTGGGCCGGGCGCTGAGGGCTACGTTGAGGCTCTAAAGGTTGGCTATGGTCAGAGATTCGAATTGAAGCGTGCTATGTTCATCTTCCCGAGCGGAGCAGGCGGAGCGCTGGGATTGGCGGTAACCTACGGCACAGTGCCCGTCGTTCCCGACGAGGGGCTCGCTCGTGGCGATGCTGTCAATTTCAGCCTCTTCGACGACTCAGTGTTCAGAAGCGGCGATGTCATCAAAATCTACTACAAAAACGAGGACACGGCGAACGCTCACGAGGCTTACGTGATTCTGGAGGGAGAACTGACGCAGGGGGGGTGACGCGTGGCGATTGACTTCGTGCAGGAAACCTCGACAGTTGTTGAGCGCTTTGCGAGACAGGGACGGCTTTTCGTGGTCTCTAAGCGCTGGGCGGGCGTTAGCTCTGGCTCCAGCGTTGATTTTATCATCGGTAACCCTGCTGATTCAGGGCGCGACCTATACTTGCTGACGATTCAGATAACAGGCACCGACCAGGCGTGGGTAGACATGTTCGTTGACTCTCAGGGCCTCGGCTCGGGAACGGCGCTTTCTCCAGCGAACAAGTACATCGGGCACTCTGAGACAGCGAAGGCGGTAATCGAGGTTGACGGCAGTTATACTCCTGGAACGCAGGTCCATGAGACTGTTCTACCTGGCGGGAGCGGGAGATTTGCGACGGGCGGCTCAGCGGAGCTCGGAGTTGGTGGCATTCTCCCGCCCGGGCACAATCTGCATATCCGGCTCACGAACAAGAGCGCGAACGCGAATGATTTGAGCGTTCGCGTGGTTTGGTGGGAGAAGTGAGGAGGTGATGAAGATGGATAGGAATTACTATGTTAGGAGGTTTGACTCCTCCGGGCGCGCGGTGGACTACGAGCCGTTCAACAGGCCGTACTCTCCTGACAGTTTTCTGATATACAAAGAAGGAGATTGGTACCTCGCAAAAGATGGGAAAACTGGGAAGCTCATAGCTGAGGATACACTACTAAGCGCTGTCCTCGCAAAGATTGCGCAGATGGTTGATTCCTCGCGGGGCGCTGTGCTCAGCTTTGTGCGTGGAGAGTATGCTCTCCTGGCAAGGGTCGATTTTCCAGCGGGGGTCTATCTTCGAGGAAACGGCTCCATAATTGATGCGACGCAGGTAGACGACATTTTGTTCGCCTGGAATGCGAATAGCGGTGGGGCTCTTGCGCAGAACATGGTTTCTGGGATGGAGGGATTTGTATTCAAGGGCATCGCTTCAGGGACAGCCCCAGCCAATCCGAATTCTCAAGTTGCTTATTTTGAGAATATCCCCCGTGGGGTCGTTGTGAGGGATGTCACATTCTATGGGTTCGCGAAGGGGGTGGAAATAGCGGGGGCTTCATTTGATGCCCATGTTGGGAACATTCGCGCGTACTACTCGCAGAATCTTGTTACGCTGACGACGCTCGTCGTTGATAGCGTTAAGTATCGCCCAAATGGGGCGAGTGTTGTTGATGTTGAGCTGAGTAATTCGTGGTCGAATCCCCTGGAGGGAACTGGGATACACATAGACGCAGATATCGAAGGGGTGCATGTCTCGCACGCATGGCTCGAAGCAATCTCGACAGGGATTGGAGACAATGGAAAATACACAACTATCACTGCCAACATGATATCTGCGACTCAAGCTGGAATACTCAGCAATGGCACATGCGTGAGGTATGTGGCGAACAAGTTTGCTTTGTGCGATGGCACAGTTGGCATAAACCTCGCAACAGAGTACACATGCGTAGTGATAGCAAACAACAACTTCAGGGCGTACGGAGTGGATGAAGCATACGCAATCAAAAACACCTCAACAAGTGGAGTCTATGCGACAATAGAAGGCAACCTCGCCGAGTTTACTTCGATTGGGCTTAGCGCGTCGTTCTACTACGGACGTCTTGAGAACGGAGTAATCTCCTCAAACAGAATCACCCACACAGGCGAAAATGACCTCTACCTGATACATTTGACAGGTACCACATACTCAACTGTTGTCGGAAACGTGTTATCTACACCAAAGTACGGTATCGTATCAGGATATCGGACGCTGATTCAGGGGAACAGGGTCAACGGCGGGGCGGTTGTGGATTACAATATCGACGAAGCTACGTCTTACTGCGACCAACACATGTACACCACTCTCCCCGACACCTCCGACGCTACAGTTAGCCAATTGTTCCTCAACAGACCAATCCACTACTACGATAGCGCGACAGGAACGTATTACATTGCCGTTTGGGATGGTACTGCGTGGAGGAAGACTCAACTAACGTGAGGGGGCTGACAATGCCAATCTACTCCCGCACCTTTACAGCGCCAGCAGGGGGCCGAAACGAGGAAAACTGGACCATTGAAGGCGAAGTCATTACGAAAGTCAGCGTACGCTTTCCGCCAGGGCCAGAAGGCGAGCTCCGTGTAAAAATCGCCTATGGTCTCAAGAGCCTGGCCCCGTTTGCCGAATCGGAGTGGCTCAGCGGAGACGACGAAGCAATCGAGTGGAATGAGTACCTCGAACTCCCCGAGCGCAAGACCACGCTCCGCGTCATCTTAGAGAACGACGACCCCGACAACCCGCACAGCGTCCTCATCCGCGTCGTGACCATGCCGAAGAATTTAGTCACGCCCGTTGCAATTATGAACACCGTTTACCAAAAACTTGACATGTTTTTGTCAAAACTCATGAAGCTCCCGACAGGGGTGAGGAGGCGGTGAACCATGTCTTTCCGACGCTGGGCGCTCGTGGTCGGCCTGATTGGCTTAGCCCTGGTCCTACTCCTCGCGCTGGGCCCGGGCTCTGTGGAGGTGGCGCAAATGGGACACCCTGACTGGACCACAAAGACCGAAGTGGTGAACTCAGAGCTCTACGTGACAGTGCTGAACAGCTCGCTCGACGTGAACGTGACAAACAGCACCATCGCCATCACCCCCGCTAACGATGCTGTGTTCACCATCTCCCCCGAGGCCACGGCTATTTTCCAGGTGTCTGGTTCTGTAGACGCGAACATCACGAACAGCACCCTGAACGTAAACGTGACTAATACATCACTTGATGTGAACGTGACCAACTCCAGCCTCTCCGTGACTGTCCATGGGACCGCAGACGTGGAAATTCAAAACGCAGAGTTGAACGTCCGCAACCTGCGCGAGCAGGTTGTTGATGTCGGGGACCTCGCAGGGTTCGCGGATTCCACCTACGTACCGTCCGTTTCGGGCACAACCGTGACAGTGTGGACGAACACGCAGGGAAAAACTGTGTATCTCGAATACTTCACGGTCGCGGTCGAGGTTGCTTCAAGCTCGGCCCCTCAGAACAGCATCAGCCCAACCGCGATATCAATCAAGATGCGCGTGAAGGACTCCGCGGGGAACACGCTGTTTGAACTCTACTCAAATGGGCAGATGTTCCTCAACCTGGACCCCGCGCCACCAATTCCAGACGGGGCGTATATTGAGGTCTCCATTAGCAACGCATCAAGCGCAAACCTCTTCGTCAACATCGCGGGCATCATTAGACTAATCTGAAGGGGGTCGGCGATGATGGCGCTCGAGGAGAACCTGCTTCAATATGGGTTGGCCGGAGCCGCGTTGGTCTTCATGTTCAGGATGTACACGATGCAACACAACATGTTTCGTGAGACCATCAAAGCAATCGACAAGCTGAGCGATGCCATCAACAACCTGAGCCGCGAAATCTCCACCATGAAGGAAGACATAAATATGATAAAATCAGATAGATATAACGAGCAGTTGCTCAAGAACCTGTTGAAGTGGGAGAAAGGAGGTGGCCGATATGAGTGAAATGCCCCGCTGGCTGAAGGAGTACCGCAAAAGGGCCAGGTTCATGGACATCCTGGCAAAGGCTTTTGAAACTGATTGCGACTGTGAGGTCTGCGAGGAGCTCAGGGCCTGGGCCCGCGAGCTCGACGAGGAGTTCACCCCGCCAGTCCCTGAGCCTTCCAAAGCCAAGAAAAAGAAAAAGAAGCGGTGAGGCCGCATGGAGGTCGGGAAAGTCCGCATCCTCCGCGTCACTGAGTTCGAGATTTTCCCCACATTCGGTCAGGCCAAAAAGCTGAAGAAGATAGAGTACCAGCTCGAGGGCTTCCCGCCTCGCTTCCTTTTCATCCCCGCCGAGCAGTACGACGTTAGAACCCTGAAGTACCGCATCCTCCAGGACCTCAAGAACCTCATTCCTGACCTGAAAGACATCGAGCTCGAATGGCATAGCTAAAGAAGGTGAGCGCCCGTGACGGTGTTTGATGGCATTCCATTCCTCGAAGACGCACAGGATTGGTTTGAGGATTTCTACTCGGAAACTGTTGGAGGGATACACTGGATAATCGACACGTTGAGGGACATCTTCGGGGACTTCGCGGGCACCGTCGCGGGCGCATTCCGGGATATTTGGGACCAGTTCTGGCCCTACCTGTGGGATGAGTACTCGGAGGCAGTCTGGACCGCCACGACTTGGACGGAGAACATCCCCGAACCCTGGCGCGGCGCAATGAGAGTGCTGGCCATCTGGCCCGCGTTCCTCTACGTCGAGACCAAAAAGCTCCTGGACCAGCTCGTCCCAACAATCTGGGCGGCGATTCCCGACTGGCTCAAAAGCGGCATCGCCGACGTGGCGAGCTGGGTGAAGGGCGCAGGGGCTGACATCTACAGGTGGGTTGAGGACCTCCCTGACAAACTGACCAGCCTCGGAGAGGACGTGAAGACCCACCTCACGGGGGTGGTCAAGAGTGGGGTCAATGATGTTCTCGGTGGCGTCGCGGACTGGATTGGCAAGTTCATCGAGAAGCTCGCGGAAGGCTTCGGGAAGCTTGGCGATGTGATAGGGGGAGTCATCGATGGTATTGAGAGCCTTGGCAGTGGCCTGGCGCACAGCATCGGCTCAACGTTCGAGCATTACACGAACTTTCTCAGCGAGCAACTCGAAAAGGTGTTCAACTGGCTTCTCAACCTCGGAAAACATGTAGTCGGCGGAGCAAAGGATATCCTCGGAAGCACGTGGGAAGCCGTGACGGGCGCGGTTGAGTGGTTGGTCGAGAAAATCCACGACGGGATAAAGGCGATTGTGGATTTCCTCAAGCCAACAAAGATTGATATCAAAGGCCCCGACGACGCCTGGATGCACGTGTTGAAGGTCATTGGCAAAGTGATGGTGATGGCCGTCCCGTTCGCGGTCGCTATCATCGCGGGCGAGCTGATTCACCCGCTGAAATCGCTTGGATTTGGCCACGCCGCGGCCCTACTTTGGGAAGCCTCAAACTTTAGCGTCATCGGTGAAGACCTCATCAAAACCATCACCTATGCCCTCATGACCCTCCCACTCCGCTACTCACTGTTCTACTGGTCCACCCCTCGCATCCCCGAGGAAGAAATGATTTTCCCACTCATAGAGCGCGGAGTACTCGACAAAGACACGTTCATTGATGTCTTCAAAAAGATGGGATACTCCGAGTACTGGGGCAACCTCTATTGGGACACACACTGGGAGGAGCCCAGTGTCTGGGACCTCACGAAGATGCTCTGGCGTGGGCTCATAGACGAGGAGGAGTTCAAGAAGTGGCTCAAATACATCGGCTACGAGCCATCGCTTTGGGACAAATTCCTCGCCCTCACCCAGCAGATTCCGCCCGCAAGCGACCTCATTGAATTCGTGGTTAAAGAAGCCTTCCCGCTGGAGCAGTTGCCCGAGGCGCCCGCCGAATTCACCAAATACATGAAAATGCAGGGCTACGACGAGAAATGGGCCCGCGCATACTGGTGGGTCCACTGGCGCATGCCCAGCTTCGAACAGCTCCAGGAGGCATTCTTCCGCGGAATCATCAGCCTCGACGAGTTCAGGAAATACATCGTTTGGTGGGACTACGCGCCCTTCAAGAGGCCAGGTATAAGCAAGAGCGACCAGGAAATCATGGAGGAGCTCATTTACCGCATGCCGGACAAGCTCGATATCCGTTTCATGCTCCGCTGGGGCATCATCGACACAGAGGAAGCCGCCAAGCTCTTCAAGATGACGGGAATCCATCCTGATTGGGTCGAGAAAGTCGCCGAGGCCAACTTTATGAACCTCTTCCAGGACGAGCGCACCCAGCTGAGGAACGCCATCCTCAGCATGTACCGCGACGGTTACCTCACCGAGGAAGAGACCCGCCAGCTCCTCCTCGATGCTAAGTTCACCAAGGAAGAGACGGAGATACTCCTAAAGGCCTATCGCATGAACAAGGAGAAGGATTTAAACGACCTGCTCTTAGATTACTACAAACAGCTCTTCAAGAAGGGCTTAATCACTAAGTCGCAGTTCATCGGCGATTTAGTCAATCAGGGCTGGGACGAGAAACTCATCAGGAAGATGGCCGACCTGCTCGAAGTGATGTATCAGAAAGTCGAGCGCCCGGACGAGACCAGGGATGACAGGAACAGGGTCAGAACCCAGCTGGTCAACATGTATAAGGAGGGTTACATAACCGAGGACGAGCTTAGGGCAGAGTTAGAAGCGCTAAAGTACTCGCCCGATGAGATAGAGTTGACCATCCAGGAGGCAAACTTGAAGTATCAGTATGACTATAACAACGACCTGGTGAAGGTGCTAAAGACGGCATTCAAGAAGGGTCAGTTAACGGTAGAAGAGCTCCGCGCAGAGCTGAGCAAGGTTATAAAGGTAAAAGAGAGGGTCGACGCGCTTATCGCGCTGTGGAACCTGGAGATGATGCCGAAGCCAAAGATTCAAGCGCCCTCGTCGTCCTGAATTTTCCACTTAACGTCCTTGACCCAGCGAAATCCCTTAATGTACTCGCTGAGCTCTGCTACGTACGCGACGGGCGCGTTCTCATCCATCTCCACCATGATGACGATGTGTGCCATTAGAACACCTCCATGTCGTTCATATCATATTTCTCGCCGCTGACATCACTCTGAGCAAGCTTGTGTAACACTTTGAGGTGAGTATCGAGCATGGACGCAACGACTGCGAGAAGAATCTCGTGGTGCAAGCGCAAAGCGTCACTCGCCGAGAGGTCTGCCTTCTTTGCCACAACGCTGGTCAGGTCGCTGATAGCAGACAGAAGCTCGAGGGCGAGGGCGCTGACGCGCTCCGCCTGCTCGGGAGCAAGAGCGTTCACGTCCACTTTCCGAACCTCCATCTCATTCACACCCCCACGTACATCAGGCGCTTTTCGTCCAGGTCGAGGTAGAGCTTCACTCCTGGACCCAGCTCCGCATAGAACTTATCCCAGAGGTCCTTATCCATGCCTTTGAAGACGTGGCGGTCGTGGGCGGTCTCTACGACGAGGGTTTCGCTCTTCTCAAGCCACCCCACCAGGGTGGGGTTGAAGAACACGAACACGTTCCCGTTCTTCTTTACCTCCAAGTACATGCCGACACCTCCGACTTCTGTTGTTTCGTCCCTGCCAGGCCAAGTCGAGGGGCCTGACGGCCCGCGCGACCTGCGCCCGGCTTCAGGGGAAAAACTCAAACATAAGCCAACTCCAGAACAATCTCTGGATATCCTGCGCTCGGCCACTCCAACACCAACCTGCTGTTGTGCACTGTCAAGTCCACAACCACATTCCTCACCAGGGCCTTTTTTGCCCCCAGTTTAACAAAATCCAAGAGCTCCCTGTTCTTCTCGTCAGCGAATATCTGCCGAATCGTCTCCGCAATCTTCTTGAGCTCTGGCTCCTCGTCTCTCCACTCGGGAGAGACCAGGACAAGCTCTGGAGATGCCCCCTCGAGGAGGATGACTGCACACTGAGGATACTGAATCCGGACCCTGCCGATGCCCCACTTTTGCATCGCGTCCAGGAGCATCCGAACATCATCCCGTGTGGTATCAAGAGGCTTCATGCCTTACCCCCCTCCCTGCCCTGAGAAAGAGCAATCCACTTTTCAAGCCACTGCCTTGCGAAGTCATCTTCGCAAACCCGGATAGCCTCCCTGACTATGCAGTCAACTGTCTCCCTGTCAAGCTCGACTGGCGCATCCGCGCGGTTCCTATCCCATGCAAAATAGACAGGCTCCCCGAACGCATCGGGGAACACTTCGACGCGGAGGCCATTCTCCAGCTCTACCTCCGCGCCGCCTTCGAGGAAAGTTTCGCCAATCCACACAATGCGCCCGAACCCAGGAACACACCCACCGACCATCACGGACACCTCCATCATGTTCCTCGATACTATCTAAGTTTTCAACCTTTATAAACTTTTCGACGTTTCCGAGCTTTTGAACCTGGCCACTCCAAGTCATACGCGTACTCCTCCACGACCCCGCGCTTGAGGAGCACGCGCCAGACCGAGGGCGGCAGAACTTCAGCGCTGACGAGGTCACCCTTTTTGAAAGGCCCAGCGCTCTCCGTCTCCGAGACCATCACCTCAGGTAGGTCGCGGAGGAAGCGGTAAAGAACCGCGCGCCTCTTGCGAGGCGCCTTCACCCAGCCCAGGAGTGAGGCCTGTGTCATTCAACACCACCCCCCAACCTCTTTATTTCATGTTCCAGAGCGTTAAGCTCTGCAGAAAGAAATAATACCCTGCGCTCAAGCTTTGAAAGCTTTTTGTCAATCCGCTGAAGTTCAATAACATAGTTAGGGACTAAGGTCCTCTGAACGGTCAAAACTCCCTCACCTCCCCAGCATGCTCTTCCTCACGGGCACCACACTCCTTTGGGAAGTATATATCTACTGAAGGCCTCCACGGGATGCCGGGGTCGCTTTCGTGATATTCCATTACCATGCCTCTTTTCTCTGCAAATTCCTTGATGAACTGCAGTTCCCTTTCAGTGAAGAAGCCCCACGCATGATATATCGCAATAACCGCCCGCGAACCCTTGCCCCGGTACTTCAAATGTGCAAATAATATATTGTAGAAGCCGTTCTCTCGTGCTTCTCTTCTGAAATCTCCTGCTACTTTCTCTAAAGCTTCCACTTCTTTCATCAAAATGATGTCATCAAACCCAATCGCCACGCCCCGTCACCTCCTCCGAACCATGCTCCTCCGCACGGGCACCACATTAACCCGCCACGGGCCGACTTCATATACCAGAGGCAGGACCTCGCGGATTTCGTACGTCGCGAAATCGGGAGCACGGGCCAAGCGCTGGAGGTAGCGCTCAACCTCCTCGCGCGTGTCAAAGTCCCAATACCATTCCTCCCGCGTGACCTCGTTTTTGACGAAAACGCGGTAAAAGATGACAGGGTCGCGGAGGTTGAACTCCCTGACCCACGCCCTGATTTCTGCGAGCATTTTGCGCAGTTTCTCCCGCCGAGCCCACGCGACCCACTCATCAATGCGCGCCCTGGTCATTCTTTCACCTCCAGCGTGTCAATTGTCTTGCGCAACCGCTCCAATTTTGACATGAGCGAGTCAATCAGTATGGCGAGGCGGGAGTTGTGCGGGCGAATCTGCGCAGCGATGTCGTTAAAGCGTGGGGTGAACTCATCAAGGAGCTTCTTTAATTCCTCAATCGCGGACTTATCCACCGTCGCTATGAGCCCCTGAGCCGCGAGAATCTGCCCCCACCATTTTACGAACTCAGGCGGCACCCAATAGCCCGTGTCGAGGTAGCTACGCACGTAGAAGTCGTAGGGGTCCAGGCCGTTCAGCTCGCACCAGAACTTGAAATCGCGCGCCGCTCTGCGCTTGCTCACGCCGTACATCTCCGCAACGTAGCTAAGCTTATAGCAGTTCGTCACGAGATAGTTATACCTCCTCAAATCAACGTATTTCGTCACCTTGCCCTTCGTCTTGTTCGTCATCCAAACTCACCCCCGTTACTCCTCCTCCTCTTCGTCTGCGAGGCGGAACTTTTCACATGGGGCCGACCACGGCGGGACGGCCCGGATAATATCCTCCTCATCAATCGCGCCACGAAGGCGCGGGCATTTCTCCGGGTCGCGGAAGTAAAGGCAGTTAGCACAAACCCGAGCCTTCGGGTCCAAGACGATGTACTGAACCATGCGACGGCCCTTCGGATAGTTCACCGTTTTAATGTATCCCGCGTCCTCAAGAACCTCTAACACGGCTTTGTAGTATGTCGGGTTTGTCGTGTGCAAAATGCGCTTGATAAACGTAGATTTAGTGACAACCGCCGGCCCGCCACTGTCCAGCCAATTCCTGATGAGCTCGACGTTCTTTAGTGTTATCGAGTCCGGCGCGACCTCCTGAGGCTTCACCGTCTCTAAGAGTTGGTTGAACGTGAGCGAGGTAAAGTGAGGAGGCATAAAGCCGTCCAGGCGCATCGTTTTTGACACGTTCGTGTCAATCGGTTCCTGCTCGGGCAGAGTGATGTCAATCGTGACTTTCGTTGAAGTCGAGCTTAGAACCTCAACCTCGACGCCGAGGCGCTCCGCGTTCTTAAGCATGCGGTGCACTATCTCATTAGTGTCGAAGACTGATGGGTCCTCGCTCGGGTCGAACGTGATTAGGTTTGCGACTATCCTACCTGCCAAGAGTTTATAGAAGTACTCCTCCACCATGCTCTTCTTCTCGAGGTCGAGCTGGGTCTTCTCGAGCACTTCACCGAGCTCAGGGAACTCGGGCAGGTACACGGTCAGCTCGAGGTAGCGCATCGCGTCGAGGATGCGAGCGATTCTGCTCTTGAGCTGTGCAATGTAGTTCAGCACGGCCTTGTCCTTGTGGGCCTTTATGAAGAACGGAATGTGACCCCTCACTGGGATGACGAGAGTACGGCGGACAAAACCGCCGGTGGCCTTGCGCTCCAACATCGCCCAATCATCAGGGACACCACTCATATAGACGTGGATGAAGTAGTCCTCAGCTGGTACGATTACGCTCTTTTTGTTGTCCACACGGGTTTGGCTGAGCTCTTCGAGGTAGTACGCACTATTGAGGATATTGACGAGCGGGCCCATGTACGAGTTCAGGAGCTTCACGAGGTAGCCCAGCTCGTCAAAGCGAATGTAGCCGTGCCGCTTTGCCTCTATGTCCTTCAGCATCGCCTCAGGTGAACCGGTCGCTATCTTGTGAACCCCTGTGCGGTCAAAGAGGCGCGTCATCGTGCGCAGTATCGCGGACTTGCCTGTCCTCGGCGGGCCGACGAGCGCGATGTACCACACCGATGGGATAAGGTCCGTGCCGTCAACCCACATCCGCGAGGCCAGAGACACGGCGGCGGCGCTGAGAATCATTGGGACGTGTGGGTTAGCCTTGCAAAACTGCGGGCGCCTGAGAACCAAGTACTCCCTGATTCCCTGCTCAAGAGTCATCATTGAGCTCACCCGAAGAGCTCTCTTTTCAGCCGCTCCACCTCATCCGCCGGAATCCTCCATTGTCCACCGGGCGTCCGCCTGGCCTTTATCCGCCCGGTTTTGCACCAAACCCACACTGTAGAGCGAGGCAACCCCAGAATCTGGGCCACCTCGCCAGTCGTGTATAACATCTTTGGACGGTCTCTCCCTGCCACGTGCACCACCTCCGTAGGAAGTTACAATAGTTACAACGTGTCCAAACCTTATAAACTTTTTTTTGACGAGTAGATGTCAAAGCGCGGGGGCCCGGGTTTGGTATCATTGATTTGGTATCATTGATACTACCCATGCCCAGATGTATCCAAAGTGCATGTTCATTGGTGAACAGATGAGCACAAATTTAGTATCAAGTATCATCAAGTATCAAAGTATACTTAGCGATACTAAAGATTTGATACTAAACGTGTATATTTTTATACATCGTATCAAACGGGGTAGATACTTTGATACTTGATACGTTCACTTCCGTACATCCTGATTGACATTTTTTTGTCAATCAACTTGCAACGCAACACCCCCGGTGACGGCCTTAGTCTCTATGCATCCCTACGCACGTGTTATTGAGAAACACTTTTATATACCTAAACTCTTTATTGTCCATTGAGGTGGTGGCAAGATGGGCCTCGTGCAGGTGAACGACGATTTGAAGACCCAGATGGAGCGGATTGCTGGGCACCTGAGGAACCACGCGGAGCTTCTTTCCAAGGCTATCGAGGCGGGGGACATCTACACGGCGGAGTTCTTGGCGGATGTGTGCCTTCAGGACGCGACGAAGCTTTCTCAGCTCTCGAAGATGATTTTGAGGGGTGAGATTAGGTGAGCGAGGAGCAGGAGATACCGACCTACGAGCTGAAAAACGAGGAGGAGCAGAGCACGGAGGAAAAGTGGGTTGGAGAAGTGACTTTTGTTAAGCCGGACGACGTTGAAGTCCCTGAGGACAGGATTACAGCGGTTTATGACGCTGAGCTGATGGAGGAGTTGATAAAGTCAATAAAGGAAAACGGCATCCTTGAGCCCATCAGTATCGCCAGGGTGGATGGGCGTCTAATCCTGATTGATGGCCTCCACAGGCTGTATGCGGCGAAGCAACTTGGTATTGAGAAGGTGCCGGCGATAATCAAAGATATGACTTGGGACAGGGTTTACGTGGAAAATATCATCCGTAACCGCCAGCGCGGGCGCTCAAACCCTGCTGAGGAGGCGATGATGGTAAAGAAGCTCGTCGACGAGTTCGGCTATACGCTGGAGAAAGCGGCGCAGGTTCTCGGCATGAGTAAGTCTACCGCGTCGAAGTACTACAAGATAGCGTCGCTCCCGAAGGAAGTCCTCTCTTTCGTCGCGAGCGGTGCTCTGCCGGTCCTGAGCGCGTACTACCTGACTTTCCTGGATGACCCGCAGAAGCAAATTGAAGTCGCCCAGGACGCGGTAACATATGGGTATACAGTCGAGATGATGAAGGCGAGGGTTCAGCAGGAGCTCAACCCTGATATCGAGGTCGAGCCGGGTGGGTGGACTTTTACCGAGACTGGGGCGCCAGAGAGGGTCCCACTTAAATCCGACCTCTCAGGTGAACCCATTGAGGGTAAAGCAGTCTTTGTTTATCTCAAGCCCGAGGAGTGGGAGCTTATACAACAGTTCTGGCAGATGTACACTGGAGGTCAGAATGAGCAGGAGCAGTCGGAGACGATTGACCAGGTCGAGCAGTCTGCGCCCGTTGAAACGGAGCCTGTGCAGGCGCCCGCTCAGGAGAAGCGGGCCGACGATTGGTGGCCGTTCTGAGCTTGGTCGTGGCGTTGGTGGGGGCCCCCGTTGGGCGCGGAGGCTTCCTTAAATTT
>Ga0256836_1000729_pt1 | contig 16449 bp, 16 predicted proteins | sample 4561380metaG_FD_185974 | JGI IMG/M metagenome (GOLD analysis project Ga0256836, IMG submission 185974) | Hydrothermal vent microbial communities from Guaymas Basin, Mexico - 4561-380 | ecosystem: Environmental > Aquatic > Marine > Hydrothermal vents | place: Mexico: Guaymas Basin | collected...
GCGAGAATATCGTCTTTCCACTCCAGAGCTCGACGCCGTTCTCGACCTTGTCAGGTTCGGGAAGCTCCTCAACGTCAACGCCGGCGAACATGAGCATCTGCTCAACCTCTGAGCGGGTGAAGTAAGCTCCCTCGCGCGTGAGCAGGTAGCCGCCGGAGATGTGGTCCTGAATTCCAGCGATGAGCGGGCCTCCGTATCTTGGGGAGATTATGTGGTTCTGGACCTCCATGAGTATCTTTGCCTCAGCCTGAGCCTCCTCGGTCTGGGGTACGTGGAGGTTCATCTCGTCACCGTCGAAATCGGCGTTGTAGGGCGGACAGACGGCAAGGTTGAGGCGGAAGGTTCTGTAGGGCATAACCCTGACGCGGTGGGCCATTATGCTCATCCTGTGAAGTGAGGGCTGTCTGTTGAAGAGAACTATGTCGCCGTCCTCAAGGTGCCTCTCGACGGTCCAGCCGATGTCGAGGAGCTCGTTTGCTATCTTCTCGCGGTTGGTTTCCATGAGGCGGATTCTCCTTCCCTCGGGGTCAATAACGTAGTTGGCTCCAGGATACTTGTCGGGACCGTTGAGAACCCTCTGCCTGAGCTTCTCGAAGTTGAACTCGGTGACCTTCTCCGGAACGGTGAGCTCCATGGCGACCGCTATCGGAACGCCGACCTCGTTGATGCTTATCATGGGGTCTGGGCTGATGACTGTTCTTGCCGAGAAGTTAACACGCTTACCGCTGAGGTTTCCACGGAAGCGGCCCTCCTTACCCTTAAGCCTCTGGGCGAGGGTCTTGAGGGGCCTTCCGCTCTTGTGCTTGGCAGGAGGAATGCCCGAGGTCTCGTTGTTGATGTAAGTTGTCACGTGGTACTGGAGGAGGTCCCAGAGGTCTTCGATGATAAGCTGAGGTGCTCCTGCCTCAATGTTGCTCTTGAGCCTGTTGTTGATACGAATTATGTCAACGAGCTTGTGGGTGAGGTCGTCCTCGGCTCTGATACCGCTTTCGAGGGTGATTGACGGCCTCATGGTAACGGGCGGAACCGGGAGGACGGTGAGAACCATCCACTCCGGGCGGGACTTCTCGGGGTGGAGTCCAAGGAGAGGTAAGTCCTTGTCGGGTATCTTCTCGAGCCTGTCGCGAACCTCGCTCGGCATCATCCTGTGCTTGTACTCGTTGCCCTCCTCATCCTTCCTGAGCTCCCAGTAGATGGTGGGCCTCTCGAACTTAATCGGGAACTGCGGCGCTCCACAGTGCGGGCAGACCATTCTCTCCTTGGCCTTCTTGTGAATCTCCTTGATAAGCCTGTCCTTGGCCTTCTTCCTGTCACCGACGACCTCGAACTTCTTCATGTACTCCTCTATCTCCTCGTCGGTGAGCTTTATCCTGCCACACTCGCGGCAGGTGCTTTCGAGAACCCTGTGGATGGTCTTGGCGAATCCGACGTGGATGACAGGTCTCGCAAGCTCGACGTGGCCGAAGTGGCCGGGACACTCGCCGGCCCTTGCCCCACAGGTCTCACACCTAAGGCCAGGGTCAATGACACCGAGCCTCTTGTCCATCAGACCGCCTTCGATGGGGTAACCGTCATCGTCGTAGGTGTCCGGGACGGTAATCTCCGCCGCACTCATCTTTCTGATTTCCTGGGGTGAGAGTATTCCGAACTCGATACTCCCGATGACCTTTTTCATCGACTGCATGGCCATCACACCCTATCCTTCAACTTGAGGGAAGGCCTAATCACCATCGCCTTCAGCTCGTCGAGGAGCAGTTTAAACGCGTAGCTCATCTCGACCTTGCTTATCTTCTCCTCCTCGCCACAGACGGGACAGTAGACCTTACCGCGGCGCTTGTCCTCAAGTGCCAGGTGTCCACAGCTCTCGCAGACCCATACTTCCGTCTTGTCGCTCTCCTCAAGGAGACGCTCGATGAGCAACATCGCCGCGCCGTGGCCGATGAGGACGTCACGCTCCATCTCACCGAACCTGAGACCGCCCTCTCTCGCCCTTCCCTCGGTGGGCTGCTTGGTGAGAACCTGAACCGGGCCTCTTGAGCGCGCGTGCATCTTGTCCGCGACCATGTGGTGAAGCCTCTGGTAGTAGATGACGCCGACGAATATATCAGCCTCAAGGCGCCTGCCGGTTATGCCGTCGTACATGACCTCCCTTCCGCTGTGCTTGAAGCCGAGCTCCTCGAGCTCCTTCCTGAGCCTCTCCTCGGGTTCACCTATGAATGCAGTACCGTCAACGCGCCTTCCCTTGAGCGAGGCGACCTTTCCGCCGATGGCCTCTATGAGCTGTCCGACGGTCATACGGCTCGGGATACCGTGCGGGTTGACTATCAAATCCGGAACGATACCGCTCTCGGTCCAGGGCATGTCCTCCTGCGGGACGATTAAACCGATAACACCCTTCTGACCGTGCCTTGAAGCGAACTTGTCACCGAGCTCTGGAATGCGCAGGTCCCTGACGGTGACCTTGACGAGCTTGGTTCCGTCGCCGGTCTCGGTGACGATGACCTTGTCAACTATACCTCTCTCGCTCGGCCTGACAGTTACGCTCGTTTCCCTCCTTCCCTGAAGGGCCATTCCGCCGATACCACTCTGCTCCTCAAGGAACCTCGGCGGGGAAGTTCTACCAACGAGGACGTCCTTTCCTTCGACCTTGGACTCGGGGAAGATGAGACCGTCCTCATCAAGGTGCCTGTAGTATTTCTCGCCGAGGTAGCCCTGTATCGTCGGGTCGGGAACCTCAAAGGTGTCCTTCTGACCGCCCAGATACCTCTTCTCTTCAGCCTCGTATGTCCTGAAGAAGGTCGAACGAGCGAGACCGCGCTCGATTGAGGCCTTGTTGATGATTACGGCATCCTCCATGTTGTAGCCGTGGTAGCTGAGCACCGCAACGACGAAGTTCTGGCCAGCCGGCCTCTCCTCGAAACCGACTGCCTTCATTATGCGCGAGTTAACGAGCGGAACCTGCGGGTAGTGCATGAGGTGACCGCGGGTGTCAACTCTAATCCTGAAGTTGGCCCAGCCGAGACCGAGGCTTTGCTTGGCCATACCCGCGCCGTAGGTGTTACGCGGGGCCGCGTTGTGCTCTGGATAAGGAACGAGCGAAGCAGGGATACCGAGTATCGCTGCCGGCATAAGCTCAAGGTGAGTGTGCTCCTCGGTGACCTCCCACGGCCAGGTTGCAACGTAGGCGTTCTCTTCCTCTTCTGCGTCGAGGTATTCGATAACTCCCATCTTCACGAGGTCGCTCCAGGTGAGCTGGCCGTTCTTAACGGCCTCGATGTGCTCGCGGGTGAGCTTGGGCTTGCCGTTCTCGACTATGATGAGGGGCCTCCTGACGCGACCGTCGTCGCTGTTGACGTAGATTTCCTTAACTTCCTCGTCCTCGTAGATGGCCACGTTTATGACGTCGCTTATCTTACCGCTCCTTCTGTCGGCCCTAATTCTGTCCACAAGAGCCTGGCCATCCTCAATGGTCCCGATGAGAACACCGTTGAGGTAGACGCGGTAAAGACCCGGGGCGGGCCTTCTCTCCTCAATCGGGACTATGCCGAGCTTCATGAGGTACTCGCGGACCTCCTCCTCGGGGACGCCGGTGGTTATCTGGGACATCAAAGCTAAGTTCTTGACGAGACCACAGTTCGGACCTTCGGGAGTCTCGGTGGGACAGATTCTACCCCAGTGGGTTCCGTGCAAGTCACGGGCCTCGAAGTGGGGCTGGTCCCTGCTGAGCGGTGAAGTCACGCGCCTGAGGTGCGAGAGGGTAGAGATGTAGTTGGTTCTATCCAAAAGCTGGCTGACACCGGTCCTTCCGCCGGGCCAGGCGCCGGTGGCGAGGGCGTGCTCAATCCTCTCGCTGAGAACGTCGGGCCTTATCGAGTTTCTCACAAACCTCTGAACGTTCTCGAAGGTGTAGCGCTCGCCCTTCCTCTGGTAGGTCTTGGTCATCTGGTACTGCATGTCCTTGACGAGCTGGCCGAAGGCGATTCTGAAGAGGTCCTTGAGGAGGTCTCCTGCCAGCTTGAGCCTCTTATTGGCGTAGTGGTCCTTGTCGTCCTCACCGCGCAGGCCGAGCGAAAGCTCAAGGACTTTAAGGGCCATCATGCCGAGGTAATAAGCTTTGGCCCTCCTCCTCTCGGGCTCGACGCCCATGTGCGGGAGGAGGTTGTTGTCTATGATGTGCTCGGCCCTCTTGAGCCTGTACTCCTTGGGCTGGCCCGGAAGTGAGAGCCTGCCTATGAGGTCCAAAGCCTCCTCCTGGGTCCTTATGTCGCTTGCATCCTCGAGGTTGTCGAAGAGAATCTGCTGAATCCTCGGGTCGTCGCTGACGGCCTCAACTATCTCCTTATCGCTGAGGAGACCGAGGGCTCTCATCACGTAGACGAACTTGACCGGCTTGGGAACGTTCGGGATGGAAACGTAAAGGATTCCATCCTTCTTCCTCTCGACAGTTATCAAGGCCCTGTAGCCATGCCTGTAGGAGAAGACCTTCGCTATAACGCGGTTCTGCCTCTCGTCCCTCTCGACGAGGGTCTTGTTCGGGGCGAGGTCTTCGATAGAAACGATAACCCTCTCTGAGCCGTTTATGATGAAGTATCCTCCCGGGTCCTTCGGGTCCTCTCCAAGCTTTATGAGCTCCTCATCGCTGAGACCGTAGAGACGGCAGGCCTTAGACTTGAGCATTATCGGTAGCTCACCGATGCGAACCTCCACAGGCTCCTGCTCGATGCCGTTGACGACAGGAATCATCTCAAGGTATAGCGGGGCGGAATAGGTGAGGTTCCTTATTCTCGCGTCCATCGGATAGAGCGGTCTTCTCTGTCCCTGGGCCTCCTGGAACTCGGGCTCACCGAGCCTAATTCTTCCGAACTTGACCTCGAGGCCGGGAATGTCCGGCTTAACGCCGCCGAACTCGTTGACAACCTGCTGAAGGCCGTGGTCGATGAAGGCGTTGTAAGAATCGAGGTGCTGTCTCACAAGACCCTTTTCCTTCCAGTAGGATTCCATAACGAGCCAGAGCTCGTCCGGAGTTAGAGTGGGCTCGTTAACCGTAACTCCTCTGCTCATAAACTCTCACCCCTAAAATCAGTCCTCCACGACGAGGCGGTAATAGTAGTAGTAACCCGCCGTGGGGCTCTTCCTCTTTATCTCGATGACATCGCCGGGCTTGGCTCCAAGGGCAACGACAGCAGGGTCAGAAGCCTTAATCTGCGGAAGCTGGGAAATCCTAATCCTGTACTTCTTGAGGAGCTCCTCCTTCTCCTCCTCGCTGAGGATTCTGTGCTCGGGAACCAGCACGTGAGTGAATATATCAAACTCCTTTTTCGCCGCCACCGAGAATTGCCCCCTTAACGTTTTTTATTAGAACGATATCACTACCCCCACCTGCGGGTTCCGGTATATAAGCTTTTCGAGTGGTATCTCGGTGGAGAGGCTTTATATCGGTTGCGTAAAGTTTAAGAACCGTTTTTCAGCCCGTTTCGGTTCGTTGATGTATTGGATTGTTCATTTAACGCAGACTGGTTTGAAAAACCCTTTTAAACTATGGTCACAGGCGGAAGGATAAAAGAGAAAGGCTCACTCCAGAGCCGCGAGGAGCTTCTCCATGAACATCTTCTCCGGATAAGCACCCTCGAACTGAACCCTGTTCTCGCCGTCCACCTGAATTACTACCTTTGGCACAGCCATGACGCTGTACTGGTCGGCCCACTCTGGATACTCAATAGCCTCAACCATGTCGCCGAGTATCTTGCCCTTGCCCGCCTTGGTGTTCTCGATGGCGAACTTGTGGGCCATCCTAACCGCGAGCGGGCAGTATGGGCAGGTCGGGGTGACGAAGACGAGTATCCTGACGTCCCTGTCAATCTTGGCGAGCTCCTCCTTGCTCTCGGGCATCAAATCAGTGGTCATGTTGCTGACGTCAACGATGTCCTCGAGAAAGGCACCGAACTCGTGTCCCGCTGGAAGGCCGAAGAACCTGACACCGACGTCCTGGCCGTTTCTGGTTATGCTAACCGCTGGAGCGCGGTCAATCCTGTACTCCTCGGCCTTCTTCTTGCCCTCCTCGGTGTCGAAGTCTATGACCTCGTAGCTCAGCTTGTCGCTCAGCTCGGCAAGCTCCTGAACGAGCTGCTTGAGCTGGTCGCAGTACTGGCAGTGGTCCTTTCCGATGAAGACCATGAGCTTAACCGGCTCGGTGAGCTTGGAAAAGAACTCTTCCTTTATTACCTTCTTGTCGGCATCACTAATCAGTCCCATCCATCACACCTCCATCTAAAGGTTTATAATCCTCGCGAACCATTTTCTTCGGGTGAAAATCCCCTGGTTTGCAACCTTAAGTTTAATGTCCAATATATAAGCTTTACGTCACAGGTTTGGGTGGGTGTGGGCCATGAATGAACCCGACATTTTCTACATCCTCGGGAACAAGGTGAGGCGCGATTTACTCAGCCACCTCACCTGCACCGAGTGCTACTTCAGTTTTCTGAGCAGTAAGGTTAGCGTCTCCTCAACGGCCGTAGCGAAGCACCTTAAAATAATGGAACGCGAGGGGATACTCAAATCCTACGAGCGTGAGGGTCCCTTCATCGGCCCCGCGAGGAAGTACTACGACATAAACATTGCCAAGACGTACGTCGTCACGATAACCCCCAACATCTTCTGGTACCGCGGGCTCGACCTGAACGAGGAGCCCAAGGTTCCGATAGAACTCCCAGAGGAACCCAAAAACCTCGGAGAGATGATTCTAACCTTCAGGAACTTGAGCAAAAAGCTTGAAGAAATCCTCAGGGAGCTCCAAGCGGTGGAGAGCCAGCGAAACAGACTCATGGCGATGATTAAGGAGACCTACCTCAAGGAAATCGGCGACATGACCCAGCTGGCAATCCTCCACTACGTTCTCCTCAACGGCTCGGCCACCGTTGACGAGCTCAGCGACAGGCTCAACCTCAAGGAGAGGGAAGTTCTCCAGAAGGCGAGCGAGCTGGACAGGTTCGTTCCGTTAAAAATAAAAGACGGCGTTATAACGATAGACGACGAGAGGTTAAAGGCAAAGCTCGGCGGTGAAGACGATGCCGGAGAAGATTAAAATCGTCGTTAACGAAGACCGTTGCTACCTCTGCGGTGGCTGTGCTGGGGTCTGCCCGACGTTGGCAATAGAGGTGCACTCGAGCGGCTGGGAGTTTCTGCAGGACAAGTGCATAAGCTGTAAGATATGTGTAAACGCCTGTCCGGTCGGAGCGCTGAGCGCCGAGCCCCTGGAGGTGAAAGCATGAGCTGGAAGTACGATGTCGTCGTCGTTGGGGCAGGAATAGCAGGGCCCATAGTCGCCAGAAACGTTGCCAGGGCCGGTTTTTCTGTCCTGCTCATTGATAAAAAGTGGGCGATAGGCACTCCAAAGCAGTGCGCCGAGGGCATAAGCATAAAGGTCTTTGAGAAGTACGACATTCCCTACGACAAGCGCTTCATCAACCGCGAGATTTACGGAGCGAAACTCTACTCACCGAGCGGTTACGAGCTTGAGATGAGGTACAAGGACGTCAGCGGCGTTATCCTCGAGAGGAAGGTCTTCGACAAGATGCTCGCCTACTACGCCGCCAAGGCTGGAGCCGACGTTCTCGCGAGAACTGAGGCCTTAGACGTCATAAGGAAAGATGGAAAGGTCGTTGGAATCAAGGCCAAGCACGAGGATGAGCCCGTTGAGATTTACGCGGATGTTATCGTCGCGGCTGACGGCGTTGAGAGCACGATAGCGAGGAAAGCCGGCATAAACACCTACGCCCCGCCTCACGAGTTCGATTCGAGCTACGAATATGAGATGCTCATAGAGGGATTCGACCCCGACCTGATACACCTCTGGTTCGGCAACGAGATAGCACCTCGCGGTTACGTCTGGGTCTTCCCGAAGGACGAGGACAGGGCCAACGTTGGAATTGGAATCAACTCCGACAACCCGCAGACGGCCAAGTACTACCTCGACAAGTGGCTGAAGGAGAACAACATCCCAGCCAAGAAGCTCCTCGAAATCAACGTTGGCGTCGTTCCGGTTGGAGGCTTCGTCAAGGAGCTCGTCAAGGACAACGTTCTCGTCGTCGGCGATGCGGCAAGGCAGGTCAACCCGATGCACGGCGGTGGAATGGCAGAGGCGATGGAAGCCGGAACCATAGCGAGCAAGTGGATAGTCAAGGCCCTCGAAGAGGAGAACCTCTCACTCCTCCAGAACTACACCAAGGAGTGGTGGGAGACCGACGGAAAGAGGCTTGAAAAGGTTCTAAAGGTCAGGCGCGTTACCGAGAAGCTCACAGATGAAGACCTCGACCTCTTCATACAGATTCTCAGCGGCGCCGACGCGGAGAAGATAGCAGGTGGAGACTACGGAGAGGTCATAAAGGCCCTCCTCAAGCACCCCAAGGTCCTCCTCAGCTCGAGGAGGATAAAGCTCCTCAAGGAGCTCCTCTGAGTCTGAACCCCTTTCCCTTCTTCCTTGAAAAGACCACTATCTCCCTCGCATTCCCAACACTCAGGCTTCCCCAGGGCGAGCTTATATCCTTGGAGTTCTCGATGAGGTAGTAGAGCTCAATCTCTCCCGAGACAGTTTTCCTGAAGTCCGAAACGTCCGGCAGTTCCGTTATCGCCTCGCAGGTTCCGTCGGAGCATTCCAGCGGTTTCTCGTCGAGCCCTAGACCGAGCTCGAGGGCTAAAAGCCTCGCCGTCTCATCAATGGGGGCAGGATGGAGCGTGTAGAGCCTTCTAACAGCCTTCAACAGAACGGGAAAGCGCCTATCGCTCTCCCCTATCCCGTAGCCGATGCTCCTGAGAGGGTCCTTAACGGGTTTTCCGTGGAGGGCGTTCCTGAGCTGGACAACCCGGTTAGCCCAGACCATCGTTGGCTTTGGTTCCCCGAGGAGAGAAAAGCGCCTATCGAGGGAAAAGCCCCTCTCAGGGTTCATCTCCCTGAGGGGAGAAAGCCACAGGTCGAGCTCCGGCTCGTTGATTAAGAGGTGGCCCGCCTTGAGAACCTCCAACCCCTCTAGGAATAGCCTGTAAGAGCTCTCAACGATTTCGTCCCGCCCGATGGAGAAGGCGTAAAGGCTCGCGTCCGCCAAACCGAGGACGAAGGTCGACTGGACATCGAGGAGGCTCGCCACAGTTACCTCGTTCAGCCTGACCTCGTCGCGGAGCCTTTCAAGGAACTCACGGGCGTTGGCTAGCAGAACCTTTGCAGTCCTCTCCCACTCGTCCATGATGGGAATTCATCATAAGTAAAGATAAGGCTATCGCTTCCAGTCCTTGCAGTTCATGTCAAGGCAAATCTCGTATTCTCTTCCCTTCTCGCGAATCTTCACGACCGGGGCGCCGTTGCAGCAGGTCTTTCCGGTGGGAATCACTTCCCCGCGCTGGAGGATTGGATAGGTGACGTTGCACTTCGGCCAGTTGGAGCAGCCGACGAAGCGCTTGCCGGTTTTCCTGTTGTATTTGAGAACCAAATCACCACCGCACTTGGGGCACTTTCCAAGGACGAGCCTCTGCCTCTCCGGGGACTTGGTCTTCTTCGGCTCTTCCATCCCGGATTTCGCGGAAGCCCCCGACTGGGACTTTGATTTCTCCACTCGGACCGAGTCCTTCGAGGTCGTAACTCCAGTTCCCGTCGTCTCAAGGAGCATTTTTCCGATGTCGAGCTCCTTCTCCTTGAAGACCTCGAGGATTTTAATCAATTGCTCCTTGCTCTCCTCGATTACCTCGTCCTTCTTTGCCTTCCCGGCCATTATCTCCTCCATCTTTTCCTCGAAGGCCCTCGTGAGTTCAACGCTCACTATGTCCGGCACGTTCTTCTCAAGCGCTTCAACGACGCGCATTCCCAGCGGTGTGACTTTTATTTTCTTCTTACCCTCAATGTAGCCCCTGTTATAAAGCGTTTCAAGGATTTGCGCACGCGTTGCCTTTGTTCCTATCCCCAGGTCCTCCATCTTCTTGATTACGGCCGCTGGAGAGTACCTCGCTGGAGGTTTCGTTTTCTTCTTCTCGCGCTTAATCTGGACGACCTTGACGGGCTCGCCTTCCTTGAACTGGGGAAGGATTACCTCATCGAACTTGACATATTTCCCATAGACCTTCAGCCAGCCCTCCTTGAGGGTTCTAGCACCGCTCAGGATGAAGCGATGCCCGTTGGAGTTTATGATTACCTTCACACTCTCCCTTACTGCCGGCTCCATGAAGAGCGCCAAGAAACGCCTGACGATGAGGTCGTAGAGGTTTTGCTCATCCTTTGTGAGCTCTCCAGGCTTTGGAAGCTCACCCGTTGGATATATTGCAGGGTGCGCCGGGTCTTCCTTCTTGCCCTCGACGGGCTTAAGGTTACCTTTGCCCAAAAGCTCGTGGGCGAAGGGCTTGTACTCTGGCAACTTCGCAAGGTTCTGGAGTATCGAGCGGAAGTTGAGGTTCTTGGGGAGCTTCTGCGAGCTTGTTCTCGGATAGCTCGAGAGCCCGCGCTCATACAGGCGCTGTGCGAGCTCTAATGTCTTTTTAGGGGAATATCCAAAGGCAGAATAGGCCTCCCTCTGGAGCGTTCCGAGGTCGAAGGGCACTGGAGGATTCCTCTTCTGCTGTTTCACTTCTACTTTCTCAACGAAGGCCGGCCCCTTCTTGGCCTCCTGGACGATTCTCTTCGCCTCTTCCTCGTCCCATATCTTGTCCTTCTCGTAGGTCGCTGTGTACTGCTTGCCCTCTTTTTCAAGAATCATCTTGATGACCCAGTACGGTTTCGGCTTGAAGTTCTGGATTTCCTTTTCTCTCTCAACGAGAAACTTTAAGGTTGGCCCCTGAACCCTGCCAGTGGAGAGAACCATCCACTTCCCGCTGGCGCGCTTTATGGCTGAGGTTAAGGCCCTTGAGAGGTTCACCCCCCAGTACCAGTCGAGGACGTGGCGCGCTATTCCCGCATCTGCCATTCCGAAGTTTATCGTCGGTTCGAGGTTGTACCAGGCTTTGAGAAGGTCCTTCTTCGTCAACGCCGAGAACTTCATGCGCTTGGCCTTTGATGGGTCAACACCGCAGGCGTATTTCAGAGCGGTGTAGCCGATAACCTCTCCCTCGGTGTCGTAGTCGCAGGCGACTATGAACTCGTCAGCTTTCTTCGCGAGGGTCGCTAAGGCCTTGATGTAGTCTTTCGCGTAGCTCTTGCCCTTCTCGGCGACGTAAACGGGAACCCATTCGATGTCAAAGACGGGGTAACCGTAGGTTTTTGTTTTTGGCGCGAGGGAGAAGAGATGGCCGACGGCAGGAGCTACGATTACCTTCTTCCCGTCGCGGGTGAACTCGTAGTAGCTCACCTTCCCTATTGTCTTCCTGACGGGCTTTCCCTCGGCCAAGGCGTAGGCTATCTTTCTCGCGACGTTGGGCTTCTCGGCTATGATGAGCGTTACCATAGGCCTCGTCTTCGATTGGCGACCCTCTATAAAAAACCTCCGACGAAGGGTTTATAACCCGCTAACTGAAGGGTCGTTGATGACGATGCTGAGCGTCGGAGGTGTCGGTGTTCTCTTCGATGGCGAGCTCGACGACGGCTTCGTTGACGGCTTTAGAACGCTTTTCGCTCGGCGCTACCTGCCGGACGTTCTAAGGGCCGAGATAAAGCCCGACATTCTGATAGAGCGCTTCAAGGGCGAGTCCTTCAGGGTCTTCAGCTCGATGTACGACGTCAACGGAAAGGACCGCTACAAGCTCGAGTCCGCCGTCCCTTCCGCCTACAAGAACGAGGCGCCGGTTTTCTTCCTCCTTCAGGCGACGGCGAGGGCCGGCGCGCGGAAGGGCAGGATTTTCATAACGGACTCCGTGAGCGTCGTCAACCCCGAGGGAAGGGCCGTTCTCTTCGTCGGCTACCCCCACACGGGCAAGAGCACGATGTCGGCCATAGCCGTCTCCGAGGGATTAGACGTTCTCAGCACCGAAAATACGGTCGTTGACGTCCGCGAGGGGAAGCTCTACGTCATCGGAGGAACCGAGGTCCTCGTCTACGACCCGAGGATTGAGGACGTCTATGGCGTCTCAATAGACTACGACGAGACCACGAGGAGCGGTTACAGGATAGTTGACCTGGAGAGCACCGAGCGGAGAAGGCTCCTCAAGAAGGGCGTCGAGGTCGAGAAGATTGTAGTCCTCCACGCGGCCTTTGGTGGGGGCGAGGCCAGCTTTTCGCCTGTCAGGGGGAGGAAGATTAAGAAGACCCTCTGGTACTTCTCGACGTCGCTCCTCAAGGGAATGGACTACTACGAGCCGGCACCGCTCTACATGCCCATGAGCGACGACATAAACTACAACCTCAAGAAACTGCTCGACTCCACCGTTGAGAATTATTCGGGGAAGATGTTCGAGGCCTTTGGAAACCACAGGGACGTTTTTAAGAGGACGGTTCTCTTCACGTGAGGTGGTGGCGATGATTAAGGTCAAGGTTCTCGGAAGGGGAATCGAGAAGGAAGTCGAGTGGAAGAAGGGTATGAAGGTGGCAGATGTCCTCAGGGAGGTCGGGTTCAACACCGAGAGCGCGATAGCGAGGATTGACGGAAGGGTTGTCCTCGAGGACGAGAAAGTCGAGGACGGCGTTACTGTGGAGGTAATCCCTGTCGTTTCAGGGGGATAAAAGGGGCATCAAGCCCCGAGCCTCTTTCTCATGAACTCCCCAAACCTGTCCATGGCCTCTTCGAGTATCTCGACCGGCGGGAGGAAGACGATTCTGAAGTGCCAGTCGCCAGCCTTTCCGAAGCCGGAGCCGTGGACGAAGAGGACATGCGCCTCGTGGAGGGCATCGAGCACGAACTCCTTGTCGTTCTTCCACTTCGAGCGCTCCTCAATCCTCGGGAAGATGTAGAACGCTCCCTGTGGTTTGACCGCGCTGACACCGGGAATCTCGTTGATGCGCTTGTAGATGTAGTCTCTTCTCTCGCGGAGCTTTTTCATGTACTCTTCAAGGTAGTCCATTGGACCTGTTAAGCCCGCTATGGCGGCGAACTGCGCGGGGGTGTTCGGGCATATCCTTATGCGCATGAGCTTGTCAATCGCCTCCCTCACCTCTTCGAGCTTGCCCTCGGGGTCAACGTAGTAGAAGTAGCCCAGACGCCAGCCTGTGGCGAAGTAAACCTTGGAAAGGCCGTTCATCACTATAACTGGAACGTCCTTGGTAAGCGAGCCCGGTGAAACATGCTTCCCCTCGTAGGTCATCAAATCATAAATCTCGTCGCTTATAACCGGCAGGTCGTACTCTCCAGCTAAATCAAGTATCGCCTTGACGGTCTTCTTCTCGTAGAGGGCTCCGGTCGGGTTGTTGGGGTTGATGACGGCTATTGCCTTCGTTCTCTCGTCAATGAGCTTTCTCATGTCGTCTATGTCCGGTTGCCAGCCGTTCTCCTCGACGGTCATGTACTCCCTCGGCTCGGCACCGTAGAACTTGACTAGGCCGACGTATGGGGGATAGCTCGGACTTGGAACGAGTATGTTGTCGCCAGGGTTGAGGAGCGAGCCAAATATGAGCTGGAGTGCCTCGGTTACGGCCGTTGTGACGCGGACGTCATCCGGCGTTATATCAACCCCGTTCTTCCACTTCTCCCTCTTAACGACCGCCTCCCTCATCTCGGGTAAACCCTCGCTCGGCCCGTAGTAGTTGTGGCCCTCCTTTATGGCGCGACAGTAGGCTTCCTGCATGTGCTCCGGGGGCTGAAAGTCGTACTTGCCCGGGTCACCTATGTTGAGCCTTATGACCTTTATTCCCTTCTTCTCGAGCTCCCTCGCAGGGAGAACAACGTCTCTAATCGCGTACTCCACGCCCATTGCACGCCCTGATGCCCTAATCATAACGACCACCACACGAAAGTTGAGACGTTCATCATAAAAACCTTGAGTCCCAAAGTTTCGCCGAAAACAGCCGTAAAACGAGGGATTTTCGGGAAACGTTTAAAACCCCCCGCTCAAAGCCTTCCCGGGCGATGAAGAATAGCAAGCAAACTGAGGGCTCACAGATGATGACGTGAACACCCTCCGAGCCCATTCGATACTTTTATTAGCATTCCAACTGACGTCTGCACATGAACATATTCATAGCCCTCACCGCGGGACTGCTCCTTGGATACGTCCTCAAGCGATTGAACATGAGGTCCAACCTCGAGATTCCGATAAGCGTCGCGCTACTCGCGATGATTTTCTTCCTTGGCGTCAAGACGGGGGAGGTTCAGGTGAGCGGCCTCTGGCTCCTCGGCGTTTCAGCCCTCTTCGCGGTTCTGACGATAGCAGGAAGCCTCCTCCTCGCGGAGGTGGTCAGGTGAGGTTTCTCTACCTCGTCCTTGCATCACTCACCATCGGAACGCTCGTGGGGCACTTCTTCAGTCCAGACTTTGGGAACGCCTACGAGTTGATGCTCTACGTCCTCATATTCATGATTGGGATGGACCTCGGGATGAACTTCAACGCTGAGGAGCTCAGAAAGGTCGGACGAAAGGCCCTTGTCCTGCCGTTTTTGACGCTGACGGGCTCAATCCTCGGCGGACTGCTGGCGTCGCTGATTCTTGGGATAGAGCCAAGATGGGGCCTCGCCATAGGGGCCGGTTGTGGGTGGTACTCGCTGACGGGCCCGATAATAGCGCAGTACTCCGCGGTTTACGGCGCGGTCGGCTTTCTCGGCAATCTGATGAGGGAAATCCTGACCATCATGTTCTACCCAATTGCAATCAGGAAAATCGACCCAGAAAAGGCGGTGGTGATTGGAGGGGCAACGACGATGGACACGACTCTGCCGATAATAACGAAATTTGGGGGAAGGGAGGTGGCACTGGTTGCCTTCGTCCACGGGTTCATTCTAACCGCGGTCGTTCCCTTCTTGGTTCCGCTGATACTCAGTCTTTAGAGTACTTCTCGACGAGGCCCTTGACGAGGCTCTCGTGCTGCTCCTCGTTCCTCTTGATTTCCCTAACGAGCTCCCTCACAACGGGGTGGAAGGCCCTCTTCGAGAGCTCCTCGTAGAGCTCCTTCATCTGCTCCTCTTCCTCGGCGTACTTCCTCAGAATCTCGATGAGCTTCTCATCGGTGCCGGGGAGAACGACCTCGGTCGGGAAGTCCTTGAGGTACTCCTCTATTATCTCCTCCGGCGGAATCCTGGCGCCAATCGGGCCGAAGCCGAGTGGCATGACCATCGTTGGAACGCCCGGGATGAGGGCGAAGTCCTCGTCGGGCTTCTCGACGGCGTACTCCTCCACCAGCTTGATGGCGTCGTTGTGGGCCTTCTCAAGGGCTTCCATGAGGCGCTTGTGGAAGGCCGTGTCTATTGCGAGCCTGAGAACGAGCCCCCTCAAATCCGCATACTCAGGCTTGTTAAGCTTCTTGAGAAGCTTTTTGTAGTCCTTCTCTGCCTTTTCCTCAACCTTTTTGGCCTCCCTGACTATGTCTATCATCCTTCTCATTTCCCATCACCGACACATTTTAGTAACTTTTCGTATTTAAAAGTTTCGGAACCGGGAAAAAGCTTTTTAAACATCGTCTCAAACCGGGAACCCGAGCTAATCATCGGCTCATGGCTCGGGGGTATCCGTTAAGGAACCCGCCGGGCTCCCAGTGGAGGTGAGTGAGATGAAATACCCGAAGCAGATAAGGACGTATTGTCCGTACTGTAAGAAGCACACCATCCACAAGGTAGAGAAGGTCAAGAAGAGGCCGAGGAGCGAGCTCAGCCAGGGTCAGAGGCGCTTCCGCAGAATCCTCAAGGGTTACCGCGGTTTCCCAAGGCCGAACCCGGCCGGAAGAGAGAAGCCGGTCAAGAAGCTCGACCTCCGCTTTAGGTGCACCGTCTGCGGTAAGGCACACACCAGAGGAAAGGGCTTCCGCGTTAAGAAGTTCGAGCTCGTGGAGGTGTGAACATGGCGCTCCCGAAGAACCTCATCCCGATGCCGAGGAGCAGGTTCCTCCGCGTCAAGTGCATTGACTGCGGCAACGAGCAGATAGTCTTCAGCCACCCTGCTACTAAGGTCCGCTGCCTCGTCTGCGGTGCAACGCTCGTCGAGCCGACCGGCGGAAAGGGTGTCATCAAGGCCAAGATACTCGAGGTTCTCGAGTGATTTCCTTCCTTTTTACTCCCCGCCAAACTTTTAAAAACCTCTTCTCGTAAACCTTCCGGAGAGAAAAATTTAGAGGTGGTTAGAATGCCGAGGAAAGCCAAGGAGTTTCCCGAGGAGGGAGAATTCGTCGTCGCTACCGTCAAGAACATTCACCCGTACGGAGCGTTCCTTACCCTTGACGAGTATCCCGGAAAGGAGGGCTTCATGCACATAAGCGAGGTGGCTCCAACCTGGGTTAAGAACATCAGGGACTACGTGAAGGAGGGCCAGAAGGTAGTCGTCAAGGTCATCCGCGTTGACCCCGAGAAGGGGCACATAGACCTGAGCCTCAAGAGGGTAAACCAGCAGCAGAGGAAGGCCAAGC
>Ga0256836_1000730_pt1 | contig 16445 bp, 17 predicted proteins | sample 4561380metaG_FD_185974 | JGI IMG/M metagenome (GOLD analysis project Ga0256836, IMG submission 185974) | Hydrothermal vent microbial communities from Guaymas Basin, Mexico - 4561-380 | ecosystem: Environmental > Aquatic > Marine > Hydrothermal vents | place: Mexico: Guaymas Basin | collected...
TTATTAATGCTTTTTCCATTGTTCCGAAATCAAAATTAATAATAAAAATAGATTTTAAATCACAAAGTTTGATTAATACTGCTGCTATGCTTGCTAGTGTAGTCGTTACAATATATATGGTTAACGAAAATTTGGGTTATTGGGCTTTAGTAGGAATGAATTTATCAAAGGCACTATTTAGCTCTGTTTTGCTTTTTTTATATTCTAAATGGTTTCCAAGAGAAAAATTCTCTCGAAAATCTTTTAAATCATTATTTTCATTTGGATCAAAATTATTATTAACAGGGCTTCTTTCAACAATTACTCAAAATTTATATATAATTTTAATAGGTCGTTATTTTAACCCAACACAAGTAGGATATTTTCAACAAGGCTTTAACTATACAAACCTTTTATCAGGTACTGTGACTTCTGTTATACAAGGTGTAACATATCCTATCATGACTTCTATACAAGAAGACAAAGAGAGGTTAGTAAAACTGTATATTCGAGTAATGGGGCTTATTGCATTAGTAACTTTTCCAATATTTATCGGATTTGCAGCTGTTTCAGAAGAGTTTGTCTTAATCTTTTTAGGTGAAAAATGGATTCCAATTATACCAATTTTAATTATTTTGTCTTTTGCTCGTTTAATTACTCCGATAAGTAGTTTAAATTTAAATATATTAAATGCGAGAGGAAGGAGTGATCTTTTTTTAAAAACTGATTTAAGTAAAATACCAATGATTATTTTAGCCCTTTTGATTTCAGTCCCATATGGGATAACTGCTGTTGCAGTAGCTCAACTTATTACAACAGTAATATCATTTTTTATAAATGCATACTATCCGGGTAAACTATTTGGTTTTGGTTCAATAGAACAATTAAAACAGATTTTTCCAGTATCATTAGCTTCTTTGTTTATGTATGAATGTATGATGTTTGTTGATTTTGAAAGTGTTGAGATACAGATGCTTGTTAAAATACTAATTGGTGTTATTAGTTATCTAATAGCTTGTAAAGTCCTTAAAGTTGAAGCTTATTTTGATCTAAGCCAGCTATTATTGAAAAAATTTCGAAAAGTGAATAAAATATGATAATTTATACGAGGAATATATAGTGAATAAATATGAAAAAAAAGTACCTTTATTAACAGTTCTAGTACCCAGTTATAACCATGAAAACTATATAGAAGAGTGCCTGAATGCAGTTCTGGAAATTAAGATAGAGAAAAAAGTTATAGTTATCGATGATGGCTCAACAGATGGGACTCCAGATGTTGTAAGAAGTATTATAGCAAAAAATCAAGAGCATGATATAGAGTTTATTGAAAAAGAAAATAGTGGTTTGGTTTCTTCTTTGAATTTAGGACTTTCAAAAGTTGAAACCGAATTTTTTTATCTTGTTGCTTCAGATGATATTGTGATACCTAAAGGTATTGAAGAAGCTATTGAAGTAATGATAAAAAATAGGAATTTACACTTTTTTATTGGTGGTGGTCAAAACTTTTATGAGAATACTCAAAAGAGCTCAATCTATAGTTCAAAACATGAAGATTTTTTTAATTTAGATTATGAAGAAAGAAAAAGAGAAATGTTTTTAAACTATCCCCAACCAATATTATTACAATCAACAGTTTTTAGAACTTCTGCACTCAAAGATATTGGTGGTTGGGACAGTGATATAATTTCAGATGATTTTTCAATTTTCATAAAATTATTTCTCTTTTTTAAGAAATATAATGAAGATTTTATATTTAAAAAAGATTTAAATATTGTACTATATAGGCACCATGGTAGTAACTCATATAAAAATGTAGAAAGACAGTTTATTACAATGTATGAAGTTATTTCTAAGTTCGCAATTTATCCTATCAAGTATAAAGCTGTGGGGTATTTATTGGGTGAACCACTGCTTGTTTTGATAAAGTATTTAGAAGTTAAAGCTTTCTTTAGATTATTAAAATTATCACCATGGAAATCATATCCATATGCTGTGCAAAAAATATTTTTTGTTATTTACATTAGAGTTTTCAAAGATGACTAATTACAACTTATTAAGATGTTTTATACTGTGTACTTGTTAAATATGCAAATAAAAAATATTATTTCTTTTATAAAAGAAATAATATTTTTTATACTTTTATTCCTTCTTGTTGTACCTATGCAAATAAAAATAAATGGCATAATACTAAATACTGCTATTATTACACTGACATTATTGGCTGTATCCTATATAGTAAATTTATTATTAAAATCTAAAATCAAAAGAACAACTTTTACGATAATGATAATATTCATTGCCATAGCCTTATATACCACAATTAATTCATTATTTTATTCTTTAAATGATATAAGCATGCTTATTCGTATAATTATTATTTTAATAACTTTTTTTGGAGTATTACAATATGTTAATATTTTTAAAAAATATCATAATGATAATAAAGAATTAATTTTAAAATATTTTATTTTGATAGCTGTTATCAATAGTATTATTATGATAACAGTGTTTCTATCGGAAGACTTTAAATTGTTTTTATATTCATATGTACAAGTTAATGATTTAGCAAAAATACATTTAGATTTAAATCTTAGAATGAGTGGTTTGTTCTTTAGTGGTTTTGCATCCTTATCAACTTTTAATGCAATGGTATTAATAATGATATTGTCAGTATATTACACAAAAAAAAGCTTAACACCCTATCAAATTGTTTACACTACTATAGCAATGATTATACAATTCATTGGTATTGTTTTATCAGGAAGAACAGGTTTTCTTGTTCTTTTTTTTGGATTATTATCCTTAATAATATTTAGCAAATATAAAGTATTTTCAAATATAATTAAATCTTTTATATTAATAATCTTATTTATAGTAATAGGCAGTTCATATGTGGATTTTTCAGAATATTCCGAAGTCTTAGATTGGGCATTTGAATTTATTTTCAGTGCTTTAGAAAATAATTCCTTTGAAACTAAAAGTACAGATATACTATTTACTAATATGTATTTTTTACCGGAAAATGAAACTGACATAATATTCGGTACATCTAATTTTGGACGTTCTAGTAATATGCCATATATCAATTCTGATTCTACATATATTTTATTTATACACGGAGTCGGCATAATAGGCTTGATAATATTAGTAAGTATTTATATTTATCTCTTTTATTATACATATAAAAAAAGATACTTGTCAATTGAAATAAACTTTATGCTAAATTTTATTTTGATTACCTATATTTTTGTAAGCTTCAAAGACTTTTATTATTTTTCTTATACAGGGCATGCACAGCTATTATTTATATATTTATCCTTTTTAATAGAAGATAAAAAATATTATACAAAAGGACGAATATGAAAAAAATTTCAATCATTTTAGTAAACTGGAATTCAGGAACACAACTACATGAGTGTATACACTCTATAAATAATAGTGCAAAAAAAACAAACTTTCAAATTAATGAAATTATTGTAGTAGATAATGCATCTAGCGATAATTCTATTGATTTTTTAAATACAGAGCAAGAGAATTTAAAGATTATTAAAAATAAGAAGAATCTAGGCTTCGGAAAAGCATGTAATCAAGGTGCTGAGAATTCAAAAAGTGATTTCATCCTTTTTTTAAATCCAGATATGCTTATTTTTGAAGATACATTTTCAAATTTATTTAACTATATAGATAAATATGATACTCCTGAGGTTGGAGTTTATGGTACTCAACTTGTAGATGAAAATAATAATATCCAAAGAAATTGTGCCCGACTACCATCAATTGGCTCTTTTATTAATCGTTCATTAGGTTTAAATAAATTAAGTCCTAGATTATTTCCATCTTATACTATGGAAGATTGGGACCATAATGATACTAGGGAAGTTGATCAAGTAATGGGTGCTTTTTTTATGATAAAAAGAGAACTATTTGAAGAGCTTAATGGTTTCGATGAAAGATTTTTTGTTTACTATGAAGAGTTGGATTTATCTAAAAGAGTCAAAGATGCTGGTTATAAAACAATGTTTGTTGCAGAAGCTAAAGCATATCATAAAGGTGGCGGAACTTCTGAACAAGTAAAAGCAAAAAGATTGTTTTATAATACTCGAAGTAGATTAATATATGCTTTTAAAAATTTTGGTATTTTTAAAGGTCTTGTTTTAATGCTATTTACATTTTTAGTAGAGCCTTTTACAAGAATGGTATTTTTCCTTTTAAAATCAAATTTAGGTGAGATAAAAGAGATGTTAAAAGGTTTTGGCATGTTGTATAAAGATAGTTTCAATATAATTAAGATAGGGCTTAAAAAATGAAAGTTTGTGCAATAATCATAACTTACAATCCAAATTTTCAAGAGTTTTATGAATACTATAAACAGAATATAAAAGAAGTTGATTATACTATAGTTGTTGATAACTCAGAAAATAGTGTAGTTCGTCAGCAAATAAAAGAGTTATCTACAGAAATAGCTACAGAAGTAATACAGTTGGATAGCAATAGAGGAATAGCATATGCTCAAAATAGAGGAGTGGATAGAGCTAAAGAGCTAGATAAGTTTACATTTGTCTTATTTTTAGACCAAGATAGTTTACTCCAAAAAGATATGATTAGTACATATAATGAGTATTATGAAAAATTGAAAAATCAACATGAAATTGCAGTATTAGGTGTAAGTAATACACAGGAATTCAACAATGACTACATTAGTGTTAACCAAATAATAAGTTCAGGAACATTTACTTCATTGGCTGTATTTCAAGATATTGGATATTTTGATGAAGACTTATTTATTGATTTTGTTGAGTATGATTGGTGTTGGAGAGCAAAAGCTAAAGGATATGAAATCTTTTCTATTAGAGAGTGTAAACTTTTAACTCATATGCATGGTGATGGAAAAATAAATATTTTAGGTATTTCTATGGTTAAACCATCAAGCATAAGACTTTATTATCAATATAGAAATTTATTGACTTTACTCAAACGCTCATATGTTCCTCTGAAGTGGAAAATATCTATGGCTCTAAAGATGTTAGTAAAGATACCTATATATATATTTCTTTTAAAGGACAAACAAACTGCATTTAAGCATATATTTAGAGGTTTTAAGGACTTTTTTTTGAAGAAGCAAGGGAAATATATTGACTAAAATAGTAATAGTATCAAACACATCATGGAGTCTATTTAATTTTAGATTTGAACTAGCAAGAAGTATAAAAGAAAATGCTTACGAAGTAATTTTAGTAGCCCCCTATGATGAGTACAGTGATAGACTGAGTGAAGAGTTTGAGTATCATAATATCTATATGAATAACAAAGGTACAAATCCTAAAGAAGATATGAAAACTACTCTAGCATTTTATAAACTTTATAAAGAAATAAAACCGGATGTAGTTTTGCACTATACAATTAAACCAAATATATATGGAACAATTGCTTGTAGTATGCTAGGTATTAGAACTATAAATAATATTGCAGGATTAGGTACTCTTTTTATAAAACAAAACTTTGTGACAAAGATAGCTAAATGGTTGTATAAGTATTCTCAAAGTAAAGCAAGTAAAATATTTTTTCAAAATAGTGATGATTTTGAGATGTTTATTAGTGAGGGATTAGTTGAAAAAAGTAAGTGTGATATTTTACCAGGTAGTGGTGTAAATACAGATAAATTTCTACCTGTTGAGTATGATAAAGAGAACAGTATATTTGTATTTTTACTTGTTGCTCGTATGTTATGGGATAAAGGGATAGGTGAGTATGTAGAAGCCTCTAAACTCATAAAAGCAAAATATAAAAATGTAGAGTTTCAAATGTTAGGTTTTCTTGATGTTGATAATCATAGTGCAGTCTCAAAAGAACAGATGCAAGAGTGGGTAGATGCTGGGTATGTAAACTACTTAGGTGTGAGTGATAATGTAAAAGAAGAGATAGCTAAAGCTGATTGTATTATTTTACCTTCATTTTACAGAGAAGGAACTCCTAGAGTACTACTTGAGAGTGCTAGTATGGCAAAGCCTATCATTACTACTGACAATGTAGGTTGTCGTGATGTTGTAGATGATGGAGTAAATGGCTACCTATGTGAAGTGCGAAATGATCAGGACTTAGCTGATAAAATGGAGATGATGTTGAACTTATCTAATGATGAAAGAGTATTGATGGGGCAACGAGGTCGTGAGAAGATGGTTTGTGAGTTTGATGAGAGTATTGTTATTGGGAAATATTTAAGTAGTATAAAGGCTTTATGAAAATAATGAAAGAATTATTGATAAATGAGTTCATATCTGTAACAGAGTATGGTGCATCTAATCCAGTCATAGTAAAAGTTAATGATGGTAAGACTTATGTACTCAAAACTCGTTATCAAAGTAACTTAAGTTTAGATGAAAATGGTATGGCAGAGGTTTTGAAAGATGCTAGTCTTTATATTGAAACTTTGTCTTATTTGCTTTTGCAAGAAATTGGATTTAAGCATATTCCAGAGATTGTATACATCAACATCGATGATACTGCCATAGAAGATGCAAAGTTTCGTTTTTCTTCTTCAAGTCGTGAACGGGATAAAATGGCATTAGAAAACATCGAAAATTCTAAGGGTTTAAACTTAGGTGTCAGATGGATAGATAACAGTGAAGGTGCATTTGAAAAGTTTGGGACTATTCCAAAGACTACTCTTACTATGGCTATAAACTATGATGCCTATGTTATGAATGTAGACAGGCATGAAACAAATCCAAATATACTTTTTAGCAAAGATGACAATAGATACTATCTTATCGACTTTGGAAATGCATTTGACTCATTAATGATTTTTGAGGATTTATATATAAACAGTAGTGCTGCAAGTATTGTCCAATGGTTTGAGCAATATGTTTTTGATATAAACTATTTATTCTTTAATGACATACAGAGTGTGGTAAAATACACAAAGAAATTTTCTAAAGATGATATATTAAATATAATGCAAAAACTTCCATCGGAGTGGAAACCCAATCTATTAAATGATGCAATAGCTGAAATTTTATCTAAAAGAGTAGGAAGTAAGGAGGTATTTGAAGATGCGTAATTTATTTATATATGAAGTGATTCGGTACTATCCCAATATTCGAGGTGATGAGTTTTTTAACATAGGAATAAGACTTAGCGATTCAAATAAACAATCTAAAATCAAGTTTATAAATGATGAGCATTTAGCACATATTTATCGTTTTCCATCTATAGAGAAAAGAGTGATAAGTTCTATGTTAGAACAGTTACAAAACTCTAAGTCTAACTTAGAAAACTGGTATGGTAACTACTTGAAAATAAGTGAAGGGAGAACACATCGTTCTTGTGAGTCATTTGAAGAGATGCTAGATACTCTTTATGAGGACTTTATAGGCTATAAGTTTCACAAAAAAGAGAAGCAAGACAGACTTGAACTTATTCGAGAAAATACACAACTGTTGATCGAAAGAGAGTTTAAAAACCACTTACGAGTTGAAAGAAATGATGTGTTTGACTTTGTGGTGTTAGATAGAGATCATGTGAAGCATTTTTCAGACTTAGGAAGCGTTAGCAATAAGCTACATATAAATAAAATGATTTGGCAACGAGAAGAGCTTTTACTAAGTGTTAGCAATGCAAATACTAAATTTGACTTTTTAAATGTTTCTCACAGTAGTACAGATGTTGCTAAAAATATACTTAGCAAAAATGATGTGAACATTGTCGCGTATGATAATGATGAGTTACGATATGAGTACTTTAAGAAGATGGTTTCGTGAAAAAATTAATACTAAAAATAAAAGGAGAAAGAAAATGAAAGGTATAATATTAGCAGGAGGGTCAGGCACACGCCTCTACCCAATTACAAAAGGTGTAAGTAAACAATTAGTACCCATCTACGATAAACCAATGATTTATTATCCATTATCAGTTTTGATGTTAGCAGGGATAAAAGAGGTGCTTATTATATCAACACCAGATGACTTACCAAATTTTGAAAAATTACTTGGTGATGGGTCTGATATAGGTATGAAGTTTAGTTATGTGGTACAGCCTAGGCCAGATGGGTTAGCTCAAGCTTTTATATTAGGAGAAGAGTTTATAGGCTCTGATGATGTGTGCCTTGTTTTGGGTGATAATATATTTTATGGTCATGGACTTACAAATCTTTTGGCTGATTCTGTTAAAAATGCAGTTGAAGATAATAATGCTACAGTATTTGGATACTATGTAAAAGATCCTGAGAGATATGGAGTAGCAGAGTTTAACGAAGATGGTGTTGTAACTTCACTAGAAGAGAAACCAACTGAACCTAAAAGTAATTATGCAGTTATAGGATTATACTTTTATCCTAATGATGTAGTACAAAAAGCTAAACTTGTAACACCTAGCCATAGAGGAGAGTTGGAGATAACAACTCTTAATCAAGATTATTTAGCAGAGCAGAGACTTAAAGTTGAACTTATGGGTCGTGGATATGCGTGGTTAGATACAGGAACACATGAATCTTTACTAGAAGCGAGTATGTTTATACAGACTATTGAAAATCGTCAAGGTTTAAAAGTGGCTTGTCTTGAAGAGATAGCTTATGAGATGGGATACATAGACAAAGAAAAGCTTTTAGAGTTAGCACAGCCGTTGAAGAAAAATCAATATGGACAGTATTTGATTAGCAGAGCTAATCAGTAATTATGAATGCTTAATTTTAAATTTTAAATGGAGAAGATGATATGAATTTCATAAGAACAGATATACCAGATGTCGTGATAATAGAACCAACTGTTCATGGTGATGATAGAGGTTACTTCGTAGAAACTTTTAGAGCAGATAAACTAGAAGAGTTTTTAGGTTATAAGATAAACTTCTGCCAAGATAATGAGTCTAAATCATCTCGTGGTGTTTTAAGAGGTCTTCATTATCAGTTAGCACCTGCTGCACAGACTAAACTTGTCCGTGTAATTTCTGGTCGTGTTTTGGATGTGGCTGTAGATATACGAAAAGGGAGTCCTACATTTGGTAAGCATGTTGCAGTTGAACTTACAAGTACCAATAAACGACAACTCTTAGTTCCTCGTGGCTTTGCTCATGGCTTTGTGGTGCTTGAAGATGATACTGTTTTTGCTTATAAGGTTGATAATTATTATTCGCCTGAATGTGACAGAGGAATATCTTTTGATGATGATGCTTTAGGGATTAACTGGCAAGTGCTACATAGTGAGTTGAATCTTTCTGCTAAAGATAAGGTGCAGCCTAAATTATCTGAAACTGATGATATATTTGAATATGGAGTAAATTATTATAATGACTAATGTTTTAGTAACTGGAAGTAATGGACAGCTTGGAAGTGAACTAAGAACACTCATTCATCATGAACTACAGGGCAAGGTTGAAACCTTGCTTCCAAAAATAAACGGAACCGAGGTTTTAACCTCGGCTAATATGAATTACTACTTTACTGATAAAAATGAATTAGATATAACAGATATAAAAAAAGTGAAAGAATTTTGTAAAAATAATAAAATCACTCATATAATAAATTGTGCTGCATATACGGCAGTAGATAAAGCAGAAGAAGATGAAGCACTAGCAGATTTGATAAATCATATAGCAGTAAAAAATTTAGCTCAAGTTTCAAAAGAGTTAAATATATCACTTATTCATATCTCTACTGATTATGTCTTTAATGGAGAGAACTTTAAGCCATATAATGAAGATGATATAACAAATCCTCAAGGTGTATATGGTCAAACAAAGTTAGATGGTGAAAATGCTATGATAGAGATAAATCCAAAAAAATCTATCATCATAAGAACTTCATGGGTATATTCAAGCTTTGGAGCAAATTTTGTAAAAACAATGCTTCGCTTAGGAAAAGAGAAAGAGGAACTAGGTGTAATATTTGATCAAATTGGAACACCTACATATGCAGCTGATTTAGCAAAAACTATTTTAGATATAATTCCTAAAATAAAAAATAAAAAAGCAGAAATTTATCATTATAGCAATGAAGGTGCTATTAGCTGGTATGATTTTGCTAAAGAGATAATGAAAATGGCAAAATTGGATTGTGATATTAATCCAATAGAAACATCTCAATACCCTACACCAGCTTCGCGACCACATTATAGTTTGTTAAATAAATCAAAAATAAAAGAAGAATTTAATCTTGTTATTCCATATTGGAAAGATAGTTTAGATGAATGTTTAAAGAAAATGGGAGAAAGCAAATGAAGTCAATACTATTAACAGGAACAGCAGGTTTTATAGGTTCAAATTTTGTACCATATTTTTTAGATAAATATCCAGAATATAATTTAATAAATTTGGATTTACTTACATATGCTGGTAACTTAGAAAATTTAAAAGAGTGTGAAAATAATTCAAGATATAAATTTATTAAAGGTGATATTTGTAATCGTGATTTAGTTGAGTTTATATTTAATGAGTATGATATACAAGGAGTTATTCATTTTGCTGCAGAGTCTCATGTCGATAATAGTATTAAAAATCCAGGTGTATTTATAGAGACAAATGTAAATGGTACTTTTACTTTGCTTGATGTAGCATATAAAAGCTGGATGAGTGGACCAAATCAATATCATTCAAAATTCAAAATTCAAAATTTAACATTACCCCGTTTTCACCATATCTCTACCGATGAAGTATATGGAACACTGAATGAAACGGATTTATTTACAGAAGAGACTCCTTATGCTCCAAACTCTCCATATAGTGCATCTAAAGCATCTAGTGATATGATAGTAAGAAGTTATCAAGAAACTTATGGTTTAAATACAGTTATAACAAATTGTAGCAATAACTATGGACCAAAACAACATGATGAAAAACTAATCCCTACTATTATTAGAAAAGCATTAGCAGGAGAAAATATTCCTATTTATGGTGATGGTAAAAATATAAGAGATTGGCTCTATGTACTTGATCACTGTAAAGGTATAGATCTTGTTTATCATACAGGTAAAGAAGGAAATGTATATAATATAGGTGGAAGAAATGAGAGAACAAATCTTCAAATAGTTGATACAATTTGTACTATATTTGATAGTAAAGTACCTAAAGATAAAAGCTATAAAGAACTTATAACTTTTGTTGAGGATCGTGCTGGACACGATAGAAGATATGCTATAGATGCTACAAAATTAGAAACTGAGCTTGGTTGGAAAGCTGATGAGAACTTTGATACAGGGATTGTTAAGACAATAGAGTGGTATTTGAATAAATACAAAGGTTAAATTATGCTACTACTTGGCGAAAAATACATATTTACAAAACTAGAACTACAAAGACTAGATAAAAAGTTTAATACTATCAATACAATTATCCATAAAGATAAAATGGCAGATGAAGTTATAAAAGAGATTGAAGATATTTTAAATAATGATAAGTTTGCTGTGGTTGTTTTAAATATTAAAGCAAAAGTAGATGACAAGATTATAAAGTATCTTACAAATTTAAAGTTTAACGATAGGCTTAAAGATGTTAGGCTTATTTCTATTGAGCATTTTTTAGAAGAGTATTTGCATAAGTGTTACATACCTGCATCTAATGATGACTTGCACTATCTTGAAGATATTAAGCCCTTTAATACGTGGCAATATATGCAAAAAAGAACTTTTGATTATCTCGCTGTATTCTCGTTGTTTTTTTTGACTTTTCCTATTCTTCTATATAGTAGATTTAAGATAAAAAAACAATCGCCTGGTACTTCAATGTTTAAGCAAGAACGAGTAGGGTTAAATAATAAAGATTTTAAATGTATTAAGTTTAGAAGTATGCATATAAATTCTCATCATGATAAATATACAAGAGAAAATGATACTAGAATATTCCCATGGGGAAATAACATGAGAAAAACAAGAATTGATGAACTTCCTCAAATGATAAATGTTTTAAAAGGTGATATGCATTTTATAGGCCCTAGAGCTGAATGGAACATACTTGTAAAAGAATATGAAAAAGAGATACCTTATTATCATGAAAGACATCTTGTAAGACCAGGCATTACTGGGTGGGCGCAAGTAAATTATCCTTATGGTGCCAATATAGAAGATACAAGACAGAAGCTTATGTATGATCTGTACTATATAAAGCATTGGAGTATTTTATTAGAGTTAAAAGTAATTTATAAAACAGTTCTAGTGGTTGTTGGTAAAAAAGGAGTGTAGATTATAGTTTAGTATTTTTTGGTTGTAGTCTTACTTTGTTTTATGCTATAATTATGTACAGTATAACGTACAAGGAAATAATATGCAAGTAGTAAGTATGACGGAAGCTAGAAATAATTTTAAAGCGATATTTGACAGTGTTTATTTGGATAATGAGGAAGTTATTATTCATAGAAAAGGGAAAGAAAATGTGGTAGTAATACCATTTGATGAATATAATTCTATAAAAGAAACTAATTATCTTTTAAGTAATAGAAATAATGCTAGACACCTGTTAGAGTCAATAGAAGAGCTTCACAATGGTCAATGGTCACAAAGAGAATTGACAGAATGCGACTAATTTTTAGTAATAAAGCATGGGATGATTATTTGTATTGGCAGCAAACTGATAGACAGGTGTTAAAAAAGATAAATAATTTGATAAAAGATATAAAAAGAGATCCTTTTGATGGCATTGGCAAGCCTGAGCCATTAAAACACGAACTTAGTGGTTTTTGGTCGAGAAGAATTACTGATGAACATCGATTAGTCTACGAAATTTATGACAATAATATTGCTATAGTCTCTTGTGAATTTTATTATTGATTATAATTTTATTTAGTTTAGCATATGTTATAAGCTGACTCTGAAGTGAGGGTTCTGTGTCGTTAAAGACTAAGGCCTAGGTTAAAACCTAGGTTTCGAGGAGTGTTTATTTTAAGTATATTTTGCTAGAATTTTATTAAAAAATATGTAAGGTATTATATGCAAAATAACAAATGTACACCGGTAGTTTGTGAAGAAGATGAAATAGATTTAAGAGAGTTGTTTTTAACACTTAAAAAACATAAAAATTTTATAATTATATTTACATCTTTAGTAACTATATTAGCTGCGATATATGCTTTTGCTAAAACGCCTATTTATGAAGTTAATGCTATTGTCGAGATAGGAAATTACAAATTAGATAATAATAATAATAATAATAATAATAAAGTTCTTCTTGATAACGCTTCGCAATTAACAAAAGAATTGAATGTGATTTTTGTTGATATGCATAAAAATGATAAAGATGCATCTGCAAAAATTGTTTCTATAACTGTACCGAAAAAACAAGATACTTTTATAGATATAAAAGCTGAAGGTATCTCAAATAAACTTGCATCCCAAAAGATAAATAAAGTTGTTGCCTACATACAAGCTAAACATAAAAAAACACTTGATGATGTAAGTGAACGACGAAAGTTTGAAATAAATAATATTGAGAGAAAGATTAAAAATATTAAAAACAAAGAGACTGTACTTTTAGATAATAAAATTAGCCTTCAGGAAAAAAGTTTGCATGATTATGCAAAACAAGTAAAATTAATAGAGAAAAATTTCAAAATCATAGAAAATAAAAATCCAACATTAGCTGCGTTGGAGCTAATGCAAAAAAGAGACTTATCTGATTTTATTTTAAAATTAAATCTGCAGTTGATTGATTTAAAAGATAAAAAAGACAACCTGGATACAAATGTAATTTGGGATTTACAAGAGAAAAAAAATCTTTTGGCCTCAATGTTACTGCCACATAATTATAAAAATTCTCATATTGTAGGTTCAATTTTAACAAATGATTACTCAGCTAAACCAAAGAAAAAACTGATAGTTGTTGTTGCTTTTATAACTGGTTTGATATTATCAATATTTTTAGTATTTTTTATAGAATTTATACGCGGGTTTAAAGAAGAAGATAAATAGTACATATTGCCTAGGTTGAAACCTCAATGCCATTAAGTTAAGAGGTTTTTTCGGAACCCGTACTTCAGTGCGGGCTTTGTGTCTTTGAAGACTAAGGCCTAGGTTAAAACCTAGGTTCCGAGAAGAGTTATTCTGTTTTTTGGAAGTAAGGCTTTTAAACGCTAAAACGTGACTTAGAAAAAAACTAAATTTTTCGCTGTAATCTTGTTTTTTAGGCTTTTAAAATGTATAGTTCAGAAAAATTCTAAGTTTCGTAAAGTAACATTATTTATGTTATATTTTAAATATATGACAATTTGCAATAAAAATTATAAAATATTAATTTTTATTGTATACTGACTCCATCTTAAAAAGAGGGGTTAAAATGAAGATTGTAGCTATGTTGGTTCTGGGGTTTAGTTTTATGTTTGGTGCTGTTGATATTAACAATGCAAGTAAGAGTGAGTTGATGAGTTTAAAAGGGGTTGGCAGTAAAAAAGCTGATACTATTTTGGCTTATAGAGCGTCTCATTGTTTTAAAAATATGAATGATTTAGAAAATGTAAAAGGAATTGGTCCAAAATTTATTTTAAAAAATAAAGCTAATTTGAAAGTTGGTAGTTGTAAGAAATAATACTGTTTTTCTGGAAGCAAGGTTTTAACCTTGCCTTTTTAGGCTTTAAAGTCGCATAGCCCAGACTAAAGTCTGGGTTCCGAAAAGCGGTTTAGGTCTTTGGAAACGATGCCTTAGTGTTTGAGAACCTGGGTTCCGAAAAATTATTAAGCTCTTTCGGAAGCAAGGTTTCAACCTTGCCTGTTAGGCTTGAAAGTCGCATAGCCCAGACTAAAGTCTGGGTTCCGAGAAGAGTTGTTCTGTTCTTTCGGAAGTAAGATTAAAACCTGGGTTTCGAAGAGCAAGAAAAAGGAGAGTGTATAATTTAACTTATTACATGTCCTACAAATTTACTCATATTATCTAATATATCTCCACCTTTTCGAAAACTTAATCCACAGGCTTCATATGCGAAAAATACACCTGCTTGGTATTTTGCTCCGTGAACATCTTTTGGAAACTCTACATACTCTTGATATACTTTTTTATAGTTATCATATGGCCCTTGTGTTTGTGTTACTACAGTACCGGTTGCATCAATGATGCTTGTGTTTGCACCTTCTCTGCCAAAGACCGGTTTCTCAACTTGTTTGATGCCTTTTAATGGTTCAAAAGAAGTTTTTAGCAAATAAGGAGAATCTGGAAAAAGTTCATACAAAATTGCCAGCATTCCTTTTGACTGAAAAAGTAGTGTATATGCCGGATTTAAAATGATGGCTTTTTGATTTTGAATGATATTTGTTAGTGTTGTAGCAAGTTCTGGCTCATCAACCGCTATATCTTCCCAAGGATAGAGTTTGAACCAGTACTCATAGTTTATATCATCTGTATCATATATGCCCTCTTCATCAAAGCGTACATTTTGTAAAAACTCAAATTTTGTAACAAATCCGGCATCTGTCGCCATTTGCTGCAGTAGTTTTGTAGTTGCTTCTTCTTCATCATTGCCTTCAACAGAAGAAAAAAGTATTTTCCAGCCGTTATACAGTTCTTCAAATTTGTCTGTATCATCAAAAAGGGTGATGAGTCTTTTGAAATTTTCACTTATAGCTTCATAAATATTGTTAAATTGACGTTCTTCATCCATGTTGTTTGATTTTAAAATCGCCCATTGAAGCAGAGCAGTTTCAAAGAGTGCTGTAGGTGTATCGGCATTAAATTCTATAAGTTTAATATCTTGTCCATCAATACCGCCGGCTAAGTCAAAACGGCTGTAAATATGCCAATGCACATCATTTTCCCAGCTTTTTTTGATTGTTTCTATAAGGTTAAAAGGGATGCCTAAATCGAAAAACAGATCATTGTCTATGATATACTCGGCTGCTTGGACATACATATCATAAATGGTATTTGCTGCTTCATAGTAGGCCTCAGCTTCTTCTTGTGTAACTTCTACAAGTTCATCACTTACATATTTGCTGCCGTCAGTATCTGTGTGCCATGTAAAACCTATTTCTTCTAAGGTTGCATCATCTATTGGGTTTAGTTTTTGTGTTGTTATCATTTTTTTTCTCTGATTATGTGAAATTTTAGCCTAGGTTAAAACCTCAATGCCATTAAGTTAAACGGCTTTTTCGGAACCCGTACTTCAGTGCGGGCTTTGTGCTTTTAAAGCTTAAGGCCTAGGTTAAAACCTAGGTTCCGAGAAAACATCAAGCTTTTTTCTTCACTTAATGGTATTGAGGTTAAAACCTGGGTTCCGAAAAGTGGTTTAGCCTCCGAAAAATCCGCCGCTGCTTCTGCCGTAACTGGAACTTCTTGAACTTCCGCCAAAAAAACTTTTTCGACTGCGTGAAGAACTTCTGGCTGCTTTTCCTGCTGCTGAACGACTGTATGCACTTCTGTTTACACTGCTTGCATTTCTTGAGAATCTTTTGTTGTTCATAAGCGCATTGCCTATCATATTGCCTAGTAAACTTCCGGCAGCTACGGCTAAAATAGTACCGGCAAGACCCATTCCGGCACTTCCTGAATTGTCTTGGAGT
>Ga0256836_1000732_pt1 | contig 16395 bp, 19 predicted proteins | sample 4561380metaG_FD_185974 | JGI IMG/M metagenome (GOLD analysis project Ga0256836, IMG submission 185974) | Hydrothermal vent microbial communities from Guaymas Basin, Mexico - 4561-380 | ecosystem: Environmental > Aquatic > Marine > Hydrothermal vents | place: Mexico: Guaymas Basin | collected...
AAAAAAGATTTTGGGACATTAATATAAATTTTATTGTAATTTATTTCTTAGTTCTTCATCAAGGACTTTTTTCATTTTCTTTCCTAAATTATTATAAATAAAAGTAAAAATGATTATACCTACTATAACCCAAAAACTGTTTTGAAGTGCTTGCGGATTATACCAAAACACAAAACAACTCTTACATTCATCTTTTTTTGGCACTGACTAAATACGCTCAACAAGAGTGCAAATTTTTTAACACTTCGAAAAAGCTAAAAAGTGCAAACGGGAGAGCCGTTAAAAAAACGACAACTGCTTGACGTTTTTAGGCTCGCACGACGATGAAAATGTGTAAACTTGCACTTCATACGCCTGTAAAGCGCCCTTCGGGTTAAGTGCACTTTTTTTAACGCTTTTTCTCCGTTAAAATTTGCAATTGTTTCACTCTATTTAGTCAGTACCCTTTTCTTTTCCCCCAAAATAAATGTTTGATTTATTTTGGGGATTGCTATAAGCTCAAATCCTTCATAAGCTACAAAGATTATGAGTCCGCCAGTTAAAGTCTTTATAAAACTTTCCCAATATTCAGGCGATAGTCTTTCAAAATGCTTAGCTGCGTAAAACCCTATTATTATAAAAAGCAAAAGAATGCCGATTTTTGTATAAACCAGGATATCTTCCGCTTTTCCGCTAAGATAAGCTCCTAAAAGATTGATTAAAACAAAAATTAAAATGACAAAAACAGCCAATGTTTTGTGAATCCATGGTATTTCATCTCCTGTAATAAGAGCACTTCCGTAGCTTCCAAATGCCGAGGCATAAAGAGAGAGCATTATTACGTAAGACATTAATAAAAGATTATTGGCTACAGAGCTAAAAAGATTGTTTCCGTAAGCTTGAACGATATATTCGATACTGCCGCCTTCACTTGGAAATTTGATTGAGAGTTTAGTGTAAGAATATGCGGTAATCAGGGCAATAAGACCCGCAGTTAAGAATGCTAAAGGAGCGGCTCCTTTTGCTAAGTCGATTGTGAGTCCCAAAACAGCGAAAATTCCACCTCCGACCATTCCTCCTACACCTATACTAAACGCTTCCCAAAATCCCAGTTTTTTTTCTTTCATTCTGTTTCCTTAAAAATTAGCTCCCATTGAAAACTCAAATTTCTTTAAATCATCTTCGTCTTTTGATTTAAGAGGGTTTGCTAAAATAAAACTAAGAGGTCCCATAGGCGTAATCCACTCAAGCTGTATTCCGTATGATGCCCTTGAGATATCCAAAGAATCTTCTCCTACAGCTCCGTAATCTATAAAACCTGTAAGCCACATTCTTATTTTTTCGTTGATAGGGGTAGAAACTTCTACTCCTGTTATAAATTCGTATTTTCCTCCTATTTCGTTACCGTCTTTATCTTTAGGCGAAATGGAATAGGAACTAAATCCTCTAACGGTAGAAGGTCCTCCTATATAGAATTTTTCATTGATAGGTAAATATCCGTTATCCACGGCAACCCCTCCTATAGCCCTGTATTTTAATACCGCTATTGTTTTATATGTCTTGTCTTTAATAGGATAAAAATATTTACCTTTGGCTATTGCCTTTATGTACTCTTCATCTCCTCCTATTCCCGCATATTCTATTGAAGCACTCGCTTTTATACCTTTGGTAGGGAAAAAATAATCATCGGTATTATTATAATTGAGGCTTGTTACTATATAGCTTTTAGTACTTTGGGGTTTTATATATTCATCCGATACGTCATAATCGGAAAGTTTATCTTTTTCATATCCGTAAGTTATATGGGCGTTAACGTATCTGTTTAACATTCTTCCTATACCGATATATCCACCTTTCTTGTGGGAAGTATATGAAATTCCTTCGAAGTAGTCATCGAAAATGGAAAAATTCATAGAATATTTAGTATCTAATACCCTAGGGTTATATAAAGACATATTAAATGTTTTTGAAACGGAACTTAAATCTGCGTTTAAAGTTATTTTCTGACCGCTTCCAAAAACGTTTCTTTCTGTAATAGCAAAATTTACTCCGAATTTTGTGTAACTTCCGTAGCTTATACCGGCTCTAAGACTTCCGCTTAGACCGTCTTTTGCATGAACTATTAAATTCATTTCGTTTTTAGAAATTTGTTTTTTTTCTATTTTTACATCTTCAAAATACCCAGTTCTTTTTAAAGAATTTATACTGTCTTCGAAATTAGTGTATGAAAATTTATCGCCTGGGGCTAGATATATATTTCTTCTTATCACTCTGTCTAATGTTTTGTCGTTTTCAGTTATTATTACGTTTTTTATATATACTATTTGGCCCGGAATTACTTTGTAAGTAATGAAGGCGTAATCTTTTTCTTTTTTAATATCCGGATAAACTTTTGCATAAGCATAACCTTTGTCCATAAAAGCATGAGATATATTTTTTATATCTTCTCTTAAAGCATATATATTAAAATATTTATCTTTTTTTAGTTCCAATTCTGGTAAAGTTACGTTTATTTCTTTAGGGTATTTTACTTCTACTTTTTTAACTGTGTATCTTTTCCCTTCTTGTATTTTATAATCTATATCGGCAAAATAACTATCTAAATTTGCTTTAGCTAAAGGTATGGAAACTTTTGCGTCTAAATATCCTAAATTTAAATAATAATCCTGAATTTTTTTCTGGTCTTCGGGCAGTTTATAAAGATTAAGCTCTCCGCTGTTAAAAATAGGCAGAAAGCTCCAAAATGTTTTAGGTTGATTTTCTGTTAGGTCTATTAAATCGTCTTTATCTAAAGAGGCTCCGAAAAAGTTTATTTTTCTTATTGCAACTTTTTTTCCTTTATAAACATTTACTTCCAGTATAATTCGGTTTTTATCTACCGGCTTTGTTTTTATATCTACCACGGTATTAAAATAACCTTTTGCTATATAATAACTCTTAATAAACTCTTTTAATTCTTTAAGTTTTTTAGGGTTTAATATGGAACCTTTTTTGGGAAGATAATTGTTTTCTTTTAATACTTTTTTTAACTCTTCTGAAAGATTGTTTAATTTAATATTTAATATAGTAGGTTTTTCTTCACATATAAACGTTAAAACACCGTTATTGTAATCTGCTTTAATGGTTTTAAAATATCCCGTATTATAAAGCGCTTTTATACTTTTGTCTATTTTTTCAATATCGTATGTAGAGTGAGGAGTTGTCTTTATAATAGCATTAGCACTTAGAGGCGAGATATGTATAAGGCCCTTATATTCTATTTTTTCTATGTCCTGGGCAAAAATAAGCATAGGTATTAAGAACATAAATTTTTTCATGATTCCCCTTGTGTTTTTGTAATGCAAAATTATATCGTAAATGTGATATAATTTTTAAAAAAAGAGGTTAAATGGTTTGTGCGGTTGTGGGATTAGGACTGATGGGCGGTAGTTTTGCCCTTGCGACTAAAAATTATTTTCAAAAAATTATAGGAATAGACCATAATAAAAGTCATCAAAAAGAGGCTTTAGCTTTGGGGTTGGTTGATGAAATTTCTTCTTTAAAAGAAGCCTCTATCGTAGCTGATGTTATTGTTTTGGCGATTCCTATCAGAGGAATTATTAACGCTTTAAAGGAACTTTCGGAGTATAATCTTAAGAAAGAGAGCCTGATTATAGATTTTGGTTCTACAAAAGAAACAATTGTAAATGAGTGTCCTAAAAATATAAGAAAAAATCTTGTAGCTTCCCATCCAATGGCTGGTACTGAATATTCTGGTCCTCAGGCTGCTATTGCAGATTTGTATAAAAACAGGGTTATGGTTGTGTGTAATATAGAAGAGAGCGGAGAAAATCAATTAAAAAAAGCTTTTGATATATTTAAACATCTTGAAATGAATATAAAAATTATGGACGCTACAGAACATGACAGACATGCCGCTTTTATTTCTCATATGCCTCATATAGTTTCGTTTTCAATAGCTAATGCGGTTCTTAAACAGGAGGATAAAGAACATATAGTTACTCTTGCAGCCGGTGGATTTAGGGATATGAGCAGACTGGCTAAAAGTAATCCTCATATGTGGAGGGATATTTTTAAAGAGAATAAAAAAAATCTTTTAAATTCCATAGAAGCTTTTAAAAGTGAGCTAAAAAAAGCAGAAGAAATGATAAAAAAAGAAGAGTGGGAGAAGCTTTGCAAATGGATGGAAACAGGAAACGAACTTCATAAAATTATGTAAAAAAATATCTTATTGCGGCAAATCCTACAGCTTTGCTTTTTTTTATTTCTTCTATTTCCTTATCGCCTATAATTCCGCCAAGGGCTATTACTTTAGGGTGCAGGTCGCATATGAAGTTTAACGTTTCTATTCCAAGCCCTCGTCTGTTTTTTGAATTAAACACGGGAGAAAAAGTGATAAAATCGGCTTTTTTTGCTTTTTTTACTTCTTCCATTGAATGAATGGAAGCTATTACTGTTTTATTTTTAAATTTAGGTATTTTTTCCAATTTTGAACTTGGAATATGAACTCCGTCAAATAATTTAATTAAGTTTTCTTTTTTTAAAGAATCCAGATTGATAAAAAGTTTTGAATATTTTTTTGCGAAATTTACAAACTCTTTTATCTCTTTTTCATCAAAATACTCTTTATTTCTATAGCATATAAAATCAGGTTTATGTTTTTTTATTGCCTCAAAAGTTTGTTGCAGTGAATATGACGGGTCTGTTATCATATATTTAAGCATATATCATAAATCCTTTTGGGTTATTTTGAGTTTTTTCGTTTATTGTAGTTAAAAGATTCTTAATATAGTTCTCATCGGGAGGTATTTTATTTAATGCCTGTAATATTTTGGGTAGTTCTTTATTGGGAACTTTTAATAACGCTTCTTTAAAAATTCTTTTATCTTCGGGGGATAAATTTTCTAAAATATTTTGTAAAGGACCTTTGGGTGTGTGAGAAGTATTAATTTGATTGATAGATGAAATTTGCATAGGACTCCCTTTTTGGGAGTCTTAAGCAATAATTGTGCCAAATTATAGAGCTTCTTCCTCTCCTGTAACAGCTCCGTAAAGGTATACATATGTAAGTACCATAAATACAAATGCCTGTAAAAAGGCTGAGAATGTAAGCAGTGCATAACCGGCTAGAGGGAATACCCACGGAGCCAACATTAACAATACCGCTAAAAATAAGTCGTCACCTTTTATATTACCGAATAACCTGAATGCAAGTGAAATAATTCTTGATAAGTGGGAAAGAATTTCAACAGGAAACATTAACGGGGCTAACCATTTAACAGGACCTGCAAAGTGAGCGATATAATGACCAAGACCTTGGGCTTTTATCCCTTCGTAATGGTAATATAAAAATACGATTAAAGCTAATGTAAGAGTTAGGTTTACGTTTCCTGTTGGAGACTCAAATCCCGGAATAATTCCGATTACGTTTCCAAAAAAGATAAAAATAGCTAAACTTCCTGCAAGAGTGAGATATTTTCTTGCTATTTTTTCGTTTGCAACATCTTTTCCTATATATAGGATACCTTGAACTGTCGCCTCCATTACGTTTTGACAACCGCTAGGGACTATTTGTAATTTTCTTGTAGCTAGTTTTGCCACGGTTACAGCTAGTAATGCCGCTAATATGGTGTGGACAATTAACTGGGTATGTTCATTATGCCCTAAAAAACCAAAAAACAACCATAATTCATTCATGGGAATATCCTTTTTGATGAAATTGTATCATATTATTAAGCACAAATTAATAGTGAATTGTGAAAAATTTTAAATATGTTACATATTGATATTCATCTGACCTATTCTGTAAAGTGCAAAATCGTATTTTAAAGGGTCGTTTTCATCAAATTCTTTTAATTTTTGTGTAAGTTCTATAGCCGTTTGCAAATCGTAAGTTTTTCTTTTTATTAATCCTAATTTGAGAGATACTTTATGGGTATGGGTATCTAAAGGTATGATTAAATCTTTTTTCTCCACTCCTTTCCAAAGGCCTAAATCCAGAGAATCGTCTCTTACCATCCATCTTAAAAACATATTCCATCTTTTATAAGGGCTGACGCCTTTTGTTTTTTGCGGAGGAATTTTACCTATTAAAAATTCATATCCTTTCGAAGGCCTATCTGATAAAAAGTAAATGGTTTTTATTATTTCTCTTATACCGTCAATGGGGTTTTTAGTTTTTTCATAACCTTTTAGAAAAAGTTTATTTAGTGAGTATTTTTCTTTCATTTTTTTTATCGTATTCATAAAACTTTCAACGTCATCTTTTGTCTGAAATCGGTAATAAGCATTGTTTGAATTTAAGTTTTTTAAATCTAGGGAGTTTAAAAATTTTAAAATGGCTTTAACGTTTCCATATGCAAAAAGAGCCGCTATAAGGGCGATATATTCATCATTATATTTTTTGGCTATTAAAATAGGGTCAAGTTTTTCTTCGTTTACTTCGTAAATATTGTTCTTAATTAAATTGTCAAGTTTTTCTTTTATATTCATTGTGAGCCTTCTTTTATAAACTTTTATGATATAATTATAATAAAAAAGGAGAAAAATTATGATTATTAGAGGAGATACTAATTTAATTAAAGTATATGATTTAACACCGGTGGTGGATGCAGAATCTTATGATTTAAACGATTCTAAAGAAATTGAAAAATTTAAAGAAAGTGTTGTTAGTTTTTTGGATGCCGGAGAACTTGAAGCAGTTGATTTACCGGATGAGCTGGTAGGGGTTGTGCCGGATGGTGCAGAAATTGAAATAGAAGATAAAACTTATACTTTTGAAGATATTGAATATATAAATAAAACAGTGGATGAGCTTATAAGTGAAAATTTTGAAGAGGGCGATTTAATTTTATTGGTTCAGGCTAGCGGGGAAGGATATTTTGAATATGAGGAAAATCCTCAAATAGATAAACTTCAAATAGGCTATACCGCTTGTGATATAGATGTTCCTGATGAACCGGTATATGATTTTTTCTGTGATTTGATGTTGCCTTATTATGTGTTTGAAGATGGTAAAAAGCTTGAGGCAATAGCGAATAATTTTTATCCTAAAGATTCTATAACGGGAGAAGTATATATTGTAAGGGTAAACGAGGAAGGAGTAAAATATATCGAAAAAGTATGTGATATAGACCTTTTACATTTTGGGTGGGACTTATTTGAGGATATTATTCAAGTAGATTACGACGAGCCTATTGCTTGATGCCAAATAGAGCATCAAGCATTTGGTTAATTGTAGTAATTACTTTTGCGTTTGCCTGATATCCTCTTTGAAACCTTTCAAGATTTACAAGTTCTTCGTCTATATTTACTCCGGTGAGAGCATAATATTGGTCTGATATATTTTTTAAAAGAGTATCAGAAACTTCTTTATTGTTTTTCGTATTTTCGGTTTCGTTTGCTAGGGCTGATGTGGAAGAGCGGTAAAAGCCGAATATAGTATCTTCAACGGCTTTTCCGTTTTTATAAAATTTGATTTTTTCAAACTGTAATTGCAAAACTTCGTTTGCCACTTCATTATTACCCTCATTTGGAGCTTTATAGGCATGTATTTTGCTTGGATTTTCAGCTAAATCCTGTCTTAAGGAAATAGTAAAAGCATCTTTTCCGTCAAAAAATTTATTAATTCCAAAAGCCCCTCCTATATTTACGCTGTCGTTGTCAAGACCTACATATATATTGTCTTTTTTAGGAGATAGTATAAATTTACCTCCGACTATGGAAGCTTTGAAATAATCGTCAATATCGTTTTGAGAGTTGTTGTCCTGATTGTCGTCTATATTTGGAGTGTTTATTTGGGCTATAATTCCTTCTATAGTCGAATATTTAGGGTCTGTTGAATTCATATCCACATTTATTGTTCTTCTTGCAAGTTCTTTTCCGTCGTTATCATATGCCACTATATCAAAAGAACCGTTTTCTAAAGGTATGGGAAGGTCCGTGGTATTGATTTTGTTAATAGGCAGATATTCTATTTCGTTAAACGCTTTAAAAAGAAGGCTTCCGTCGTCTTTTACAAGAGGGTAGTTGGATATAGTTCCGTCGCTATTTGTATCCGTTGGTTTAAATGTGATTTTTCCGTTTTCTATTACGGCTTTGGAATCCACACCGTTGTCTTTAAAAAGTTTATTTATTTCATCGAGAGTGGTTTTTAAACTTTTTGAAGGGTCTACTTTGTAAATCAGTTCTTTTAAATTATTGCCGGTATTGTCATAAACGTTAAAAATCATATTTCCTTCTCTTATATTGTTTTTTAGGTTTTTATTGAGAATGGATAAGGATAGATTTTCCATTCCCGGAGAAATACTTATAGGTTTATATAAAGGGTCCGTTTGTACGGAAGTTTGAGCGGAATATGAATAAATGGAGTTAACGCTTCTTATTAACCCTTGCGATAGGGCGTTTAGGGATGAAAGTACATCTCCTATACTTCCGTCTGTGGGCCGGTTGTTTTTGTCAAAATTATTACCTCTTATAGCCAGTAATCCTCCTACTTCTCCGGTTGTAATAGAATTGGTGATATTTTCGTAAGTATTGTCTTCTTTTTTTACCGTTATTGAATAGTGTCCATTTTCATTGGTAACTTCAAGTTGATGAAAAGAGTTATTGTTAACTAAAGGGTATCCTCCAAGAGACATTTGGTAATCTTCCGAATAATCTACAGTGTTTTCTCCCTGTGCATCAATTGATTTTATACCCTCTTTAAAGACTTTTACCCCAAGTAATTCTTTTACTCTTTTTTCAAGAGCGTCTCTTTTATCCCTGAGTTCGTTTGCGTGATTTATATTATTTGCCTCATGGGCGGCGATTTTTTTATTCAGGTCGGCAATCTGTTTTAAAATGACGTTTGCTTCTTCTACTTTTGTTTTTATTGTTTCGTCTATGTCTTTTTCTATATCCATCATTTTTCCGGAGAGTGTTTTTATGGAATCGCTTAGTATGTTCGTTTTTGAAGCCAAATCTACTTTTACGCTTCCGTCATTCGGATTACTGGCAAATGTCTGCCAGGCGTTAAAAAAGTTTTCAAGGTCTTTATAGATACCGTTATCCGTTACGTCGGGAAAATATGTGGATATTTCCTGAAGGTGTTTTTCCATCGTCGAAAGTTTTGAGTTGTTAGCGGAAGTCGCCGTTAGTCTGTTAAACAAAAACGTATCCGTAATTCTGTAAACGGAACTTATTTTTACACCGATTCCTATATCGCCGGGAATAGTGTGTATAGGGTCTAAAGTTGTGAAAGTAACTCTTTCCCTTACGTAATCCGGATTGGATGAGTTGGATATGTTGTTTGAGGTTACGTCTATTGCGTTTTGATGAGCTTTAAGACCCGTAAGGGCGGTTGATAGGGAAGATGAAATAGCCATTTTAAGCCCTTATATGCAATTGAGAATTGAAATTTGCTCTTTCGTTGTAACTTATCTGTTCTTGATTTTTTATTTGAGAGTTAAGAGCATTGTAAAAATTGGCTACGCTTATAGCCATTTTTGAAAATTTTTTATGCTTTTCATAAAAAATATTTAATTTCTCTCTAAAAAGATTAAAAAGGTTTTCTTCTTCTTTATTAAAAATTTCTTCAACAGGTCTGTTTCTTTGAACCAGTATTTGGTCTATATTTTTTTTTAACTGGTTAAATTTAAAAGCTAATTGTTCTTTTGTTTTAATGTTTTTAAATACTTCTTCGTGATTTGCTTCTTTAATGTTTTTTAAATCTTCATTTGTTATTTCTATTAATTTATTTAAAACGTTAATGGTTTCTTGCAGCGTGTTTATAAGCATATTTACCCCTTTTTAAGGGTAGAAGAATCAAAGAAGAGATTTAGCCATAGCTTTTGCGGTATTTTCTATATCCACTTTATAAGTACCGTTTTCAATTGCTTTTTTGATTTCTTCTACCCTTGATAATTTTTCTGTTTTTTGTGTTTGCGTTTTTGTCTGTTGTTGGGTAGAAGCAACGTTAAGTCCAGGAATTCTGGTTGAGACTTTATTAATCATAGCCGCCTTCTTTTAGTTTATTTTTATTATGGAATTCTACCCAACATTATCGGCATTTTCAAAAAAAACTTAAGTTTTGTCTTTTAAATAATTAAACAGTAATTCCGAATATCCGAAACTCCCGCTTAACTCTTTTGATAAAGCTTCCTGGTACATTGAACGATAAATTTTTTCTCCCGGTGATTGAGGAAAAATTGAGCTTTTTGGATTTAATGCCTCTTTTAGAAAAAAATTCAAAACCTCGCTTTCAAAATCGTTGCATACCTGTTTTAACTTTTTTAGCTTTTCAGGGTTTTCCAGGTTTATTCTGTTGTATTGGGATATGGTTATGGTATTCATTGAAAACTCCTTAATTAATAACTACTTTGGCGTTCAGTGCGTTGGATGCTTTTAGATTTTCTATTATCGCTATAATATCCTGAGGTGTTGCTTTTACTTTTTGTAAATTGTTTGTAAGCTCAAGCACACTGGTCTCTTTTTGGATTTTTATGGTAAATTTTCCGTATACTATTACAGTGGGTTTTACCGTTATATTGCTTCCAGCAATTACCGTTCCAGTTCTTTCATCTATCACTATTATATTTTCCTGAGGTACGGAAATATCTATATCTTCTACTTTAGCTAAAAATTCCGGCATAGTCATGTCTTGAGGTTTTTTTAGTTTTACCGTTCTTGGGTCTATGGCTATAGCTACTTGTTGTTTAAAGAAATTGTTTATTGCTTTTTGTGCGTTGATTGCCAGATTAAAATCGCTTTTATTAAGAGATAAAGTGGCGAATCTTTGATGGTATATATCCCATGCGACCGCTCTTTCTACAGTGGCTCCGTTTAAAACTTTTACCGTTGTGGTAAAATGTTTTTGGTTTTTTCCTCCTTTTACGTTAAATCCACCCATGGTAATAGGACCTTGGGCAAGAGCATATATTTTTCCGTTTACGCCTTTTAAAGGAGTAATTAACAATACTCCGCCCTCTAAACTTTTTGCGTCTCCTATGGATGAGACGGTAACGTCTATTTTATCTCCTTCCCTTGCAAACGGAGGAAGAGTGGCCGTTACCATAACGGCCGCTACATTTTTGGATTTTATATCTTTAGGGTCAAGTTTTACGTTTACGTTTTTTAAAAGGTTTGAGAGTGTTTGATTGGTGAATTTTGAAGAAGAATCCCCGCTTCCTTTAAGTCCCACTACAAGACCGTAACCTATAAGCTGGTTGCTTCTTACACCTATTATTGAAGAGATATCTTTTATTTTTTCGGCTAAGAGTAAAGAAGCGAATAAAAGTATGATAAGAGAAAATCTCATGCTTTAGCCTTTTTATAAGACTAAAGCAAAAAACATTCCTAATTTAAATATCTGACTATGAGTTTTCCTTCTTTTTCATAAAAATCATATACTTTTTTTTCACTTTTAAGTTCTTCTATAAAATTTTCGTCAAACGTTTCATATTCTACTATCTTAAATTTTTTTATCGGTTTCATTTTAATAAGAGCGATAATCCATAATAGTCCTATAAAAATAGTAAGTGTTAAAAATGTTTTTAGCATTCCGTGTTTTAGAAAATAACCGGCAACCGCCCCTCCTAAAAAGATACCGAGATATTGAACAGTGTTTGATGTTGAAAGGGCGGTTGCTTTTTGATGGGCGTAAGCCACTTTGCTTACGAAACTTTGCAAAACCGGTTCTAAGAGGTTAAAACCGAAGAAAAATATGATTACTCCCATAACGGCTAATATAGCAGAAGATATGTTTAATCCAGCTAAAAAAAGGATTAATGCGGTTGTTATGGATATTGCGCTTAATATAAACACCAATTTTCCTTTTCCTTTTTTTTCCGCTAGCACGGCTCCTAGAGGAAGAGCAAAAAAGCCGAATATTAAAGCGGGAATATAAACTTTCCAAAGTTCGTTTTTATGCCATTGAAAAACAGAGGTAAAAATTAACGGTATCAGCAAGAAAAAAACACTCATAAGACCTTTTTGCATAAATCCGGAGAAAAAAAGTTTTAAAAGTTCCTTATGTTTTAAAATGTCACTTAATTTGGCTTCGGGCATATGATGTTTAATTTTAGGTGCGGGAGGTACTTTTTTTATTACGATAAAAATGGAAACAAGAGCCAGAAAAGCGGTGAGTAAGAATAGTTTATCCACACCGTATTTAGTCCCTAAAGTAGGACCTAAAACCATAGAAATGGCAAAACTTAACGCTATAAACTGACCCATTCTGGCAAACATTTTTGCCCTGGTGTTTTCATCGGATAAATCTGCCATATAGGCTAAAATAACGCCTCCTATGGCCCCGGCACCTTGAAGAAGTCTTCCAAAAATGAGGGTATAAATATTGTCTGCAAAGGCACATACAAGGCTTCCGAGCAACAATAATAAAAGTCCTAGTATCAAAATTGCTTTTTTGTCATATTTATCCGCTAGTTTTCCAAAAGGTATCTGAAGGAATATCTGAGAGAGTGCATATGCCCCTATAGCCACTCCCACGTTGAATTCATTCGCGCCTTGCAGTTTCATAGCATACAGGGCCAATACCGGCATAACTATAAAAAGTCCTAAAAATCTTATTGCCATTAACAAGCTTAAATAAATCATGTTTTTCTCCTTAAATTTTAAAATATTTTTTTTGTTTGTTTTCAAAATAGACTAGTTTCTCCACTCCCATTTTTTTGAGTTTTTCAGTAGTCTCTTTTAACATAAATCCGACTTGTTCCACTGAATGTGCGTCACTTGAGGTAGTGAGGTCTATATTTTCTTCTAAAAGCATTTCCAGAATTTCGTCCCCGGGATAAAGTTCTTTTACCGGTTTTCTGAGTCCCGCCGTATTTACTTCCACCGCTAAGCCTGCTTTTTTTATCGCTTTAACGGCATTTTTGGCCAAATCTTTTATAGGTGTTTTGGGTTTGTGACCGAATACCTTTATCAAGTCCATATGTCCTATTATATTAAAAATTTTTGAATTTGCAAGTTTTTCAATATGGTGAAAATATTCTTTATAGATATCTTCAACGTCTCTTTTATCCCACTCTTTTATAAATTCAGGATTATCAAACCCCCAGTTATCCAAAAAGTGAACGCTTCCTATAAGGTAATCCACCGGAGCATTTATAACTCTTTTGTCAAGGTATTTAACAGGTGTAAAATCTACTTCGTATCCTATTAATATTTTGATTTCTTTATATTGTTTTTGAAGTTTTCTTATTTTTTGTTCATAAGATTGCATATCGTTAAAATCCATACGGTATTGTTTATCAAATTCCATGGGTGCATGGTCGGCAAAACCGTATATTTTTATCCCTTTTTTTATGGCTTGTTGAATATATTCTTCAGGCTCCCCTTTTGCATGGTTACATAAAGGGGTATGATTATGAATATCAATCATTTTTTTTGCCTTTTTGGGTGAAATTATATATAATAATTCCAAAAAAGGGTGGCTATGACTCAAGAAGAACTAGACGCGTTAATGGAAGGCGATGTTGATATCGACGCTTTAGCCGAAGAAGCGGTAGGGGAAGAGAGTGCGAAAGAAGAGGATTCTTCTGAACATAAAGACGAAGTATATCCGCCTCCGGCCGACGATAAACACAAGGTGGTGGCCCAGCTTGACGAAGTTACAAAAGAATCTGAGGAAAAAGCCATACAGATTTTGGATATTATGGACGAAATTTCCGTAGCCGTAAGTGAAGCTAGCAGCGATTTGCAGGATGTTTTAAATTTTTTAAATCATGAAAAAGAACTTTTCGAAAAGCTTCACAAAAAATTTCCTCATATCAAAACATTTGAAAAAGAGCTTGAGGAAATAGATAAAATGATAGAAAAAGTTCAAAAAGCGATAGAAGCAAACGAAGCCACCCAAGAAAAAATTATGATGGCTATGGATATTATGCAGTATCAGGATATCCATCGTCAGAAAATTGAAAGAGTTATAAATATTATGAGGGCCCTTATTAAATATATGAACAAACTTTTCGAAGGCAAGATGGAAGACGAAGAGAGAGTAAAAAGCGCTTCTCATATTCACGGAGATACCGGAGAGACTATCAGTGAAGAAGAGATAGAAGCGATGCTTGAACAGTTTGGAGTATAATATTATGAAAAAACCTGAACTTTTAGCTCCCGCCGGAGATTTTGAAAAGCTTAAAATAGCGGTTAAATACGGAGCCGATGCGGTATATGCGGGAGTTAGTCATTTTTCTTTGCGTTGTCACAGCGGCAAGGAATTTGATTATGAAACGTTTAAAAAAGCCGTTGATTACGCTCATAAAAAAGGGGTTAAGGTTTATGCCACCGTTAACTCTTTTCCTTTTGAAAATCAACTTCCGCTAGTAGAATCCCATATAAAAAAATTGAAAGAAATCGGTGTTGACGCTATGATAATATCTACTTTAGGGGTTATAGCAAAAGCCAAAGAAATAGCCCCTGAGATAGATATTCATCTCTCCACCCAGGCAAACGCCCTTAATTCATGGGATTATAAAGCTTACAGGGATTTCGGGGTAAAAAGAATTATAGCGGCCCGTGAGAGCAGTTTAAAAGATTTGATAAAAATAAAAGAAAAAGTCCCCGATATGGAAATAGAAATTTTTGTTCATGGGGCCATGTGTTTTGCCTACAGCGGCAGGTGTCTTTTAAGTGCGGTGCAATTTGGAAGAAATCCAAACAAAGGAAGCTGTGCAAACGACTGCAGATATCCTTATGTTCTATATGCTCAAAATCCTGAAACCGGAACAGTTTTTAAAATGGAAGAATATCAGGACGGAACTTATATTATGAACGCAAAAGATTTGTGTCTTATTAAACATATTCCGGAAATTCTTAAGGCGGGGGTTATAGACAGTTTAAAAATAGAAGGACGTACGAAAGCCCCTTATTATGTTGCAGTCGTTACAAAAGCTTATAGGGATGCTATTGACGAATATTTAACAACGGGTAAATGTGAATGCGATAAATATTATCAAGAAATTTTGACTACCAAAAACAGAGGGTTAACGGATGCATATCTTATTAAAAGACCTTATGAAAGAGACGATACCCAAAATCTTGAAACTTCTTTAACTCATGGTGAATGGCAGGTTAGCGGTATTGTAAATGAGGATGAAGAGAGTTTTATGTGTAAATATAAAACTTATCCGGGCGATGAGGTGGAAATTTTGATTCCAAAAGGCACTACTGTAACCCCTTGTGAAAACGATATCGGAAAAATTTATAAAAAAGACGGAAAATGGTATTTGAAATTTTATAAGATAATTACTAAAAGCGGAAAGGAATTAAAAAGCGTTCATAGTGGTAATCAAAACCCTATAATGCTTCCTTGTAGATTGCCTTATTTGACATTTTTGAGAAAAAAAGTAAAATTTAGTCCTAACGGCGTATAAAAGGAGATATTATGAGATTTGTAAGTGTATTAATGGGAAGTAAAAGCGATTATGAAATTATGAGAGAAGCGGTAAAAATTTTTGAAAAGTTTCAAATTCCTTATGAGCTGATTATAACATCTGCTCACAGGACTCCTGATAGAACTCATTTATATGTAAAAGAAGCTGAAGAAAGAGGTTGTAAAGTGTTTATATGCGGTGCCGGAATGGCTGCGCATTTGGCGGGGGTAGTGGCTTCTCTTACTACAAGACCGGTTATAGGAGTCCCAATGCCAACAGGTATGATGGACGGACTAGACGCTCTTTTAAGTACCGTTCAAATGCCTGGAGGTATGCCTGTGGCTACGGTAGCGGTGGGGAAAGCGGGAGCTAAGAATGCGGCGTATCTGGCTCTTCAGATTTTGGCCAACAGCGATGATGAGTTAAAAGCTAAACTTGAAGAGGATAGAATAGCTCAGGCTAAAAAAGTGGAGCTTGATTCAAAAGAAGTGGAGGTAAGACTCGATTGATGCAGACGTGGTTAAGTATTTCTGAATTTTCCAAATTAACCGGTAAAACCAAAAAAGAAATTATAAAGCTGTGTAAAGAAAAACAATTAAAATGCAAAAAACAGGATGATGAAGTTTTTATAGAAGTGGAATCTATGGCGAAGGCTCTGGTTCCTTTGCCCGAACTGGAAATAATAGAAAAAGAAAACTCTATAGCCGAGCGTACGATAGGTATGCTTTTAACTCTTCATGAAAAAGTGTTGATGAGTAAAGATGAAACCATTGATGCGTTAAAAGAGGAAAATAAGTTTTTAAAAGAATCTATATATTCTCTTCAAGAAGCTTATGAGGAACAGAAAAAAACTATTGAAAGGCTTCAGCGACAGCTTGAAATATGTCAGGATGAACTTGAATTTTGCAGAAGAAAATATAAGCTGATGTGGGGGCAGGTGTTAAAAAGGGAAGAAGAAAAAAACAACAATCAAAAGGAGGAGAAATGAGCCAAAAAAGAGTTGTGCTTTTTACAGCTCCTGGATGCGTGTGGTGCACGAGGGCTG
>Ga0256836_1000733_pt1 | contig 16394 bp, 31 predicted proteins | sample 4561380metaG_FD_185974 | JGI IMG/M metagenome (GOLD analysis project Ga0256836, IMG submission 185974) | Hydrothermal vent microbial communities from Guaymas Basin, Mexico - 4561-380 | ecosystem: Environmental > Aquatic > Marine > Hydrothermal vents | place: Mexico: Guaymas Basin | collected...
CAAGCACCTGTTTATAACCACCAGACAGCGTCTGAATGCTTTCATTGCGATAATCGTACATCCCAAACTGCTTCAGTATACGATCGGCCATTTCATACGCCTCTTCATGGGAACAACCCTTAAGCAGATATGACAGCACTACTTCTTCCCATACTGTTGTAGATATAAAACTCCACTCCGGATTTTGCCAAACAAACCCTACATGGGGTTTAATTGTATCTTCATCGTACATACGACCTTCGGCTGGTAAAACACCTGCAAGAGCTTTAGCTAGTGTAGACTTACCTGCTCCATTAGGACCAACAATGGCAACAAACCCCGGCTTATTAAAAGAAAGGGTGATGCCTTTCAGCACCACCCGATCTCCGTATTTTACAGTTAAATTATCAACAACTACTCTACCCATTCTATAATGGCCATCTGAGCACCATCGCCGCGACGAATACGGGTACGAACAACTCTTGTGTATCCACCGTTTCTGCTCTCATATTTAGGAGCAATCTCCCTAACAAGTTTCCAAACGGCCTGTTTATCATAAAGATGTCTCTTAGCTTCTCTAACTTTGTTATACATAAGAGGCTCCTTCTTTATACGAGTAACAACCCTCTCAGCATAGGCCTGCAGAGCCTTTGCCTTGGGATGCGTTGTCTCTATTCTTCCGTATAAAACAAGGGAGTTAAGCAAGCCTCTTAGCAGAGCCTCCCTTTGATTCTTCTTTCTACTTAGCTGTACTTTTTTTACTCTATGCCTCACCTTACTGACCTCCTTTCTCCAGGTAGGCAGTCAGTGCTTCTTCTATCTTTTTCTGTCTTGTAGCACCGATACCACGAACAGTAGATATAGAACCATCATCTACCATGGCCTTTAGTTTGGCTACAGTATCAATGCCGGCAGACTTCAATATCTTCGCAAGAGTATCATCAAGTCCAAGCACATCAATAGATGCGTCCTCTGATACACTCTCGGCACTTACTGCCTCTGCATCTTCTTTAGCTCCAGTGTAAGACTGAATAACTTCAATAATCTTTTGGGCCCTGCTCTGGCCAATACCTTTTATATCTGTTAGCTTACCCTGATTTATCAGCTCAACAAGCTGTCCTATGGTCTCAATACCAGCCTTTCTGAGATTCTTCTCCACTGGAGAGCCCAATTTGAGTACACTTATATCTTCATTAAGCTTATCGTCTTGGGCAACCTCAACCTTTGTCTCGGTAGCTGTCTCAACAAAAAGCTCTTCTCCTCTTTCTTTGAGCCAGCGTTCCAGTGCTTCAATAATAGACTCTTTTCTCTTTGCACCAATATGAGGTATATGGTCAAGGCCACCAGAACGGGTAATGTCTATAAGTTCTTCAATGGTATCAATACCATGCCTCTGTAATATCTCTGCAACAAGGTCAGGCAAACCAAGCTCAGTAAGAGGTGTACGAGACTGAATATGCATCTGAACTTGCTGCTGAGTTTCCTCACTACGCGTATGATACTTTTCCACAGCATCGTCAAGCATATCAAACAATGTCAGTCTATCTCGCATAATGGCCACTGCCTCTTTAAGGGCATCAATGGCCGTAACAGAACGGTCAGTCCAAATCTCCATCACAAGCTGATCGTACTTAGAAGACTTACCCACACGGGCAGGTACAACTTTATATGCAACTCTCTTAACAGGAGAGAAAAAAGCATCAATGAAAATGATGTCTCTTCCGGCGTGCATAAAATTATCGGTAGAAGTAGCATCAATGGTGATATAGTCCCTAATGTGAGCACCACCCGGAGTAATCTCGGCAAAGTGCTCTTTCACTTCTTCATCTGTCATATAACCGCGACCTTTGGCAACAAATATTTCCATCTTTACCTCAATAGGTTCGGTTATCTCAAACAGGTGAAGATCACCATTGATTACCTCTACATCAGCAGAGCGGCTTATATCAGAGGCCCTGACAACAGCAGGGCCTGTCTTAGATATATACAGGGTCTTAAAATCACTATCTTCAAGTTTGACAACAAGGTTTTTCAGATTCATAGTAATCTGAAGACCATCTTCGTATATACCTTCAAGAGATGTGAATTCATGGTAAAACCCACTAAGCTTATACGCTATAGGAGCTGCTCCTTCAATAGAAGAGAGAAGCACTCTTCTTAGCATATTACCTATAGTAATACCATACCCCTCGTTAAGGGGACCTATGCTGATACGAGCATAGTTGTACCCCTTCTCAGGGTCATCATACATCTCTTCTACTTTTAAGTTTATATCAGAAAGCGGTATAAGTTCCATATAAGCACCCCCTCATTAACGGGAGTAAAACTCAATGATCAGCTGTGTATTAACGGGCAGATTAGCTTCCTCTGCTGTAGGAAGTGCTATAACTCTACCCTTACCCTGTTCAAAGTCTACCTCCAGCCAAGAAGGTACACCTATCTTCTTGACCTCTTCCATAACTTTCTTCACATCAGGATTATTGAGCATCTTAGAAGATATGGTAATTTCCTCTCCAACATCAACAAGGAATGATGGAATATTTGTCTTTACACCATTGACCCTAACATGGCCATGGGTAACCATCTGGCGTGCCATTCTTCTTGTTGGGGCAAACCCCATACGATACACAACATTGTCAAGCCTACGTTCAAGAAGCTGAATAAGATAGTCGCCAGTAGCCATCTTTCTCTGACGGCTGGCCTTTTCAAAATAGCGACGCATTTTGGTCTCGGAAATCTGATAAATCCTTTTCAGCTTCTGCTTTTCTCTCAAACGAATAGCATATTCTGTTGGTTTGGTGCGAAGCTTCTTCGGTCTATTTCCAGGTGGGGTGTTAAGCCTACCACATCTACGCCACCTTTTCAGGCCCAGATCAACACCCTCTCTACGAGATAATCTGCATACAGGTCCAGTATATCTCACTATCCATCACCCTCCTTACATCCTGCGTGGCTTTGGTGGTCTGCATCCGTTGTGTGGAATAGGTGTCACATCACGGATACCTTTAATCTCAAGACCAGCACTTTGAATAGCACGAATAGCTGTCTCACGAGCAGATCCAGGACCTTTTACCCAAACTTCAACCTCTTTCATACCATAAACCTGCTGGGCCTTTTTGGCAGCCTGCTCGGCAGCAAGCTGAGCTGCATAAGGTGTACCCTTTCTGGTACCTTTAAAACCTGCTGATCCACCACTCGCCCATGCAAGGGTATTACCCTGAGGGTCTGTAATGGTAATAATTGTATTATTGAAAGTTGCGTGAATATGGACAATACCAAACGGTACCTGCCTTCTTGCACGCTTCTTTGTTGTGCTTCTTCTTCTCCTAGCCACAGATCATCTACCTCCTTTTACTTCTTAGGTGCTTTCTTCTTACCGGCAACTGTCTTTCTCGGACCTTTACGAGTACGAGCATTAGTTCTTGTTCTCTGTCCCCTTACAGGAAGTCCCATCTTATGTCTGAGACCTCTATAGCACTTAATTTCAATCAGACGGCGAATGTTCATGGCAATCTCTCTGCGGAGATCACCTTCTACCACATAGTGTTCCCTTATGTAATTCTCAAGTGTTTCAATCTCTTCATCTGTCAGCTCATTGACCTTCTTCATAGGGTCAATACCTGTAGCTTCCAAAATCTCCTTTGCACGAGCACGGCCAATACCATAAATGTAAGGCAGGGCAAATTTGATTCTCTTATTCCTTGGCAAATCAACACCAACTATACGAGCCACTATCAAACACCTCCTACATTATTTACCCTGACGCTGTTTATGTTTAGGATTCTCACAAATAACATAAACACGTCCTTTTCTTCTCACTATCTGACACTTGTTGCAAATTTTCTTGACAGAAGGTCTTACCTTCATACTCCTCTACCTCCCTTCAATCTAACCAATCCTGTAAGTTATACGGCCTTTCTCCAAGTCATAAGGAGAAATCTCTACTTTGACCCTATCGCCTTCAACAACCCTGATGTAGTTCATTCGCATCTTTCCCGAAAGATAAGCAATAATCGTAATACCATTGTCAAGTTTCACCCTAAAGTGGGCATTAGGCAGGGCCTCCACAACAACGCCTTCCATTTCGAAAAATTCCTTCTTTTTCTCGCCGCTCTGCTGTTTGGGTTTTTTATTCTTCTTTGCCTTTCCCACCTCAGGCCACCCTACCTCTCTCATTGAGTTTTTTCAGCACGCCATCAACCTCCTTAAAAATTAATCTGTCAAAATGCATGTTCACTTTTTGAACATGTCTCATATTTTTTCGCTTTAGGCGCTTCATACCATGCTTAGGCCCAGCAAGATACAAAAAGCGCCCGCAGCGATCAACGACAACATAAAAAGTACCAACATCCTTCCCAGCTATTGATTTGACAACATCACCCACTTTATATCTACTACCTGTCGCACTATGCACTATTATACAACAACCTCCATTTAAATACAATAGCAAATTATACCTAAAACCTATATCTTTGTCATAATCTCATAACCATCTTTTAGTATTGCAATGGTATGTTCAAAATGCGCAGATGGCTTTTTATAAATACTATACACAGTCCAGCCATCATCAGCCACCTTCACTGTGCAATCTTCATATGCAACAACCATAGGTTCAATAGCTATAAATTGACCGGCCTTTAGACGTGGACCCGTTCCCTTTTGTCCATAATTAAAAATTGGTGGTTCCATATGAAGCTTGCGACCGATACCATGACCTGTATAGTCACGAAGCACACAAAATCCGGCCCCTTTTACAGTTTTCTCAACAACTTCTCCTATATCTCCTGTATAAACACCTTCTCTTACAATAGATATAGCTTTATATAGAGCTTTCTCAGTAACATCCATCAATCTTCGTTTTTCCTCAGAAACTTTCCCAACGGGCATGGTAAATGCCATATCGGCATACCAGCCTTTATATGAGAGGCCAATATCTATAGATACAATATCACCAGGAAGTAAAGGCTTATCTCCTGGAATACCGTGAATAACAACTTCATTAACAGAAAAACATATAGTAGCAGGGAAGCCACCATATCCCTTAAAAGCGGGTATGCTATTCCTCTTCTTTATCTCTCTTTCGGCAATCTCATCAAGTTCCCTTCCTGTAACACCAGGAGAAATATGCTCCTTCAAAATTTCTGATACTTCGGCAAGTCTCTTACCTGCCTCTCGCATACCCTTAAGTGCATCTGCTCCTATCACGCTATTGCCTCCTTTAGTCTCTGATAAACCTCTTCAATAGAACCAAGTCCATCAACTGCCACATATATCCCCCTATGCTTATACCAACCTATAACGGGGTCGGCATACTTATGATATTCCTCAAGTCTTCTGCGAACAGTTTCTTCATTGTCATCAGCCCTCTTCTCAAGAGTTGCACCATCATTGGGACATTTACCAGGCTTGTTGCTAACATAACCACAAACAGGACATACATACCTATTGGTTAGACGACGAATAACTTCATCTTCTGGCACGACAATCTCCACGAATTTATAAACCTCATATCCAAACTCTCTGGCAATATCTTCCAGTATCTCGGCTTGTCTAACCGTACGTGGCACCCCATCAAGAAGCAGCTTTTCAGGATATCCCATCTTAGATATCTCATCTTTAACGATTTCCATAACAAGCTCATCTGATACAAGCCCGCCACTTTTCACAATGGCCTCTACCTGTTTACCCAGCGGTGTTCCTTCACGAATGTTTCTACGAAAGACCTCACCTGTGGAAAGCCATGCAAACCCGTCATTTTTCACAAGCAAAGATGCCTGCGTTCCCTTACCAGACCCCGGTGGTCCAAAGAGAATATACATCTTTTTCATATTCTCCACCCCCTGAGGAGATATTTAAGGGCAACCCCAACCCCATATTAGAGGTTGAGGTAACCCTTGAAGTGACGAAGCTGAATATATGCTTCAATTTGTCTATATGTTTCAATAGCCACACCAACAACAATGAGCAGTGATGTACCACCGAAGAAGAACAGTCTTGCTCCCGTAATGCCAGGGAACATATATTTCATAATGATATAAGGTAATACAGCTAAGATACCAAGAAATATAGATGTTGGCAAGGTCAAATTATTAATAACTTTTGCAAGATATTCGGCCGTTGGCTTACCAGGACGAATACCGGGAATATAACCACCATATTTCTGGATATTTTCAGCAATTTCGTCTGGGTTATAAGTAATAGAGTTGTAGAAGTATGTAAAGAATACAACAAGAAGGAACATCACTATGTAGTACCAAAAGCTATTGGCAAAGTGATACCACCCTACAAGTGGACCCCACTGTGGATTTTTCTTGGCATATGCAATAATCTGAAGAATAACCTGCGGAGCATAGAGCATAGACATGGCAAAGATGATAGGAAGAACACCAGCTTGAATAAGCCTAATAGGAAGATATGTAGACTGTCCGCCGTATACCCTTCTACCCCTAACTTGTCTTGCATACTGGATAGGTATTCTTCTTTCTGCCAGGTATGCATAGATGGTTAAGTACATCACGACAATACCACCAATGATGGCAAGGATAATCTTGATCCATGTCTGGACATCACCTGAAGCACCTGTAATGTACTGGTACATACCCACAAAGAAAGAGTTAACAATACCAATGAAAATGACAAGAGATACACCATTACCAATACCGATAGTAGTAAAAACCTCACCAAGCCATATTAGAAGCATACTACCGGCGGTAAGAACAAGTGTTGTTGTAAGAATAGTTAGACCATCTTTATCAATAAACCCTTGGTTTGCAAAGAGTTTGGCAAGCCCCCAACCCTGCAAGAGAGCCAAGGCAATGGCCAACCACCTAACATACCTTTGAAGTTTTTTTCTCCCCTCTTCTCCTTCTTCTTTGGCAAGACGCTCAAGGGATGGTACAACAACAGTCAGCAGTTGCATGATAATGGATGCATTGATGTATGGCAGAACACCCAAGGCAAATATTGCCACATTATTAGTTCTACCACTACCAGAGAAGAAGCTCAGAAGAGTGAAAAGGTCATTAAGACCTCCACCCTTCTGAACAGCCTGTTTTAACACTTCCCATTTAAATCCCGGAATAGGAACAAAAGAGCCTATTCTAAATAGGGCAATAAATATTAATGTGTTAATCATTCTCTTGCGTGTTTCAGGTATCTTCCACGCAGATACAAATGTCTTAAACATTGTCTATCACCTCAACGGTGCCCCCAGCCTTTTCTATTTTCTCTTTGGCAGACTGAGAAATAGCGTGCACTTTGACATGGAACTTCTTTGTCACCTCGCCTCTACCCAGAAGCTTGATACCATCTCTCATCTGCTTGACAATACCTTTCTCCTTGAGAACCTCAGGGGTAATTTCGGCACCGTCTTCAAACCTCTCCTCAAGAAGTTCTACATTGATAACAACATAGTCCTTCTTGAATGGATAGTTTTTAAACCTCCACAGTTTGGGAATTCTCTTATAGAAAGGTGTCTGACCACCTTCAAATCCTCTCTTGTTTACACCTCCGGAACGGGCCTTCTGTCCCTTATGACCTCTACCAGAGGTCTTACCGTGACCGGAGGAAATACCACGGCCTATTCTCTTGCGTTTTCTCACAGCACCTGGTGCTGGAGCAAGCTCGTGAAGTCTCATAATCTTCACCTCCCATTACCTTTCAAGGAGTTCCTTGACATCTTTACCCCTCAGTTTGGCTACCTCATCTGGAGTACGGAGATTCTTAAGAGCATTGATAGTTGCATAGGCAAGGTTGGTAGCATTGGTAGAACCCTGAGCCTTAGAAATAATATCGTGGTATCCGGCAAGCTCCAGTATCATCCGAACAGTTCTACCTGCAATAAGACCGGTACCTCTAACGGCAGGCTTAAGAAGAATACGGGATGTATTCAGCTTACCCTCAACAGTATGGGGTATTGTTGTACCTGCCATAGGCACCTTAATCATATTCTTCTTGGCCTTCTGTATAGCCTTTACAACAGCATCTGGTACCTCAGATGCCTTACCAAGGCCTATACCAACTCTACCCTTGCCATCGCCAACGGCGACAAGCACTCTGAATCTCATACGCTTACCACCGGCAACAACACGGGTAACCCTTTTGATCTCTATTATCTTTTCCTGAAATTCGCTATCCTGTCTTGGTCTTGCCACGCCAGTAGCACCTCCTTAGAACTCAAGTCCGGCTTCTCTTGCAGCTTCTGCAAGAGCATGGACTCGTCCCTGATACTTAAAGCCGCCTCTATCAAAGACAACTTTCTTGATACCTTTCTCAAGAGCACGCTCGGCAATAACCTTGCCAAGATATTTGGCCTGCTCTGTCTTGCTCATACCCTTGATAGCCTCCTGTATAGCCTTCTCATTGGTTGCAGCGGAAACAAGGGTATGGCCTATCTCGTCGTTGATTATCTGCACATACATATGCTTCAGACTCTTATATACAGCCATACGAGGACGCTCTGCGGTACCAAACACCCTCTTGCGAATTCTTCTATGTCTTTTAACTCTCTGCTCTTTTCTATTTACAGGCGTGTACACTACTGTTCACCTCCTATTACTTACCAACGGTCTTACCGGGACGCAGTATCCTGTGTTCGCCCTCGTACCAAATACCTTTACCCTTATATGGGTCAGGTATTCTCCATCTACGGACGTTGGCAGCAAACTGACCAACCTTCTCTTTGTCAATACCCTTAATGATTATCTGGTCGGGGTTTGGTACCTCTATGGTGATACCTTCTGGTGGCTCAATCTCAACATCATGAGACAAGCCAAGACGCATAACAAGTTTCTTCCCTTTCAGATCAGCCCTATAACCCACACCCTTGATAATGAGCTTAACCTGAAAGCCTTGTGAAACACCGATAACCATATTGTTTATAAGGGCCCTCGTTGTACCATGAAGAGCCTTAACCTCTTTTTCATCATTGGGTCTCTCCACGATAACCTGGCCATCTTCAACCTTAATTATCATTCTTGGGTCAAATTTTCTCTGCAGTGTCCCCTTGGGCCCCTTAACGATCACTGTGTTATCAGGCTGAACAGTAACCTCTACACCCTTAGGTATAATCACTGGCTTTTTACCTATGCGAGACATTCGCTATCCCCCCTTAGACCACATATGCGATGATTTCGCCGCCAACACCAAGTTCTCTTGCCTCTTTGTCAGACAGGACACCTTTGCTGGTTGTGAGGATAGCAATACCAAGGCCGTTCATAACCTTGGGTATGTTGTCCTTGTCAACATACAGGCGGCGACCAGGCTTGGATATTCTCTTAACATCGTTGATAAGACGCTCCTTGTTAGGACCATACTTCATAAATACTCTGATGTACTTCTTACCATCTACCTCATACTCTTCGTAATCATTTATGAATCCCTCATCTTTAAGAACACGAAGCACATTCATCTTATATTTGGAATGAGGGATACCCTCTACCTTCTCGTGATATCTCATGCTTGCATTTTTTAGTCTTATAAGAAGATCTCCAATAGGATCTGTCAACATCGCCATCACCTCACCAAGATGCTTTCTTTAGTCCAGGGATAAGACCCTGATGGGCCATTTTTCTCAGACAAATACGGCAAAGCCCAAAGTCACGATATACAGAGCGAGGACGACCACAAATACGGCATCTTGTATATTTTCTAACCTTAAATTTCGGTTCCTTTTGTGCTTTTACTATCAAAGCCTTTCTTGCCACACTCATCAACCTCCTTATTTCTTCTTAAATGGCACACCAAGTGCCTCAAGCAGAGCGTATGCCTCCTCATCGGTCTTCGCAGTTGTAACAATAGTAATATCCATACCTCTCTGCTTGTCTGCCAGCTCGTAAGGAATCTCTGGCCACACGAGCTGCTCTTTCAAACCAAAGTTGTAGTTACCTCTTCCATCAAAGCCACGAGGATTAAGACCTTTAAAGTCTCTCACCCTTGGAAGGGCTGTATTGATGAGTCTATCAAGGAAGTCCCACATATTACCTTTTCTGAGTGTGACCATAACACCAACAGGCATACCCTTACGAATCTTGAAGCCGTGAATAGACTTCCTTGCACGGGTTACCATTGGTTTCTGCTTGGTAATAAGCTCAATTTCCTTAACATTCTTCTCAACGGCAGCAGAACCGAATGCACTCTTTTTACCGCCACCTCCGGAGGCTTTCTCCATAACAACCTCCTGGCCTATACCTCTGTTCACAACGATCTTAACGATCTTGGGAACTTCCATAACATTCTTATATCCAAACTTCTTCATCAGGTAAGGTACGACTTCTTCCTCGTACTTCCTGTGAAGGTCATTGTATATCTTCTTTTCAAACGCCACGGTTATCTACCTCCCATTACTTATCAATGATGGCGCCACACTTCTTGCAAACGCGAACTTTCTTACGTTTGCCGTTCTTTTCAATAAACTTATAGCCAACACGGGTGGGTTTTCCACAGCTGGGGCATATGAGCATAACTTTAGAAACATAAATTGGTGCCTCAAATTCCATAAAGCCACCCTGTGGATTTTTCTGGGTAGGTCTCATTGCCCTCTTAACAATGTTGACACCCTGCACAACAACCTTGTTTTCTTTTGGTATAGCTCTAAGGACGGTGCCGACCTTTCCCTTATCTTTGCCGGAAATAACCTTTACCTTATCTCCTGTCTTGATCTTCATCTTTTACACCTCCTTAGATAACCTCTGGAGCAAGGGATACGATTCTTGCAAAGCCCTTCTTCCTTAACTCTCTGGCAACAGGGCCAAAGACACGGGTTCCCTTGACTTGGAAGTCGTTGGTAACGACAACAGCTGCATTGTCATCAAATCTCACATAAGAGCCATCTTCACGGCGAACTTCCTTAGCGGTTCTTACAATAACAGCCTTGACAACATCTCCTACCTCATACTGAGAGTTAGGTATGACAGCCTTAACAGAACCAACCACAATATCACCAACGGTACCCCAAATCTTGACATTGGGGTTTAGTGAATCACTTTGAAGATTACCTATAACTCTGATAACTTGTATTTCCTTAACACCTGAGTTGTCTGCTATCTTCAGACGGGAATAGGGTCTAACCATTACTCATCCCCTCCCTCTTCTGTTGTGCCTTCAATAATCTCTTCAACTTCCTTCTCCACAAGTTCTTCCTCTGCAGATACATCTTTACCCTGCTCTTTCAGATGCTCACGGGCAAGTGCAAGAGCAGAACGCTCAACAACGGTAATTAGCCTCCATCTTTTTAGTTTGCTTATAGGCTTAGACTCCTCAATAAGAACCTTATCACCAACATGAGAGATATTGTTCTCATCGTGCACATAAAATTTGCTACGACGCTTAATAACCTTCTTATATAGAGGGTGAGGAACCCTTCTCTCAACAACAACAACTCTTGTCTTATCCATCTTATCGGACACAACTGTGCCAACAAAACGCTTACGCGCCATATTTCTCACCCCTTTCACGCTCTCCAAGAACCGTGAGAACACGGGCTATATCCTTCTTTACCTGCTTGATTCTTGAGGTATTCTTCAGCTTACCCATCGCATGTTGGAAACGGAGGTTAAACAGTTCCTCCCTAAGATCCCTGAGGGTAGCCTGAAGCTCTTCATTTGTCATTTCTCTAAGTTCACTCGCCTTCATGACTTACACCCCCATTTCCTCGTCACGCTTGATAAGACGGACCTCAAAGGGTATCTTATAGCTAACGAGCCTTGCTATCTCTTTTGCTGTCTCCTCATCTACACCGGAGAACTCAAAGAGAACCTTACCAGGCTTAATGTGTGCAATCCACTTCTCAGGGTCACCTTTACCTCCACCCATACGAACCTCAAGTGGCTTTTTAGTCCATGGGTGGTGAGGGAATACCCTAATCCAAATCTTTGCACCTTTCTTCAAGGCACGAACCATGGTAACACGAGCAGACTCTATGGTCTGAGCAGAAAGATAACCTCTACCAACAGCCTGTATACCATAATCACCAAAAGCGACAAAATTTCCTCTTGTTGCTACTCCCTTTATGCTGGGGAGGTGGGTTTTTCTCCATTTCACTCTCTTAGGCATTAACATATCAACCACGCCTCCTTCCTCTTCTACGAGAAGATATTTCCATACCCCTTGGAGGCAGAAGCTCCTTAAAGTCTGTTACATCACCTTTGTAAATCCATACATGGACACCGATAACACCATACTTTGTTACTGCCTCGGCAAATCCATAGTCAATATCAGAACGTAGTGTAGATAGGGGCATGCGGCCGTCAAGGAACCACTCGTCACGGGCAATCTCCGCACCATTCAGACGACCGGCAACAAGCACTTTTACACCCTTTGCCCCAGAGCGCATCGCCTTATACATGGCCTGCTTCATGGCACGCTTATAAGACACACGACGCTCAATCTGCTTGGCTATCCTCTGGGCTGCCAGCTGGGCATCAAGATCGGGTTCTTTTATCTCGCGTATCGACACATTAAGTTCTTTATATTTACCACCGGTGAGTTTCTGGAGTCCCTCTCTAATCTTATTAACCTCAGCACCTTTCTTACCAATAAGCACACCGGGGAAAGCTGTATAAACAAATATGTTCATTTTATTACCTACACGCTCTATCTCAACACCAGAGATATCTGCGTGATCGTAGTTCTCCTTAAAGAACTTTCTTATCTTAAAGTCCTCTTCAATAAGATCAGGATACTTATAATGTGGTACCATCCAACGGCTTCTCCAGCCTTTCAGGATTCCTAGTCTAAATCCGAACGGATGTGTTTTCTGTCCCAATTTTCACACCTCCCGATTAGGCCTGCTCTGCCTTTTTCTGGCGTCTGAGGAATTTTTCATACTCCTCATCGGTCATCTCACGCACCTCAACGGTAATATGGCTGAGCCTGCGTTTCATAATATCAGCACGACCAAAAGCCCTTGGCTTTAGTCTCTTCAGTCTTGGTCCCTCATCAACATATGCCCTGTGGACAATCAGTCTATCTCTATCCATATCATGGTTATTAACAGCATTAGACATGGCAGAGTAAAGAACCTTATATATAAGTCTTGCTGCCTTCTTAGGCGTATACTTCATTATGGCAAGAGCCTCATCAACCTGCTTGCCCCTTATCAGGGCGATGACAGGGCGAGCCTTTTTCGGAGAAATTCTCAGATATTTGGCTGTAGCCTTAGCCACTTTGTATTCCATCCCCGATCACCTCACCTTAAAGATGTCTTACGCTCGCTCTTATCACCATGACCACGATAGGTCCTGGTTGGAGCAAACTCGCCCAGCTTATGTCCCACCATCTGTGGTGTGATATACACTGGAATATGCATTCTACCATTATACACGGCAATTGTAAAGCCTACCATCTCTTCTGTGATGGTGCTGCGACGAGACCATGTCTTGATAACCTTTTTCTCTCCTGTCTCTTTCATCTTGCGTATCTTTTTCAGGAGTTTGGGATCTGTATACTTACCTCTCTTATAGTGTACGCCTCTGATCCACTCTATCTTAGCCACCTTATCATCACCCCTTTACTTCCTCTTCCTGCGCTTAATAATAAACTTGTCAGAAGGTCTACGTCCACGACGAGTCTTCCAACCAAGTGTCTTCCAACCCCATGGAGACAGTGGTGCTGGGTGACCGATAGGTGCCTTACCCTTACCACCACCATGTGGGTGATCAACGGCATTCATAGCACTACCACGGACATGTGGTCTACGACCAAGCCATCTGGAACGACCGGCCTTACCCAAAGAAATGTTCTCATTGTCGGGATTGGAAACTCTACCTATGGTTGCCTTGCACTTAAGATTGATCTTTCTTATTTCACCAGAAGGCAACTTGATAATGGCATATTTACCTGTATCATCTTTACCCATATACTGAGCCCATGTACCGGCAGCACGCACAAGCTGTGCTCCTCTACCGGGATACAGCTCAATATTGTGGATAACAGTACCAACAGGAATATCCTTGAGCTGAAGAGCATTACCAACCTTGATTGGTGCCTCAGGACCAGACATTACAGTATCGCCAACCTTGAGGCCCTCAGGGGCAATGATATATCTCTTCTCACCATCTGCATAGTGAAGCAGTGCAATAAATGCAGTTCTATTTGGATCGTATTCAATAGCGGCTACCTTTGCAGGAATACCGTCTTTATCTCTCTTAAAGTCAATAATACGATATTTTCTCTTATGGCCTCCTCCACGGAAGCGAACGGTTACCTTACCCTGATTATTACGACCACCAGTAGACTTCTTTGTAACGACCAAGGACTTCTCAGGTTCTGTCTTTGTAATCTCGGAGAAGTCCAGAACTGTCATGTGGCGACGACCTGGTGTTGTTGGCTTAAACTTCTTTATACCCATGACCGTTCACCTACCTTCCTTCCATGATGTCAATACGCTGACCTGGTGCAAGCTGAACAATGGCTTTCTTTCTTGTACCAGTATATGTCCACCAAGGACCTCTTCTCTTTACTTTACCCTTCATATTCATTGTGTTAACCCACAATACCTTTACTCCAAATATCTCCTCTACAGCCTTCTTTATCATGGGCTTATTGGCCTTAGGATGCACCCAGAAAGTGTACTTTCCCTCTTCCATAAGCCTCATTGTCTTCTCTGTAATGTGAGGAGCGAGTATTATCTGATGTGCCTCAAGCTTCATTTGCCCCACACCTCCTGAACCTTTTCCCAAGCCTCACGGGAAAAGACAATATTGCTGTTCTTAAGAATCCAGTAAGGATGCAAGCTGCTGAAGTTTACTACATCGGCCCTTGCAAGGTTGCGTGCAGAAAGGGCAACATTCTTCTGGTCATTGCAAAGCACAAACAGTGTGCTCTGGGTCTCTGCATCTATACCAAACTTACCAAGAATCTCTTTCATCTTCTTGGTCTTAGGACCCTCTGCAAATGCATCGCCAAAGTCTACAACCTTAATAGCATCTCTGCGAAGAGCATCTCTAATAGCAGACCTCATAGCCTCTTTTCTCATCTTCTTGGGCATATCCTCTGCCCAGCTTCTTGGCTTTGGACCGAATACTACAGCACCTTTATACCAAATAGGGCTCCTTCTATAACCATGACGGGCCCTACCGGTGTGTTTCTGTGGCCATGGTTTACGCTTAGAACCCTGAACCTCACCCTGCTTCAGGGTAGAAGCACGACCACGACGCTTACCGGCAAGATATCTCTTAACAGCCTGCCAGAGCAGTTTACCACGAACGGGGCCTTCTGCCAACTTCTCAGCTACGGCAGATGTGCCAATTTCTGTTCCGTCGTATTTATATACTTTCAATTCCACCCTTCATCACCTCTCCTGTGGTCCTGTTCCATATGCAAGTCTAATCTCAAGAAGACCGCCTACGGGACCTGGCACACTTCCCTTAACAAGGAGCAGGTCCTGCTCGGGAATAATCTTTACTACTTCAAGTCTCTTTACCATCCTTCTTTCATTACCATAGTGACCGGGCATTCTCTTACCAGGCTTAACCTCAGCAGGGAAAGATCCCGCAGAGATAGCACCTACTCTTCTGTGCCATCCACGGGCACCGTGAGATTTGGGACCTCCTGAGAAGTTCCATCTCTTCATAGCACCGGCAAAACCTCTACCCTTGGTCTTTCCGGCAATATCTACTTCGTCACCCTCTTTAAACACATCGGTAACTTTGATAACCTTTCCTACCTCACCAAACTGCTGAGTAATACCAGGATATCTAAACTCTCTCATGTGTCTCAGAGGTGGTGTGCCGGCCTTCTTGAATATGCCAAGCAGTGGCTTATTGAGAACCTTCTGGGCTCTCTTCTCATCTATCTCCTCAAAACCGACCTTAATGGCCTCGTAGCCATCTCTCTCAGGAGTCTTAACATCTACAACATATACAGGACCGGCTTTGATAACGGTAACAGGAACAACTGTTCCATCTTCTTTAAAGATCTGTGTCATTCCCAGTTTCTTTCCAAGTATTCCTATACCCTTCACTTCGCATCACCTCACAGTTTAAGGTGGACATCTACGCCAACGGGAAGCTCAAGATTAGCCAACTTCTCAATTGTTTCCTGTGTTGGGTTAAGAATGTCTATCAGTCTCTTGTGAATACGAATCTCAAAGTGCTCACGGGAGTCTTTATCAATGTGAGGAGACCTCAGAACACAGTATACACGCCTATCAGTAGGCAGAGGTATCGGACCAGATACCTCTGCCCCTGTGCTCCTGGCGGCCTCCACTATCTTCTGTGCTGACTGGTCAAGTATTCTGCTGTCGTAGGACTTCAGTTTGACCCTTATTCTCTGAACCGCCATGGTTATCCCTCCCTAAATTACTCTATGATCTCGGTGACAACACCTGCACCTACTGTGCGGCCACCTTCACGAATTGCGAATCTGCTGCCCTCTTCAAGGGCTATCGGGTAGATAAGCTCTACTTCAAGCTCCAG
>Ga0256836_1000734_pt1 | contig 16381 bp, 12 predicted proteins | sample 4561380metaG_FD_185974 | JGI IMG/M metagenome (GOLD analysis project Ga0256836, IMG submission 185974) | Hydrothermal vent microbial communities from Guaymas Basin, Mexico - 4561-380 | ecosystem: Environmental > Aquatic > Marine > Hydrothermal vents | place: Mexico: Guaymas Basin | collected...
TTTATATTTAAAAGTAATGATATCTCCTATTTTTGGTGGATTTTTTCTCTCTTTATTGCTAAAACCACTTCCTATTTTAAATGTTGTGTTGTTGTCCAACTCACAAGTGAGAGAGCCTAAAACATCTCTATATTTTCCTTTACCTTTGTGCAACGCTACAACTTTACACTCTTCATCAAAAAAGCTTTTCACCTTGAGTGCCTTACTTGTTCTTTTATTTATATACGCTGCGTTTGGATCACGAACAACTACGCCTTCACCGCCTTTTTTCTCAACACTTTTTAAAAATTTTTCCAACTCTTGTCTATTTTTAACTTTTTGTTGGGGAATTATTCTTATATATCTATTCTCATAAGGTTTTACTTTAGCAAATCGCTGCAACAGTCCACCCGCTGCGTTTGGAACTTCAAAGATATTATGCGTTATCTCTCTCCATTTCTCACTTGGTACTTTATCTCGCACAATACTTGAGATATTTTCAAAATCCCCTCGTTTACTCCAAAGTTCTCCGTCAATCACAAAAGGCGGATACCCTTTTGTAAAGTATTTTGGAGCATGGATAATTTTACCACCTCTACTTATCAGATGTTTTCCATCCCAGTAAGCTCTTATACCATCAAGCTTTTCACTCATCACCCAACCGCTTATATTTTGATCTTTATATGTTTTTAAAAGTAATAGATGCGGTTTATTCGCAAAAAGTATAAAGGGAATAAGCAGGAGTAAAAATTTCATTACAATCTTTTAGCTATATATTCAACTTCATCATCTAAAACATAAGGATTCATAGGCAGACTCATAATCTCACTGCTTACTCTCTCTGAAATAGGAAAGTCACCTTGTTTGTAGCCTAAGTATTCAAATGCCTCTTGCAGGTGTAGAGGCATCGGGTAGTGTACTGCTGTTGGTATTCCTGCCTCTTTGAGTTTTGCTTGGACTTCATCTCTGTTTTTTACTCGTACTGAGTATTGTGCCCATGCGGATGTTGCGTTTACATTTACAAATGGAAATATGAGATCTTTGTTTTTCAGAGCTTGGGTATATTTATGTGCTACTTCTTGTCTAAGTGCCAAATCTTTTTTATAGTGTTTGAGTTTTACATTTACTACTGCACATTGGAGAGTATCCATTCTTGCACCCATTCCGATGTATTTATGGTGGTAGCGTTTGGACTGTCCGTGAACTCTAAGGCTTTTCATCTTAACTGCAAGTGCATCATCATTGGTAAATACCGCACCACCATCACCAAAGCATCCAAGAGGTTTGGCAGGAAAAAAGCTTGTAGTAGATATATCACCTAAATTGCTGTCACTTTTACCTTTATAGGTAGCTCCAAAGCTTTGAGCACCGTCAATGATGACTTTAAGATTATGTTTATCTGCTATTTTCTGGATGGTATCCATATCAGCGGGTTGTCCATAGAGGCTTACCGGCATAATCGCTTTTGTTTTATTTGTGATCTTAGCTTCTATCTTACTTGGGTCTATATTGTAAGTTTTTTCATCTATATCTACAAATACAGGTTTTGCACCTAAGAATGCTATGGTCTCAGCTGTAGCTATAAAAGTAAAGGGCGTAGTAATTATCTCATCACCTGGTTTAATGTCAAGCGCCATCATAGCAAGCAGGAGAGCATCTGTACCACTACCGCAAGTTATAGCATGTTTGGCAGTTGTGAACTCTTGAAGTGCTTCTTCAAGCTCTCGTACTGCATCACCCATGATATAGTTTGACTTGTCAAGTACCTCTTGCATTGCTGCATCTATCTCTGTTTTATAGAGTTGGTACTGGTATTGTAAATTTGCGAAATCTATCTTCATTATTTTTTTGTTACCTTTAAATCTTCATCTACCAGTTCATAAAAAGCAAACTCATCTTCTGATTTGTTCTCTGTGAACTCTAGAGTATTACCACTTATGCCTACCCAGCCTATCTGCTTTGCAGGTACACCTACCATAAGGGCATAAGGTTTTACATCTCTGTTTATGACCGCACCGCTTCCGATAAGTGCATACTCACCTATGGTTACACCACATACCACCGTTGCGTTTGCACCGATAGAACATCCACGTTTGAGCAGTGTCTTTTTAAACTCATCACGTCTTACTATAAAGGCTCTTGGGTTAATGACATTTGTAAAGACCATAGAGGGCCCTAAAAAGACATCATCTTCTACTTCCACACCCTCATATACAGAGATGTTGTTCTGTACTTTTACGCCACTGCCTATTGTTACATTTGGACCTACTACGCAGTTTTGTCCAAAAGAGCATCGCTCTCCTATTTTACTACCTGAGAGAATGTGTGAGAAGTGCCATATTTTTGTATTATCACCGATAGTGACATTTTCATCAACTATACTTGTTTCATGAGCAAAAAATGCAGACATTGTTATTTAATTACCTTTTTACAAAAAGCGTGATAATCACCCTCTAATCCAATAGCAGGGAGCGCTCTTATGGTAGATACAGTTCTGATAGAGCCATACGCTTCATCAAGTCCAAATCCACCACCATTTAAAATATGCTCATAACTTTTAGTATGCAGATCTGTAAAACCACCGCTGAACTCTATCTCATCACCATCAACTGTGATAGAGCGGTATGTTCTCATTCCACTCTCTCTAATCTCTTGGGGGATATAATCATAGTTTACAGATAAAAACCATCTTACAGTTGCATTTTTGAGTTTGAAGTATCCTGCGTTTGTATCGGCTGTCTTTACATGGACAATGTTTTCCTCCACATCACCAAAGATCCAGCAGAGCATATCATAGAAGTGCACACCGATGTTAGATGCGATACCGCCTGATTTCTCCTGCTTGCCTTTCCATGACTCAAAGTACCATTTTCCACGACTTGTAAGGTAAGTAAGGTCAATGTCATAAATTTTATCTGGATTTGCTTGAAGCTCTTTTGTGACTCTCTCTTTTAAATCAATGATTGATTGATGCAGACGCAGTTGTAAAATATTATATACTTTTTTCCCTGTCTCTTTTTCGATGATTTTAAGCTCATCAATATCAGCAGGATTCAGCACTAATGGCTTTTCACAGATTGCATCTGCTCCACTTTGCAAAGCTAAACGGATATGGCTTTTATGCAGATAGTTTGGAGAAGCGATACTGATGTAGTCCAGAGTATTACTGCGTTTATACTGTGTTAAAAAATCTTCAAATCGCTCTGCTTCAGTAAAGAACTCTGCCTGAGGAAAGTTGCTGTCCATAATACCTATACCGTCATACGGGTCATACGAGGCTACAAGATCATTGCCTGTCTCTTTTATCGCTTTCATATGTCTTGGTGCGATATATCCACTTGCTCCGATAAGCGCGAAATTCTTTGCCATCTCTACAGTCTCCATGTTGGTTTTTCTACTATGCCTTTTACATCTATGATGATAGGTGCGCCATTTGAGAGACTCACAAACTCTTCTGATGTAATTGTTTTAAATTTATCGTGTCCTACAGCAACTATAATAGAGTCATATTTGTTTGAGCCAAATGGAAGTTCATCTATAAAAGGAATCTCTTTTGTCTCTCTATCACTTTTATCTACCCAGTAATCATAAACATCTATATTACACTCATACTCTTGAAGTTCTGAGATAATATCTACAACTTTTGTATTTCTCATATCAGGGCAGTTCTCTTTAAAGGTAATACCAAGAACAAGTACATTTGCACCTTTTAGTTTTTTATCATCTTTTATCATATATTTTACAGCTTTATCAGCTATAAGTTTACTCATACCGTTATTAATATGTCTAGCCCCTAGTATAAGGTTTGGAGTATATCCAAGGCTTTGTGCTTTATGTGTAAGATAGTATGGATCAACACCGATACAGTGTCCACCTACAAGTCCTGGTGAGAGTTTTATGAAGTTCCACTTTGTAGCTGCAGCTTCAAGTACTGCGTTTGTATCTATGTTCATAGTATCAAAGATCATAGCAAGTTCATTCATAAGAGCTATATTTACATCTCTTTGGGTGTTTTCAATGACTTTTGCAGCCTCTGCAACTTTTATGGTAGGTGCTAAGTGTGTTCCTGCAGTGATGATAGAGTTATAGAGTTCATCTACCTCTTTAGCGATCTCTGGAGTAGAGCCTGATGTGATTTTTAATATTTTCGTAACAGTATGTTCTTTATCACCTGGGTTAATTCTCTCAGGAGAGTAACCACAGAAAAAATCTTCATTAAATTTTAGACCGCTTCCCTCTTCTAAGATTGGTACACACACCTCTTCGGTAGCACCAGGGTAAACTGTACTTTCGTAGATGACAATATCGCCTTTTTTAAGGATATTAGAAACTGTTTGGGTTGACTTGATAATGGGAGTTAAATCTGGGTTGTTCTTTTCATCTATAGGAGTTGGAACGGTTATTATATAAACATTACTACTTTTTAAATCTTCAATATCCATAGTAAATTTCATACCATTTTTGGTAGCTTCTTTTAGCTGTTGAGTAGTTAATTCGAGTGTTCTATCAAAGCCGCTGTTAAGTTCATCAATTCTTGCTTTATTGATATCAAAACCTACTACGCTGTACTTCTCGCTGAATGCATGTGCGAGGGGTAAGCCGACGTAGCCTAGTCCTATTATTGTTATCTTCTTTTGTATCATAAGAGTATTACCTTTATTAATTTAACAGTAGATAGAAAACTTCAAAAAAAGATTCGTAGACAATTACTTATTTTTGTGCAAGTTTCTTTTTCAATATTATCTTCCCACTCTCAACACCCGGTTGGTCATAAGCATCTATATACATAAATTTGGCACACAGCGAAGTAAGAAGTTCATACTCATACATCAAACTTGCAATCGCACTCTCACATACACCATCGATAGTCATCACATCACAAGGAATATCATTAAGATTTTTTATAGCTTCTATAGTTGCATCTGCCTGGGAGTTAATCAGTGAAGAGAACTTGAGTTCATTGAGATAATCCAACTCCTCAAGTCCTTCAAGCGTTACAGCCGGTATTTTCAGATCATTATCAAAATTTTCCACTTTTATTACGGTGAGTGTTTTATCGCGTCGCCCTTCAATGATAAGCTGTAAAAAAGAGTGTTGGTCAATCGGCCCGATGATTCCGACAGGTGTAAGCCCCTGATGAGAGCTGTTGATGTCAATCTTTCCTAAGCTCTCACCCCAAAGCTGAATATACCACTTGTTAAAACCTTCTAATCTTGAAGAGTAAGAAAATACAACATTAATGTTAAAACTATTTTTATACTCCACTAAAAAACGTGCTTTTTTCAAAAGTCTTTGATTGGTAGCGAGTTTTTTACTCTCAGTCCAATTCTCCGCAAAAAAATCATCATGCGTCTCTCTTGTTCCACGCAACAACTCATCAATATCTATCCCGACAATTGCTAAAGGAAGCAATCCAACCGCAGAAAAAACAGAGAAACGTCCACCCACATTTTTAGGAATTTCAAAACGTTTCATTCTATGAATTTGTGCATAGGCATTGAGCTTGGAGTCATTTTCAGTAACGACCACAGTATTTGAAGCATCACACTTTACAAGTGAATTAATATATTTAAAAATCGATACCGTCTCAACTGTTGTACCTGACTTTGAGATAACAATAAATAGCGTATCTTTTAAATCAATATTTTCTATCTTGGATTGTATATCAATCGGATCTGTAGTCTCTAGAAAAAAGAGCTTCTTCTCTAAATCACGTGAGTGTTTTAAGAATTTATAGATGGCATATGTTCCAAGACTGCTTCCCCCTATCCCAATAACAACAACATTTGTCTGTTTTACACTTTTTGCATACTCTTTAAACGCAGTAGTATCTTGAAATGGAAGATTGTAGTAACCTATCTTCTCTTTCTCCTGCTCTATTGCATGGTAAACATCTTTATCGGAGATAGTGGGGTTAAAATTGTGTTCATACTTCATTGTAAATTCTCAACTCTTTTTTCATAAAATTTAATATCTGCTATTTTATCATATTTTATTGCGCCTTTAAGCAGTAAAGCATATTTTTTCAATAACTCTGCCTTAATCAACTCATACTTTTCATCTGACGCAACACTCTTTGCATAGCTCAGTAGTTTTTCCAAAGCTTCCACACGAAACCTGTCCATCCCCCAGTGCTTAAAACTAAGCTGCTCTTCATGTCCTGCATATTTTGTGATAAGCTTTTCATCTATAAGACCTACTTTATGACTAAACGCAATTCGAAGCCATAGATCATAATCTTCACACACTTCGAGGGTTTCATCAAACATACCTACTTTTTCAAAAAGTGTTTTATGAACAAGTGCGGCAGAAGGAGCGATGATACAGTGAGATAAACATTTATCAAAGATATCTCCCCCATATTTTTGAAACTTTTTAGGCATTTTCACCCGTACTGCGTTTCGTATCCACTCTTCATCTGTGTAGCTCATTAAAATCTCAGGAGTTGTCTGATGAAAGGCTGTTTGCTTTGCGATTTTTTCTTTATGCCACTCATCATCGGAGTCCAAAAATGCTATCCACTCATTTTTGGCATTTTTTATCCCTAAGTTTCTGGCAGAAGATACACCCTTGTTCTTTTGATAGATATATTTTAGTGTAAGAAAATCATTTTGAATGCGTGGAGTGTTGTCAGTTGAGCCATCATCGATGATTATGATCTCATCTACCGACTGCGTTTGAGCCAAAACAGAAGAGATGGCTCTTTTTAAAAGTGTGTATCGGTTATAGGTAGGAATAACAACTGTTATATCCAACTACCAGACCTTTATTTCATTATAAAGACTGTCACGCTCAACAGGGATAAATCCACTGTTCTTTATTAAAGCAGTAAAATCCTCAAGTTTCACACCATTTGCACTTTTAGCACCTGCAGCTGAGTTGATAGACTCTTTTTCTATCGTACCATCAAGATCATTTGCCCCAAATTCCTGCGCAACAAGTGCAAGATTTACCGTTGAAGTTACCCAGTAGGCTTTTAGATTTGGTACATTGTCAAGTACGAGCCTTGAGATCGCCATCGTTTTTAGTATCTCATTTGCCGTCACAGGCTTTTCAATCTTAAGATAGTTATTTTCAGTCTGATAAACAAGAGGGATAAAACAGTTAAACCCACCTGTTTTATCTTGCAGGTCACGGATTCTCATCATATGGTCTATGCGATTCTCACGTGATTCTATATGACCAAAAAGCATCGTGACATTAGATTTTTTACCACGTTCATGCCATTTTCTATGGATCTCAAACCACTGATCCGATGTCACTTTTCCCTTACAGATAAAGTCTCTCACCTTCTCATCAAAGATCTCAGCTCCACCTCCGGGCATAGAGTCTACTCCGTTTTCTACCATCAAATCAAGTACTTCATCATAACTAAGCCCATGGTGACGAGAGAGAAAATCCACCTCAGCAGCGGTAAGTGCTTTAATGTGCAGATGAGGAAACCGCTCTTTTATCTTTTTAAATACCCCAAGATACCAATCAAGAGAGACCTCAGGATTGTGTGCAGAGACAATATGAATCTCTTTTGCACCGTGAGAGTCAACCTCTTTTACGATCTTTAAAATATCTTCATGACTCATTGTATATGGATTTGGATTTTTTCTATTTGCAGAGTATGCACAAAATTTACAGACATCTGCACAGATATTTGTAGGGTTTATATGACGATTTATATTAAAGTAGGTTTTATTAGCGTGTAACTCTTTGCGTTTGACATCTGCGAGTTCACCTAACTCAAAGATATCTTTATCATATAGTTTTACTGCATCTTCAAAATTTATTCTGTTGTTCATTTTTCACCTTTATAATCCGGGAGCTTTCCACATTGAAGCCGTGATATTATCATCAACCAACTTTAATTGTGCTTCATAAGCTTTTTGCCATTTGATTTTCAATCTATCATAAATCTTTTTATTCGCTGCGTTTGGCAAGTATGTTTTTTCCCAAACTACCAACTCTTTTGCGGCACTGGTAAGGCTTTCATAAACTCCACACCCTACTCCCGCAGCCATTGCAGCACCAAGAGCTGTAGCCTCACGTACTTTTGGAATTTTCACCTCATATCCCGTCACATCGCTCAGTATCTGTGACCAAAGAACACCTTTACTTGCCCCTCCGGCAAATACAATAGAGTTGATTTTAATATTTGAAAATTTTTCAATATTTTGCAGATTAATACTTGAAACTATCGCAGCATTCTCCTCAAGACTTCTAAACATAGAAGCACGGTTACACTCTGCTGCGTTTAGATTGAGATTTAAAAAACTCGGTGCAGCATGGTACCACTTGGCATACTTCATTACATCTGAAAATATAGGCATGATCCCATAAGAACCAGCCGGCACTTTAGAGGCTTGCTCTTCTAAAACTTCATATACATCACAGTTGCGTTTGTGCGCTTCAAGCTTCTCCATATCACAAAAAGCATCACGAAACCAGCGCATAACAAGCCCGCTGAAAAAAGTAATGCCCTCAGCCTGTGAGACTCCTGCAATGACATGGGGATTGACCCGTATGCTCATATCTTTTGGCGGCTGCGTTTGAGCAGGAATGTTTACGACCTGTTGCCAAAAAGAGCCACCTAAAACTGCCACCTCTCCCGCTTCAACCACACCAAGACCGGCAGAACCAAGCTGTACATCTCCGCCTCCCATCACAACCAGTGTCTGCTCGCTCAGTCCTGTCTCTTTTGCAGCTTGCACGCTAACATTTCCCATCGGAGTTCCGACCTCTAAAACCTCTGGAAATATATCATCTTTTATACCAACTTTTGTTGCCATTTCACTTACCCAACTACGTTTAGAGAGTGAAAATATACCACTTGTACCGCCATTACTCGGGTCACTTGCTATTACACCAGAGAGTTTCGCAAGTATCCAATCCCCTATCATAGATATTTTGGCTACTTTGTCATAGATTTCAACTCGATTATTTTTAAGCCATAAAAGACGAGGCAGTGCACCCAGCGCAAAGCTCTGTCCCGAAATGCTGTAGAACTCCTCTTCTAGCCCTTTGTAGTGCTCTTTAAGATATTTCACTTCCGCGGAAGCTCTTGCATCGACATTTGCAACCGCCCAGAGCTCTTTGCCATCCTTATCATAAAGAACAATACCCTCTCGCATACTCGTAGCACTCAAAGCCAAAATATCCACTGCGTTTACATCCGCTGCGTTTAAAACACCACCAATAGTCTCACATACAAGTATCCAATTCTTCTCAAAATCAAAACTCATAGAATCCGACACACCCTCTTCTTCGAGATGTGTCCACTCCTTTTGACTCACAGCGACTTGCGTTCCTTTTGTATCAAAAAGCACCGCACGGATACTTCCTGTTCCTGCATCTATTGCCAGTAGGTATTTATTTGTATTCATAGTGTCATTATTTCCATTATTTTTATTTTTAATAGTTTTAAAGTAGTGTTAATGTTTCTGTAGTAGGAATCGGAATAAAACTGTTTTTGGAGGCTCAGACCGCAGGGAGGATTTGTCCTCCTAAAACAGTTTTATGGAGATGGGAAAGAAGTAAAAACTACTTTTTCAGTTTCGCTTGTTCTAACTCCCAGTACTCCATTGCAAAACTATCTTTCTCACTTATTGACTTGTAGCCACCCAACTTATCAGCACGCAATACCGCTAACATTGTATGTTCTACTATGTCATTGATAACAGCCGCTTCCTCTTTGCTTTTACCAAAAGAGATAACGGCAAGGTTTTTAATGATCATATAATTAGGTGCAGGATTGAGCATAACCTCATCTTTTGCATAACGCTTAAAATACTCTCCATAAGCAGTAACATACTTTGAGATTCCACCTTCAAGATCTGTATCTTCCATCACAAGAGGTGCTCTTTTTGTACGGATGATATGCTCAGGAGTCAATACACCACGTGATGCAAACTCTTTGAGATTTTCTTGCGATGAGTAGTATGATGCAAGAGGCGATTGATTGATATTAAGATGTACTTTATGCCCTTTTACCTCAGAAAATATACGGGTAATTTTTGCAATGTCACACTCACTGTGCGTGTAGTTTCTCTCAACACTCACAGCCGCATTTTCATCTAAAAACTCTTCTGCTTTACTAACGGCATCTATCATTTTTGTATAAGCAGCTTTTGCATCATTGTCAAACGTAAAAATCCCATGATTGTGTAAAATAATTCCATCAATGGACTCCCAATCCAACTCTTTTGTCATCTCATAAATCGTATGTGCCAACTCAAACCCAGGCATCACATAATCAACGATCAAAAAGTTTGGATAGAGCTTGGCAATATTCTCTTTTCCTGTTACTGCGTTTGAAATTGTCACAATAGCATCAGCATGCGTATGATCCACAAACTTATAAGGAATCAAAGCGTGTAAAATTGCTTCTACTGAAGGGTTTGGAGCAGATGAATCTATCATTGCTTCACGTTGGAGCTGTACCATTTCAGAATCACTAAGTGTCTCTTTTTTTGCCATTTCAAGCAGAGCATCCAATCTTACAGGAGCAAAACCCTCTCTTTTTATAGAAGCCAGATCCCATCCGCTTCCTTTGACAAAAAGTATATCCTCTCCATCAACCTCTGTTTTAAGTGAAGTATTTCCACCCCCATGCAGTACCAAAGTATCATTCTTCCCCAAAAGGTTAGAAGTATAGACCCTTAAATCAAGATCATCCCCCGATTTTCCCGCTTTTGTTTCATCAAATAAATTTTTCATTTTTTACCCTAATATTTCAAGTTCGTCTGTATATTTATCTTCACAGTATGGTTCATACGATGATTTGTAAACAGCATAGTGTGCTGAATTTTTGTGCCCCTCTAAAGCTGCTTCATTTTCCCAAGTCTCCACAGCCATAAATCTTTTTTTATCATTTTCATATTGAAAAATCTCATAAAACAGACATCCCTCTTCTGACTTGCTTGGTGCTACCATCGCACTTAAAAGCTCTTTCATTTTCCCCTCGCATCCATCTTTTGCAATGAATGTTACACTTTTAGTAATTGTCATTTTCAATCCGTTTATAATTTTATTTAATATTATTATTTTGTGATTATATCAAATTTATATTACTTATGTATAATAAACGAAAAAATTAAGATTAAACTAATGAATTTACTACTTGAAATAGAAAATGTTATTGAAAAAAAGGGTTCTGATTTTGAACTCTCCAAACTCTTTAAACAGTATATAAAAGAGTATCAGCAATCCTTACCACTTCTTTTTGAAAAGAACCAAGGCAAAGATTTTTTAGTCCGTCATACAAAAAAACTTGACTCCATCATTGAGCTGATGTACAAAACTGTACTTCGCCGTACCTTTGGCAATTTTCTTCCTATGCGAAGCTCTATTCCTATTGCTATAGTCGCACTTGGAAGTTACGGACGCGAGCAGCTCAGTGTACACAGTGATATAGACCTTCTTATAGTATATGAGAATGTAGATGGTTACAATACCCAGCTTATCATAGAAAAACTTTTCTATCTCGCACTTGATGCAGGCATGAAGCTCGGACACCGTGTTCATGAAGTAAGTGATCTTTTTCAAGCCAGTACAGAAGATGTAACCATTAAAACATCTCTTATGGAATCCCGTTTCATTACAGGTTCACCATTTGTCTGGCATGCCACACAGCATATGCTCAATAAAATTCGACTCCATAATCAAAAAGAATTTTTAATAGCAAAAATTCAAGAGGCACAGATCAGACGTAAAAAGTATCCCAGTTCTATGCAGCCAAATATTAAAGAGAGCGTAGGCGGACTCCGTGACTCACATCTTATCTTTTGGATAGCAAAAACTATTTACGGCATCAGCAGCATAATAGAGCTCAGTGGGACTGTATTTTCAGAAGAGGAGTATAAAGAGTACCGCATAGCACTCGAACTTTTATACCGTGTCAGAAGTGCACTACATCTCATAACAGGCAAACAAGAAGATACTCTGCTTTTACAATACATTCCCGAAGTCAGTACTCTTTTAGGTTTTAAAGATCAGACAAAACTTGCAAGCAAGGTTTTAGAAGCACAGTGGCAGATCAATAACTTTGTACAGATCTTTGTTAAAAAGATGGTGCGTCCCTATATTTATGATGCATCGCATATCACTGCGTTTAGAAAAAATCGAATCAAAAAAGGTTTTTATGAGTTTAACTCCAGACTCTACGCATCCTTTCATCTTCCTCTTCAAAATATTAACAAACTCTTAAGACTTCTTATTGATATAGAGGATAGACCTTATAAGTTTGACGCAGGTTTTTTATACCAGTTTAGCCGTGTAAAAATTTCTCATCCATTAAGTGACACAACATATGCACTTATAAAACAGCTTTTACAAAAAAAGCATATTGCACCATTTTTAAAACTCTTTTATGATGCAGGTCTTCTCAGCGAACTCTTTACTAACTTCAAAAAGGTGATGCACCTACCACAATTTGACGGTTATCATCACTATCCGGTTGATGTTCACTCCATAAAATGTGTTGAAGCCATAGAAAATATCAAAGAGCCCCTTTTACAGACACTCTTTAGTGAGTTGAGTGATGATGAAAAGTTACTGCTAAAAATTGTTGTCTTGTATCACGATACAGGGAAAGGAAGAAAACAGGACCACAGTGAAGTAGGTGCCAAACTCGTTCTGCAGTTTATAAAACATATCAAACTGAATGAGGAACTCTCAAAGCGTGCTATCATCTTGGTAAAACATCATGTTCTTATGAGCAATGTTGCGTTTAAAGAGAATATTCATAATGAAAAGACACTCTATAAATTTATGTCAAATATAGAAGATGCTAAAAATCTCAAACTGCTGTATCTTTTAACATATGCAGATATTAATGGGGTAGGAGGAGAGATATATAATTCATTTAATTCAAGACTTCTTTTTGATCTCTACACACACGCCCTGGAGGTTGCACAAAACAGAGACAGAATTACAGATGCAAAAAAGAGACTCATCATAGAGTCACGTGTAAAGAATCTGCAGGAGTTTAAAGAGCTCCCATCTATTTTACAAAAAAAACTTTTAACTATAGAGTCCAATCTCTTTTTCTTTAAACATACAGCGCCAGATATCATTCATATTGTCAAACTCGCACGCGAGACAAAAGAGTATAGTTTCAGTGTAAAAAATGAGCACTCTCTCTCTATCGAGATACTAAGAAGACGACCTCTTAATATAGGCTATCTGTTAGCTACACTTGCCCATCTGCAGGTTGCTTCAATGGAAATTTTTACACTTTTTGATGATATTAAATATTTTAAGATAGAGTTCATCAAAAATGTAGATTCAAATGTTTTGGTAGAGGTACAAGATATTATAGACAATGCATTCGATATGGATAGAGATGTTCCCTTAAAAGAAGTAAGTATTAAAACAGATGAAATCACTCTTGAGTGTGAACACTCTCTCACACATGCTGAGCTCACTATTCATACAGCAAATCAAACAGGTCTCTTAGCATATATAATGCACAAACTCGAAAAGTTACAGATAAATGTTGTTACAGCAAAAATACACTCCAGTAAATACAAAGTACGAGACAGCTTTTTAATACAAAAACAAAACAAAATATGCAATAATGTCGAAAACATTTATAAATCATTATCTAACGATAAAAAATAAGGAAACTATATGTGTGGTATCGTAGGCTATCTAGGAAAAAAGAATACAAAAGAGATTTTATTAGAGGGTTTAAAAGAACTTGAATACAGAGGATATGATTCAGCAGGTATTGCTGTACTGAGTGATGGAGATTTTTCAAGTTTTAAAGCTGTAGGAAAACTTGTCAACCTAGAAGATAAAACAAAAGATTTTGTAACAGATAAATTTGCCGCAGGTATAGGCCACACAAGATGGGCAACACACGGAAAACCAACAGAACTCAATGCTCATCCTCATCTAGGAGAGAGCTCTTATGTTGTTCATAACGGAATTATAGAGAACTATGCAGAGCTAAAAAAAGAACTCCAAGAACAAGGAGTAACTTTTTTAAGTCAAACAGATACTGAGGTCATCGTGCATCAGTTTGAAAAAAACCAAAAAATTTCATCAAACAGCTTTGAAGCATTTAAAAAGACCATCTCTGAATTAGAGGGTGCTTACGCAATCTTACTCGTAACAAAAGCAGAAGAGGACACTATCTTTTTTGCGAAGAACGGTTCACCTATGCTTGTTGGAATAAATGAAGATAATGAAAAATATTTTGCCTCTTCAGATACTCCGCTAATCGGACACTGCACAGATGTAAATTACTTTGAAGATGGTGATTACGGATATGTAAAAGCTGATGAAATCGTAATTTTTGATAAAAACGGTACAAAAAAAGAGCCCCACTTTACAAAACTCTCTACAAACAAACTCTCTGCACAAAAAGACGGCTATAGATTTTTTATGGAAAAAGAGATATATGAGCAAAGCACAGTCATTGCAGATACTCTACTTGGACGGCTCAGTGAAGATACAGTGATACTCGATGAACTTGATGACTCTTTCTTTGATGGAATAAATGAGATAAAACTCTGTGCATGCGGTACCTCCTATCACTCTGCACTTACAGCTTCTTATATGTTTGAGAGATATTCAAAGGTCAAAGCTTCTGTCGAGGTTGCCTCAGAGTTTAGATACCGTGAACCGATCATGACAAAAGATACTCTCTTTGTTGTTATCTCACAAAGCGGAGAGACTGCCGATACACTTGAAACACTAAAAATGGCAAAAGAGGCAGGGCTTAAAACACTTGTTATCTGTAATGTTGACAACTCATCTATGGTTCGTATTGCAGATGCGACTATCTTAACACGTGCAGGAATTGAGAAAGGTGTTGCTTCCACAAAAGCATTTGCTACACAGGTCGTTGTTTTTTGGATGCTCTCTTTATATGTTGCAGGACGTAAAAACACAATGCAAAAAGAAGCAATAGCCAAACAGATCGCTGTACTTCGTGAGATCCCAAAAAACGTGATCGTAGAGGATGCTATGCATGAACGTATCAAAAGATTATCTAAAAGATATCTGCATGGTCACGGATTTTTCTTTGTAGGGCGTGATCTGTTTTATCCACTGGCATTGGAAGGTGCATTAAAACTTAAAGAGATCTCTTATCTACACGCAGAGGGTTATCCAAGTGGAGAGATGAAACATGGTCCAATCGCTTTAGCCGACCCTGAGCTCTTTACAATCGCACTGCTTCCTGAGCATCTTTTATATGACAAATCAAAAAGTAATACAGAAGAGCTTAGTGCTAGAGACTCTACAATCTGTGCTATCAGTCCAATTGAGTTTGATAAAGCTGATGATTTTATCAAAACAAAAAAACAAAATCACTATATGCTTGAATTTTTTGAGATGATGGTTGTCGTACAACTCTTATCACTCGAAATCTCGGTACGACTTGGAAATGATGTCGATATGCCGAGAAACCTGGCAAAAAGTGTTACAGTAGAGTAAGCTATAAAAAATGAAACAAATGTAACACTTTTCATTCTACTTTCATAACAAATTAATTTTCACTTGGTTATTATGAGGCTTATACCTTAATAATAAGTGAGAATTATGACAACAAAATCTAAACTTCTTTTCTTTGTAACTGCCATGTTACTCCTTCTTGGTTTTGCTACTATGATTAATGTCTCTTTAAATCTCAGAGATTACAGTATTCGTAATGCTACTGAAAAAGCTAAAATGACAGCAGATATTGTTAAAGACGGATTAACGGCCCATATGATTAACAATATCATGGATAAAAGACAATATTTTCTCAACCAAATTTCAAGCAATAATAACAAAATCAAAAAACTGTGGCTGGTAAGATCTATACATGTAATTAAACAGTATGGCAAGGGCCTTAACAGTGAGATTGTCAGAGATAGAATTGATAAAGAGGTACTCTCAAGCGGAAAAATCGTAAAACAAATCACTGAAACTGCAGAAGAGACAATTCTACGGGTCTCCGTCCCTTACAATGCAACTGTCACAAACAGTATTAACTGTCTCTCTTGCCATGATGTTAAACAGGGTGAGACACTCGGTGCTATCAGTATGGAGTTTGATATCTCCTCCATGCGAAGTTCCGGAATTTATACTATTTTAAAAATTCTAGCAATCAATATACTCTTTATTATCATTACTCTTCTTTTGGTAAACTACTATGTATCACCATATATGGATCTATTTGAGGATATGAAAAAAGGTATCAAAAAAGCCTATAGAGGAGACTTTACACATAAATTTAAAACAGATATTTCACAAGATGTACCACGTGAAATTGTACAGCAGCTTAATACCCTCTTTAGTAAAATGCAGAGTACTTTTGGTGATATTAAATATAACCTCTCTACATTTATTCCCCAGGGCTGTGTATCATCAGCAGATCCTCTGCAAGAAGCAAAAAATATTATAGGTGAACTTTCTGATA
>Ga0256836_1000735_pt1 | contig 16373 bp, 16 predicted proteins | sample 4561380metaG_FD_185974 | JGI IMG/M metagenome (GOLD analysis project Ga0256836, IMG submission 185974) | Hydrothermal vent microbial communities from Guaymas Basin, Mexico - 4561-380 | ecosystem: Environmental > Aquatic > Marine > Hydrothermal vents | place: Mexico: Guaymas Basin | collected...
CGTTGACTCAGGAACGGGAAAAAAGAGTTTTATTGGAGAAATTTTTAAACCTATGAGCTATATGATGGGTTCAATGTTTCGCTTTTTCTTTGGTGAGAATTCAAAAAATCTCACAGAAGTAGTCTCGGCAGACTTTGACTTTGTAAACCATATGCTTCTGACATTTATACAAACAGATGGAGAAAAAGCAGTCAATTTTCTCTATTTTGAACTTTTAGGGCTAGAGAGTATTTACGCAACAGAAGTTGAATCTTGCCGTGTAAAACAAAGCGGATTTATTTTCACTTGGGATGAAAAAACATTTACAAAGGGCATACCGACAAATACAAAGTTTGATATGGAAGCCGGTTTTTTTGGAAGTTTATTAAATGATTCAAGTGCTTACAGCGAACTCAATACAACAGTTGAAACACATAGAATACCGTTTGCCGACTGGGGAACACATGACATGGTAAACCTCTCAACAGACGACTGGCTTGACTGGTGTAAAAGAAACCAGGGAAGACAGAAAAAAGGACTTTTTGGACGTTTCATAGATACTTTTACAAGTTTTGTTTTAGGCAACAACAGAAGCACAACTTATGACGGGCAAATTGACAATTTATTAAAAGACAATAACTGGGCAGTAGTTGAGTATAAAGAAAAAGTACATAAAGAACTCGTACTTCATCTTAAAAAAATAACTCTTGATGATATTAATGCAAGCTCTGCCGGAACTACCACAGAATTTAAAGTTATAAAAGTTACACGAGGGAATCAAAATAGCAACAATCAAAGCAGAGGTATGCATTAATGATAATAGCCTATGTATCAAAAGTAGACAAAGAGTGTTACCGTGATTTAAAAGATGAATTTACAGATGTAAAAAATTTCAACTCTATTAACGACTTTATCAGTTTTTATGCAGCAAGTAAAAACCGCGATGTGGTATTGCTTTACCGAGTAGAAAGCCTGGAAGACATAGAAAAAATCTCCGATATACACTTTAACAATAATATTTATATGATAGTGTTAGGCAAAAATGATACGGAATTTTCTTTGCTTGCAGGAAAAATAGGCGTAGATGTTTACCTCAGCGAAGAAGGAGCCGATTCAGGACTCATCACAAACCTCATCATAAAATCGCAAAGTATTATAAAACAGCGACGAGGAAACAGTAATATTTCCGTATTTACAGGCATTAGCGGCGGGGTAGGAACAACAACAATTTCTATGAATCTTGCAAAAACGCTGGCACAAACCCATCCCGATAAAAATATCCTCTTTTTAGATTTTGCCTATACAAAAGCAATATCCAATCTCTTTTTTAATCATCCTCAGCCGAAAAAAACCATAGTAGATATATCTAACGTACAACATTTAGATATGCAGGAACTCTTTGACAACGGTCTGGAAAAATTAAACGACAATTTTTACTTTGTACCGGGAGTGCAAAAACATACAGACAGAGAAGAGTTGGAAAAACCTGAAAATATACAAATGTTTTTAAACTTCATCATGTTTATTAAAGAAAAATTTGACTTTATCATTATAGACGTAGGGGTCTTTGAAGATGTGGATCTCGAAATTGATATTCAAGAAATTGCCGATAATATTTTTGTCATTACAGAATTTTCTATACCCTCTATGTCTATTTTAAAAACATATATAGACATTATAGACAAAAGCGGATGGTATTCCAAAACACATATCATTGCAAATCGTTCCGACTCTTTTGGAAGTGTCACTCACGAAGAAGCAAGAAAAATACTCTCAAAAGGTTTAAAACATAATTTTGAAATTGCTTTTGCTCTGCCAAATGATGCAATGCATTTACGAGAGTGCTGGAATGAAGCACAACTTGTTTGCGATGAATACCCTGATGCTCCTTTTATGACAAAGCTCAAAGAGTTTGGAGAAAACTTTTTTATACATGACGCCTCCCTATATGAAAATGCACATAAAGGTAAAAACTCTTTTTGGGCTAAGGTAAAACAATGGCTTTAAAAGAGAAAATCAAAGAACGTCATAGTCATATTGAAGATAATGTACAGGTAAAAAGTGCAGCTACAACTCTGCAGATTGAAGAAAATCTCTGTTCGGAATTTTGTTTTCCACTTATATACAGAAATAATGAATATTTCCAACTCGCCTGTTCTATTTATGATGCTTTTGTAGAAAAATTAAATATTAACGGGCAACTCACGGAAAGAATGATACGAGAAGTTGTCGTAAAACATATTTCGGAATTTACCTTGCCAAAACCTACACTCAAAATAGAGATAGCCGACTTTGTTATAGACAACCTGCTTTATTACGGTCCGATTTCAACAATTATGCGCCTTGCAGGACAAGGACTGAATGATATTTTAGTCAATACAAAAGATTACATTGATGTTATTTACAACGGACAAACCATAGCAACGCCTTTTAAATTTAGAAGCGAAGAAGATTTACGCCGATTTATCAACAGAATGCTGATGGTTTCAAACAGAAAAATTGACGAATCGCACCCTATCGCTTCTGCAAAATTACCCGACGGTTCACGTATTGAAATACAAATACCGCCCGTCTCTGCAAACTTAGATAGTGACGGCAACCCCGGCTCTTATGTAACCGTGAGAAAATTTCGTGAAATTCCTCTGCTTTTTGAAACGCTTATTGATTCAAATATGATAGATTTAAAAATGGCATATTTTCTGATAAAAGCCATACGCGGAAAATTAAATATTGTCGTCTCCGGCGGTACTTCAAGCGGAAAAACAACCTTTTTAAATGCTATTACACGTTTTATAGATGAGGGCGACCAACTCCTCACTATTGAAGACACAAAAGAGATGAAACCGCAAATGCCCTGTCATGCTATTCGTTCATTTGAGGCACGCCCTCCCAATGAAGAAGGCGCAGGTGCAATTAGTATTGAAAGTTTGTTACGTACGGCTTTGCGTTCAAGTCCAAGGCGAATTATTGTTGGAGAGTGTAGAGGTCCCGAAATTGTTACCATGCTTAATGCTATGAATACGGGGCATCCGGGTTCCATGACGACCATTCATGCGGATGACACAAAAGAAGCCATAGTAAGAATTGAAAATATGTTTTTAGAGGCTAGACCCACAGCAAATATGACTTTTGTACGTTCGCAAATCATTTCAGCGGTTGATTTAATAGTTCAAATTGTACGTTTTCCTGATGGGACAAGACGCATCGTCAAAATTTCTGAGCCTGAAAAGCGTATAGAAGAAAACGGCGTTGTTTCCATGCTGGATTTATTTGAATTTCAACGTAATGTCAACAGTGACAATCCAATGGATTCAAGCGGAAATTTTAAAGCAATTTCAGGTTCTTCACGAGCTATTTTAAAAATGCTGCACAACGGTGTCACGATGGAGAGTCGTATATTTGACAATGATTATGTCGTCAGCAAAGAGATGCTTACAAACGAGCTAAAAGAGTTTCATCCAAAACGAATGTGCGGCTGGAAAACCAACTATATGTCCGAGATTATTCAATCATCGTATATCTCAGGAAAAAGCATATTAGAAAGATGGCCGAACTTAAAATAATGACTGCTTTACAAATAGATATATTACTCATTTTTATCATTACATGTAGCGCTACGGCTTTAGGCTATATATTTCTTATAGAATACCAACGTACAAAACACATTAACTACATTAAACATGTCATATCACTCGTGGATGTGGATGAAGATGATATTTTACGAGAAAAACATTTAGAGAGTAAAAATACGCTCAAAAATAAAATAAATGCCCTGATGCTTCAAGCGGGATTGCATTTTTCTCCTTATATTTTTGCACTTATTTTTCTTGCATTTTGTTTATTGAGCGGCTCACTTTTTGCACTTTTTTTACGTCATTGGAGCGGATATATCATAGGATTACCCTTTGGGGCTTTCATCTTTTATATGATTTTACAGACTATTATACAAAATAGAAAAAAGAAATTTAACAAGGCATTAGCCGTTGCAATTTCCGTACTAGTGAAAATGCTGAAAAACGGTATAGGATTTGAGCAGGCACTCAGCAAATCGGTTTCCGTTTCTGGTTCAAAACTCTTTCGCGACATATTTAAAAAGTTTTTTCAGGAAAAAAACACTATCGGTGAGATGGAAGCTTTTACGAATTTAAACCAATTTGTTCACTCAAAAGAGCTCCGTATATTTGCATTAGCCATTAAAATAGGAAGAGAAAGCGGCGGACAATTTTCAAATACTTTGGAAAAAGTTGAAAAAACGATTACCTACAGAGAAAAAATGCAAGAAAAAGTGGATGTCGTTACAAGAGAAGGGAGTGTAGGCTCTTATGTTGTTGTTTTAATCACCATCTTTTTATATTTCTCGCTCAATGGGAATTTTGACGGGAAATTACATCAATATTTTATGGAATCGTCTTATGGAAGATTTGAGCTTTTAGGTATAGCTCTTTGGGTTTTTACCGGAATAATGATTAATAAAATACTGACAAAGGTCAACAAATGATAGAAACGTTTTCATATATTATTCTGTTTATTTCTCTTGCTATTCTTATCATCTTTGTCTCTTTGTATGCGTATGAGCACTATAAACACAGCTCACTGTTATCCGCCATTTTTGCTATACAAGACGACATCATCATCAGTGACAATTTCAGTGCAAAAAAAGCAGAATTTAAACTAAAACTCCAAAGAGCAGGTCTTAAAAGAAGACAATTTAATGAAATAGTATTTGCAAGCGTATTGGCAGGAGCAGCTCTAATATCTCTAGTGTTTATTATGGATTTCAGTTTTTTAAATGAGATTTTTTTAGTTGTATTAGGCATAGCTATTGCATTATTTATGCCCTATTTATATGTTGAAGAACAGATAAAAGCAAGAATCAAAAGAATAGAAAACGATTTGCCCATCTTTATAGATTTATTAATTATTATTCTTGAAGGTGGCGGCGGACTCAATAATGCCATAGATAAAGTAACAATAGAGGGAGAAAGTGTTCTGGGACCCGACCTTTTAGAAGAGTCTAAAAAGTTTAAAAATGAGTTTATAACATACTCAAGCAATGTAGCGTTTACAAATCTGGTGAACCGTACGGGGAGTGATGCCATTGCCACTATTGTCGGCTTTATGCGACTCTCCGAGGAGACGGGAATCGGGGTCAAATCAATATTTGAAAATCAGGCACAGGAGCTTAAATCAATGGAGATGTTAAATATAGAAAAAAAAGCTGCGACGATGAATATAGGTATTACTTTTGTAATGTTTATATTTATCTTACCTGCGGTTATTGCAATGATAGCATTTCCAATGGCAGCAGATGCCTTAATGCCGGGATTTTAAAAGGGAGTAATATGAAAAATAGAAAAACAAGAATAATAATGGGAATAATGGTCGCTTTAGTGCTTTTTAGTTCATCCGTAGCACTGCTTTTATACTTAAAACAAAACAAACTCAAAGAGAATAAGCAAGAGAGTATTGAAGTTTTTGTCGCTGCAAAGAACATTAAAAAAGGCGATGTTCTCAATGCTACATCACTTAAAAAAGCAAAGTTTCCAAAAAGTTATATATCTTTTACACCGCTTACTGACAGTGAAATTATCAGCCGTTATGCACGTGTAAATATTTATAAGGATGAACCAATACGTTTGGAAAAAATATCTGCACAAAAGCCTGTTAAGGAGATAAAGCAAACAGTAAAAAAGAGCACAACAGAAGCACAGACGGCTCTAAACAAAATACAGCAGGTAACAGAGGATACACTCAGCATTTCGCTCTCTGTATTTAAAAACAAAAATACGCTCTTAAGAGAAGGGGATTATGTAGATATTGTATCTGTTATTCCCTCAAGCACTAAAACCGATAACTTTAACACAAAATATATAGCCTTACATGTAAAGATAAATAACTTTGTAAGTAATGGTAAAGCAACCGGTACACCAATTTCTTATAATGCAAAAAAGCAGATTGTGCGAGCCGATACTATTGTTTTACTGATGTCACCAAAAGATATTAAAAACTTTCTGGCGGTTTATTATAAGACACAGGCTCTCAATGCAAACAGAGTGTACAACACAAACAATTACGGTGGGCAGTTATGGATGATAAAAACACCCAAAGTTATAGATGAAAATCTGCAGGCGCAAAAGAAGCGGCTTATGATTGACAGAAAAGTCTATAAAAAAAGAGCAAAAAAGCAATATCAAAAGGTAAAAATTTCTTATGAAAAATAGACGCAGTTTTCGCAATGCTTTTGGAATGGGACAGATTATGGCAATGCTGCTTGTGGTTCTTCCAACTCTTGCTTTTGTTATTACTCTCATGATAGATTACTGGAGTGTTATGCAAGAAGATTACAAATTAAAACTTATAGCCAATCAGACGTCTATGGTACTTGATGGCAAAGAAGATTTAAGAGCAGCCGATTTAAATACTACACTTACTAATGAAATTAATAATATCTGCCCAAGAGGAACCACGCTTAGTTTTTCCACTCCCCAAGATGCGTCTACTCTCGGTCAGATTAGTGTTACTATTGCTTATGTACATAATGGACCTTACTTTAAAAATAAAACATTAAATACCCAAATGCAAACCTATTCATACCATGATCAAAATATATCAATAACTGGCACATGCCAATAAAAAAGAGGAAAAAATGAAAAAAATACTATTATTACTTGGAATTTGTCTGAATCTTTTAGCAAATGACATTCTTGTTTTTAACAATGAGTATCAAGTTCTGCCACTTCAAAAAAAGATTAAAAGACTCATCGTCGGCAATAAAGAGACCATTAATGTTTCTCTTTTGGATGCAGTTTCGGCAAAAGGCACTTTACTCAAAATATTTGGTAAAAAAACGGGCAATACTTCTATTTTGGTTATTTATAGAGATAACTCTATAGAAAATTATCATGTTTATGTCAATGAAAATCTCGGATATATTCAAAAAATGATAAACATTATTGAACCAAATCTTTCACTCAGCAAGGTCGGAAACGACTCTACCGTCATTACGGGCATATTTAAAGATCCGCATGACAAAAAAAGAATTTATGAAATTTTGCAAAAAGGCGGTATAAATATAGATAAACTTATGGATTTGACAAAAACACAAAAAGTCAACAAGATGATTCGTACAAAACTCTACCTTATAGCTGTTGACAATCAAAAAGCAAAAGACTTAGGCGGAGTAACGGGTCTGAGCTTTTTCAACAAATATGTCAATGCAACAGCCAATGCAGGCGCTGCAAATGCTGCAACCTTCAGTGGTTTTTTACTTGATAATCTAGGAAATTTCACGACATCAACCGGTAAATCAGTTCTTGCAACACTCAATTTTTTACAAACCGAGGGAGTTGCCAATATACTTGATGATACTGTACTTATAACGACGGAAGACAAAAATGCAACCTTTCGTGTGGGCGGAGAGATGTATATTCCGACTGGCATTACACAAAATGTAGGTACGTCACCAACCATACAGGTTACCTCAAAAGAGTACGGACTCAAACTCACTCTCACAAGTAAATTTATGCAGACAGATGGGTATATGCACATAAATGTCGATATTCAAGACAGTGCCATAGATACAAATATTGCACATAATGTTGCCCTTGGTAACGGTATATCAATCCCCTCGTTCATCAGTAAAAATATACAAACAAATGTAGTCGTAAAGTCGGAGCAGGTCATTGCCCTTGGCGGACGTCTGCACAGTGAAAATTCTAAAAGTGAAGAAAAAATACCTGTTTTAGGTGATATTCCTGTTCTAGGTGAACTTTTTAAGCATAAAATAGAAAATTTAAGTACGACGGATTTGATCTTTTTACTCGTGCCTGAGATTGTAGATGCAAATGAAGAGATAGATGACACAAACTTTTACAGGAATTTCAAAAACTCAAGTAACGTTCTCCATGCAAAAGTCACAGATGCTCCAAAAGAAGGAGTCGTTGACAGAAATATAACTGAGCAGACATCTGAGATTACACAGCATTCTAAGGCAAATACTATTCTCATTACACCCATTATTATAGAAGAAGAAAACACAAAAGAGGTAAACAGCCAAACAACGCTACCAGAGGATATTCAAGAAATAACCCTTGAACTACAAAAAGAGCAACCTACACCCACGCTCCAAACCTATGCTGTCAATACACAAAAAATATTTTTAAGAGAAAAACCCCTAAACGGCAAACGTGTCAATGTCTGGAAAAAGGGTCATAAATTTACGTCGGATGAGTCAAAAATAATTAACGGTATCAAATGGCTTAAGGTAAATCAAGACTGTTTTACTACATGTAAAGAGCTTGACAAAGATTTATGGATTTCTCAAAAATACATACAAGTATTATAAGTATTTCATATAGTTTAACTAAGTGTATATTATTTGCTTTTATTATATAATAGTGATATAATAATCACAACTTTATCACAAAAGAAGGAGAGAATATGATAAAAAATCTATTCAAACGTATTAAGTCACAAAAAGGTATGAGCGGTGTTTTGGTTGCTCTTTTATTAGTAATTGTCGGTGTTGGGTTGGTTGCGGGGATAAATTCCTATATGAACCAAGCCTCACTCGATATACAAGCTGGAGCAGACACTGCAATCACTAAAGCAATTACAGCTGCTGCAGACAACAATGGTAGTTAATTACAAAAAATTTTTAATTTTTTCGGAACCTAGGTTTTAACCTAGGCCTTAGTCTTGAAAGACACAAAGCCCGCACTACAGAAAAAAATTTAGTTTTTTTCTAAGTCATACTTTAACATAGAAAGTACAGGTTCCGAAAAAATTGCCAACAAACCATAAAGATAAAACTAAAGCATAGCTTCCAAAAATATGCTACAATTAACATATGACAAATGAAAAACTTCTTGACCAGTTTCGGTCTTTTTACTTCAAAAACTACCCCGATGATATGGAAACACAAATTTCCTACTTCGCGGTATTTGGCGGACTTGAGTGGGAAATTGATACAACGAAGCCTATTTCACATCTTGTTCAAACACTCATCTTGGAAAATTTTGAAACCCTTGATGCGAAAGTACAAGAACTTATTATGCACAATGAAACAAATAGACGCCTGCTTAAAGCTCTTGCCATAGGTGATCGAAGAATATTTTCAGCATTTAACAAAGCCGGACTCAACAACGGCAACGGCGGTGCCGTTCTTAATTTTTTGCAGGACAAAGGGCTTATACAACTTGAATATTCAAGAGAAGAGCATCCACGGGAGTTGAAGCCAAAGAGCAAACTCAAACGTGAAGAGTCAAGACATCGCATCTCACATAAAGTACTTTTTACTTACCCTTTTATTCGTTTTTGGTATTATTTTATCGTTCCAAATATTAAAAACATCCAAGAAAAAAACTATGAAAAAGTTTTGCAGGATTTTAAGCAAAAACATAACAGTTATACAAGCCTTGTGTATGAAGAGTTATCAGAAGTTCTTCTCAATTACCATCTGCGTGACTCACATATACTCAGTAGCGGCAGTTACTGGGATGCTAAAATTGAAATAGACATACTCACTCTCACACAAAACGGCAATATTTATGTCGGTGAATGTAAATGGACAAATCATATAATAAATAAAAAAGAGCTACATAAACTCAAAGAAAAATGCGAAAAACTTTCTATAGAGCCTACACAAATAGTATTTTTTTCAAAAAGGGGCTATTCCAAAGAAATGATGGCGCTTAGCGGGCCATCACTCGCTCTGTACTCAAGTGAAGACTTTAAAGCCCTGCTCAAGAAAAGCTCACGCGAAAATATTACCCAAAATCTTTTTAATGAACAATCCTGAGTGCTTGATATGCTTCTTGTAAAAGCTGAAACTTCTGCGTATAATGTTCAACCAAATAAGGGCTTTCATGAAAAATCGTGTCAGGATGGTACACTTTCGTAAGTTTTTTATAACTCTTTTTCAAAGCATCGGCAGATGCTCCGATAGGACACTCCAAGATTGTATAAAAATGTTTTTTCTCTTCTTCTATACTTGCTTTTGCCAAATCACCGAAACTAAAATTTGCAAAATCAGAATAAAGTTTTGACATAAAATGATTGTCATAAGTATATTGGATCTGATAATGTAAAATATGACGTTTATTCAAGGCCCGCTCAAGTCTTGCTTTAGCTTTAAAATCACTTACATCAATAACTAAAGAAACATCAGTACCTCTCTCAACATAAACTTCAAGCTGTGAACGCATATAGTTAAGAACCCATGAATTTGGACTGTCCAAGGAAATGAGCACTGTATTTTTATCATATGCATACAAATGCACTTGAATATTTTCAGGTTCTTCAAGCGTATCGAGTTCAATTTTAATAGGCTGGTTTTTAAACTTTAACATTGAACGCAGAAAAAATTCATGGTTAAAATCATGTGTCTTTGCATGGTATTCACTTAATTCTTTTATGAAATTCTCTCTAATACTTGTGAGTGATTTGTTTTGAAATACAAGCACAGATTTAGGTAAAAACAGCATGCCACGCGAATGATGATTTAAAAACTCTCTCATCCAACTTGCATTTAAAGTTTCAAACCCGGTTGTGATAAGAATAAGATTATTGCACAAAACAATTTCCATACATCCTACCTTTTATGGGAAATTTATAGTAAGTGCCAGATAAATAGCAAAAACAGTTCCACTTTTAAAATAAATTATATATATTAATTAAGATAGCTTTGAGAATATTTATAGATATTTTGAGTATAATTGCATAATTATTTTACTTGCTAAGGAAAAGATTTGCGCGAAAATATGAATGAGAAGTGTGCTGTTGTTGGGATTTTTGGTCATGAAGAGGCTTCAAAGTTAGCCTATTTTTCTCTTCATTCTTTACAGCATCGTGGACAAGAAGCAGCGGGTATCAGCTCTTCAGATGGAGAAAAGCTTCAGACTATCAAAGACCGCGGACTTGTAATGAGTGTATTTAATGAAGAAAAACTTTCTACTTTAAGCGGTTCAAGTGCCATAGGTCATACCCGTTACTCTACAGCAGGAAATGATTCTATCCTTGATGCCCAGCCCGTATTTGCAAGATATGATTTAGGTGAAATGGCAATTGTTCATAACGGCAATCTTACAAATGCAGAAGAGGTAAGAGCCAGACTGATAAAACGTGGTGCAATTTTTCAAACTTTTATGGATACTGAAAACCTCATTCACCTTATAGCAAAAAGCGAGCAGGATAAACTGCTTGACAGAATCATAGATGCTGTACAAAAGATAGAAGGAGCTTTCTCTTTAGTCTTTTTAAGCCGAACAAAAATGTTTGCGATGCGTGACCGTTTTGGCTTCCGTCCTTTAAGTCTTGGACGTTTACCAAACGGCGGCTATATTGTTGCAAGTGAAACATGTGCTTTTGACCTTGTCGGTGCAACTTTTGTACGTGATGTTGAACCCGGAGAGCTTCTAATATTTGAAGAAGGAAAAGCACCACAAAGCATTAAAATTTACGAGCCAACACCAAAACACTGTATATTTGAATATGTCTATTTTGCACGCCCGGATTCTTCGGTGTTTGGGCAATCTGTTTATCGATCAAGAAAAAATATGGGAAAAGAACTGGCAAAGATCCAACCCGTTGAAGCAGATTTGGTTGTTCCAGTACCTGACGGCGGTGTCCCTGCGGCCATTGGGTATGCGCAGGAGAGCGGTATACCGTATGAGATGGGAATTATGCGAAATCACTATATCGGCCGTACTTTTATAGAACCGACTCAGGAGATGCGTGATTTAAAGGTAAAAATGAAACTCTCGCCAATGACAGATATAATTAAAGGTAAAAGAGTCATTGTTATAGATGACTCAATTGTGCGTGGTACAACATCTAGAAGAATAATCAGAATGCTCAAAGAGGCAGGTGCGAGTGAAGTACATATGAGAGTCTCTTCTCCTCCGACGACCGACCCTTGTTTTTACGGCGTTGATACACCTGACAAAGAAAATTTGATTGCGGCAAATATGGGCGTGCAGGAGATATGTGATTATATTGAAGCAGATTCACTGGCATATCTGGATGAAGCATCACTTTTAAGAAGTGTAAATGCAACTGATGACACATACTGTACTGCCTGCTTTACCGGAAAATATATCGTTTAATGAAACAAGTATACACTTACGGAAATTATTTAAAAAATAAATTTGGTGCAAAGGTTTACAAAGTTGGTATAAATATCTCCGGTTTTACCTGTCCAAATATTGATGGAACGGTTGCAAAAGGTGGCTGTACCTTTTGTGAAAATGACTCTTTTTCGGCGAGTACTGATGCAGTGCAGGAGCTTAAAGGCTTTCATCTCAATCTCAATTCAGTAGAAAATCCTTTTTTAGACAAACAACTCAAACAGCTTGAACTCCAGTTTAATGCCATATCAAAACGTCAGGCAAAAGAGTATGGCGCCAAAAAATTCTTAGTCTATTTTCAATCTTTTACCAATACATATGCACCCTTTGAGACACTCAAAGCTTTGTATGACAAAGCACTCTCTTTTCCTGATGTCATCGGTCTTAGTATCGGTACCCGTTCTGATAGTATTACGGATGAGACATTGACATATCTCTCCAAACTTTCTAAGGACAAAGAGATTTGGATAGAGTTCGGAATCCAGTCTGTATATGATGAAACGTTAGAAAAAATCAACCGCGGACATGACAGCGCAAATGTCAAAGAGTGGATTTTAAAATCGAAAAAAGCCGGTTTACATGTATGTGGTCATCTTATTTTTGGTTTGCCCGGTGAAACTCAGGAAATGATGCTTGAAACATCAAAGGCAGCATATGAATGGGGCATAGACTCTGTAAAATATCATCCACTGTATGTTGTTAAACGTACTGCTTTAGCAAACGAATACAATAGAGGAGAGTTTACTCCTATAAGTGAACAAGAATATCTTGGGGTACTCGTAAAATCTATGCTTATGAAGCCAAAAGAAATTAGCGTACAAAGAGTTACTGCAGGTATAGATGATAATTCTCTCTTGGCACCGCAGTGGTGTCGAGACAAAAATAAACAGATAAAAAATATTAATAAAGAATTAAAAAAAGTCGATCTGAAATACTAACTGGCTAATGTCCGTACACTTTTGCAAATTCTGCGGTACTGCTAAAGTACGGCGGATATCTAAAGTATACTCTAAAATCTTTTACCTGACCCGGCTTCAGATTTCTTGCAACAACAAACTTTTTGGTAATAGTCTGCGGTTTATTAGAGCGCATTCCAAAACCTCCGGAAAAAAATTCCATAAATCCGCTAGGCTTATAAAAATTTCCACCTTTTACATTTCCTGTAGCGTGCCCTTTATTTACCAATTTTATTTCAAATGTAACTTTTCCTATCGGGAATTTTCCTACATTTTTTACAATACCGTAATAGCTGATTTCTTCTGTACTTAAAAGTCTTTTATTATGTAATTTGTTCAGTTGTACTTTTTTTGTATACTTATCTACAATAATAACAGAAAAAACAGCCATAAAAACAGCTATAAGGGTAATAGAAAATATCATCGAATACACAAGTTTTTTGTTTGTCTGCTTAAATGCAGCAGCAACTCCGCCCACTAGCATCAAAAAAATTAGACTCAGCACAATGTAGTGCCAATAATTAAACAGTGTCATTTGCAACTAGCTCCTAAAGATATATTATAATCTTTTTTATATGTAAATGGTTCTACTATAATTTTAAACTCTCGCGTTTCCCCTTTTTGCAGATTCTGTTCTAAAATCGACATTTTTTGAAACGGCTTTAATTTAAAAAGATAATTTTTATACTTATTCTTCGTTACTTTATAAACTTCTGCAGTGATTTTACACTCGGTAAAATTAAATTTGGATTCATTTGTAATCTTTCCTTTGACAATAACAGCTTGTACGAAATGAAGTCTTTTTTGACTCAGTAATTTAGTAGAATTTTTAAAAAGATATTTATGCATCTGTATATATCCCAAAGTAGGGCCTAGCACAAGTGTTGTAAATCCAAGCAGCAGAAAAAAAAGTGCTAATCCCAGCTTTTTCCTCAACAGCAGCGCAAGAATCACAAAAAGTATAAAGAGAAAGAAGGACAACCCGAAAAGTATATAATCATACATTATCAAGCCATGAACAAATGTCAATAACTTCTCTTTCATCTTCTCATACTTTAATCTTTTCTTGCATTTTTCTCAGCAATACCACTCATATTGAATCGACGTACAAGTTCTTGCTTGATTCTATCGGGTGATATATTTTTGGATGCAAGTGCCACAAGCATATGATAGGTTAAATCAGCTGCTTCATACACCATCTCGTGCTCATCGTTATCTTTATGCGCAAAACAGTACTCACCCGCTTCTTCAACAACTTTTTTCAAAATTGTATTTTCACCCTTACTTAAAAGTTTTGCCGTCCATGATATTGCAGGATCTGCATTTTTACGCTCTTGAATCGTATGATACAATGTATTTATAACCCCGTACGCCGCTTCGGTATTTACTTCTACTTCAGAAGTGATTTCGCCGCTTTGCAGTTCTGTAAAAAAACATGAACGTCGTCCGGTATGACATGCCACGCCGTTTTGTTTTACCTTTATTAAAAGCGTATCATTATCACAGTCAATGAAAAAAGAGACAATTTCCTGTGTATGTCCGCTACTTTCACCTTTTTTCCAAATGCGTTGTTTACTTCTTGAAAAGTAGTGTGCAAGCTTTGTTTTGAGTGAAAGTTCCAATGCTTCTTTGTTCATATAAGCCATCATAAGCACTTCATTTGTCGTATTGTCTTGAACAATGACAGGAAGAAGCTCTTGCTTTTCCCAGTCAACTCTATTTATTATATCTTGCATATTTATCTAGCCGTAGTTCTTTTTTGAACATCTTTGGTATCAACCCAAATGTTTGGTGTTGATCCGCCAGGTGTCAAGAATATTTTTGCATCTTTGTTCACTCTTAACGCGTCATTGAATTTGTTTTGCACTTTCATCTGTTCAAGCTGTAAAAGCTTTGTTGTTAATGATTTTGCTATGAGAATATTTGCTTTTGCATTTGCATCTGCTTCAATTGTTACAGCGTCTGCTTTACCCTGTGCTTCAATTCTTGCTTTTTCAGCTATACCGCGAGCCTCTGCTGCACGTTTGAGTGCTTCTTGTTTTGCACGTTGTACTTCCTGTTCTGCCTGTTGTACCTGTTGTTTAGCCAGTTGTACTCTTTCTATTTGCTCTTTTACTTTTGCAGGTAAAATAATATCACGAAGTTGAATAGACTGTAAAATAACAGGAGAATTTTTCAGACTTTTTATACTCTTTTCTATGCCTAATTCAATCGCTGCCGCTATCTTGTTGCGTTCCATAGGAATCGATTCAGCATCATATTTTCCGATAACATTACGAACAACATCACGTACAACAGGGTTAATGATTTTATCTTCCCAGCTAAATCCCCAGTTAGAAATTGTCTGTGCTGCAAACTGTGCATTTAATCTGTACTGAACTGTCAGTTCAATAGAAACAGGCAATCCGCGTTTATCCAAAATAGTAATTGCAGGTTTTGTAATAATTCCTGAAGCATTTGAATTCGTCTCTATACGTGAAGCATAATTAATGATACGCACTTTCGTATCAACCGTATATACTTTTTGAATCACAGGAATAATAAAATGCAGTCCCGGAAGCAAAGCTTGCTCCTGGTATTTTCCGTTTGTACTTAAAATACCGCGTTCACCCTCTTGAATAATAATAAAAGGCTTTGCCAAAACAAGCATAATGACAATAGCAATAAAAAAATATGTCAGTGCCGCTTTTCCTCCGCCGAAATTAAAATTTAAATTTGGCATTTGAGGTCCTTTTGGAGTGTTTCCACCACCTGAGTTAGAGTTGTTAAATCCTCCTCCTTCGCTTTTTTTCTTGTTAAAGTAGTCATTCATATCTGATGCCATTGTATTCCTTTTTTTTGTTTATATTTTACTTTTTTCGCAACCGATAGTTCAGTCGGCTCTTTCAACTTTTCTGGCACTCTCAGCCCAGACTAAAGTCTAGGTTCCAAAAAATATTTTAGTCGTTAATTTATCTCATCTACGTAAGTAAGGTAGTGCTCGTATTTTTTATTACGACCAAATACAATATCAAAATATTCACTTTGAATTATTGCCGTTATTACTCCACGAGAACCGGTTCCGATTTCTCTAGCGTCTACTAAAGCAACAGGTGTTATTTCTGCAGCGGTACCCGTTAAAAACGCTTCATCAGCCACGTAAACTTCTTCTCTCGTTATACGGCGACGTGTTACTTTATAACCCAAATCTTCTGCCATTTCAATCACTGTTTTTTGTGTAATGGAAGCAAGTGCATTATCACTTGGCGGCGTAATGATTTCACCGTCTTTTATCATAAAAAATGATGCACCGCTAGCCTCGGCAACATAGCCT
>Ga0256836_1000736_pt1 | contig 16373 bp, 20 predicted proteins | sample 4561380metaG_FD_185974 | JGI IMG/M metagenome (GOLD analysis project Ga0256836, IMG submission 185974) | Hydrothermal vent microbial communities from Guaymas Basin, Mexico - 4561-380 | ecosystem: Environmental > Aquatic > Marine > Hydrothermal vents | place: Mexico: Guaymas Basin | collected...
AAAGTCGTATTATTTGAAGAAATAAATAAAATTAATTCTATGAATAAACTTACAGAATTTATAAATCAAATGACTCAAGTATATAAAATGTTTGAAGATAATAATTTAAAAGAACAATTTCAAGAAGTATATAAAGATATATTTGATAAGAAAGTATTATCAGGACAATATTATATAAGTCAGTCATATGATGAAACTACACCTGGTATCTATGATAATTCATTAGATGCAAATACTGAATATTTAACTAAAAACCAAACTAATTCTTTAAATAATATAAAAGAACTTACATATCAAGAAAATAAAGTATTTATAGATATGTTAAAACAAATGTTAATAAATAATTTAAAAGATAAAATAGATGATTTGATAGAAAATGAAACTATTAGTGAGAAAAGACTTATTGCAGAATTAAATAGTATGAGACATAAAGATATATTAGTAGATCAATTATTAGATAGTTTAGATGTTGTTGATATAAATGATAAATCAAATATAAAACCTGATAAGAATGATAGAACTACTAACTCTCAGTTAGATCCAAAAAATGTAATTATAAATAATTATACAGGTGGAGCTTGGGGTGCTGATCATATATGGTCATCATATTTAACTAAGTTTTTTGGGAATAAAGTAAATAATGTCCACATATTACCTATATCATATGATGCGGTAAGTTGGTTAAAAGAAGCACAAAAAACTGATAAAACTATAACTATAACAAAAGCTTCTGAAAATGAAAATAATATAGGTAAAAGTATAAACAAAGAATTAAATAATAATACACATGACTTAAATAATAGAAATTATTTACAAATATATAATGCAGATACTATATTTGCTGTTATGCCTATTGATCCAATAAGTAATACACTTGGTGATAGTGGTACTAGATCAGCAGTTAAATTAGCAATGTGGTTACACAATACACATAATATGAAAAAAACTATATACATTTTAAATTCTAATGATAATAAATTATATCAACTGGATCCAGAAACACATATATTTACACCTGTTGAATTAAAAGATGTTAAAACAAGTAGATATAATGCATTTATAGGATCAAGTCAATTAGAAGATTATAAAGGTGCTAAAAAGAAACCATACAATAATGCTGAAGAATTAAAACAATCTATGTTTAATATAGTTAAACATATAGCTAATAAACAACCTACTAATCCTAATGGTGGTAAAGAAAATAACACTAATAAAGATATTATTATAGATAATTCAACTGATAATAATGAAATAAATAGTATAACTAAACCAACAGACGAAACAAATACTAATATAACAAATATACAAAATATTGATGAAATACTAAAAGATATTACAGGTAGTAGTTTAACTGAAAGAAAAAAGTTAGTAGAAAATTTGGTTAAATTAGGTGTAAATAAAGATGATGCTGCTATGATTGTTAAAATGACTGTAAATAAAGAGGGGATATCTAATTACCAAACTTTATATAAAAGTTTACAATTAATAAAACAATATTTACTTATGAATGATTTAGATAAAATACATAATCTTGCTATAAAATTAAGTAAACTAAATATATTAAATAATCCTAATTTATATAAAAAAGTAGACGATATTTTAACAGAAGAGTATAATAATTTACAAAACCAAATAGAAAATATAACAGATACTGAAATTGTTGAATCTTCACCATCTAAACAACAAATATATAAACAAAACTCATTATTTAGTGATGATACCCTTAATTCTTCTCCATTTACTTCTTCTGGTCCAAAGAATAGTGATTTAGTACTTACATCACCTGAAGAAGCTAAAAACTTTTTAGAAACAAATTTAGAAGGTCTTATGGATGAATCTGATACATCTCTTTTCTCAGGGTTAATTGTTTCTTTCTTTGATATAGCAGATAAATTAAATATATCTCAATATATCAATAGTAGATTTAACTCTGGTTCAGCACATATATCAATGACTGCTTTAAGTAAATCTAAAATTAAAATATCTTCAGGTAAGTATACTTCTATTCAATCAGAGAAAGAAATATTCTTACATGAACTTACGCACTTAATGACTCACTTAGCATTTAAAAAAGATAGTAAATTAGCAACTAAAATATATCAATTACAACAAGCAGTAATGGATAAACTATTAAAAGATCCTAGTATAGATCCAGAAACATTCTTCACTAATTCAGAAGATCCATCACCTTTAGAAAGAGAACAATCAAGAGCTTTATTTGAGTATATTCAAGGTAATCCAGAAGAATTCTTTACTATTGCTTTAACTAATAAACATTTAAGAGATTATATTAATTCTAATAAATTCAAATCTAATATTAAATTATTAAATAATATTAAAGAACAAAACATATTACATTATTTATTTAATAAAGTTATTGATATTATTAATAAAATACATAGTAGTATTTTTAAATCTAATCCTAATGTATCTAAAGAATTACAAGATACTTTAATTACAGCAGTACATATGACTAATCAATTATACAGAGGTAAAAGCCCACAAGACATAGAAACTAAATTAACTTCTAAAATATATAAATATTCTGGTTTAAATATATTAAATGAACAATGGAAAAAATCTATGACTGATCTAAATAAAGTTGTAAAAGAAGCAAGTAATAAAATGTTAGAAAAAGAAGGTATCCAGAAAATAGCTAGAAAAATAAATAAAATATCTGGTAAATTAAATATAGACCTCTTAAATATAATAGGTGATGTTTGGAAAGAAGTAGCTATAGGTAATGCTTCTTGGAAAGATTTTTATTTACTCTACTCTAAAGCTAAATATGAACAAGAAAAAGTGAGAAATGATGTAGAAAAAACTACTATTGATTTATTGAATAAAACTCTATTAAAAGGTCTTAATAAATCACAAAAAATAGGATTAACTAATGGCATATTAAAGACTGATCTATTATCTATAGGACATATTAAAACTATGAAAAGATATTTCTTAAATAGAGAAGATAGAAATGAAAGAATATCTAAAATAGAAGAACAATTAAAATCTGAAGGTGTTACAGGACAAGTTGTAATTAATCAAGCTAAAGCTTTAGGTTATTTCTTATCTACAGGTAAAACTACTATAAATAATATGATGTTAAATGCTAATAATATAAATAATTTATTATTTGATAAAACTGGTACTTTAAGTAAATTATCTAAAGACTATACTAAAGAAATAGATGAATTAATTACATTATATAGTATTAACTATCTGGATCCACATAGTTATTCAGTAACTGCCGAATATATGATAAGTAGATCTAAAGATTTTACTGAATTAGTAAACTTTATTAGAAATACTATTAAAAAAGATCAAGATAAATTATTTACAAAAGATGAAGAACTACATAAAATAAAAGGACATATAAATCCTAAAAAGAATCATCAATATGAATATATTTATATACCTAAAAGTAAAGTTGATTATTTTAAAAAACTATCTTATATGGAACCAGTAGAAACTAACTATAAAGATCCTTTAACAGGTGATAAAGTAGTGATGATGAAAAGAATTAATACATCTACTGATTATACTAAAAGTATGATGGAAGTAACACAATTTAATATAGCAGGTGATACTCTTAAACACCAAAAAGAATTAGGTGCAGTATCTGAAATAGTAATTAACCAAAAAATACACACAGAAAGAATATCAAATCCTGAAATATCAGAAGACTTTAATCCAGCAAATAATATTGATGAATTAAAATATATACCTGTATTAGACCCAAATGGAAATATAGTAGATTATAGATTATTAGGTACTCAATTAGGAGAACAATCTTATAAAGGTGGGGTAACTGATATAGATGAAGTATTAGCTAATACACATGCACATAATTCTTTAAAAGTAAATGGTAGAGAATTAAATAAAAAACTCTTTAAAACATTAAAAGTAATGTATGCTAAAGATAAATATAAAAATCAATATATCAATATTAAAGAAAATGAAGATTTATGGAAGATTATACCTAAATACACTAAAAAAGATTTAATAGAAATATATGGTGATCAACCTATATATGTACATAAAAGACTTATAAATGATGTATTTGGATATAAAGATCCTACTATAGTAAATGCTTTATTAGTAAATAAATTACCTGAACCAGTAAAAGCTAAATTAAAAATAGCTGAAAAATTATGGAGAGATGTAATAAAATTAGTTAAACCTGCTATTGCAGTAACTAATCTACCTGTATTATATAGTAACTTTGCTTCTAACTTCTTTGTATTAACTGAATTTATGAGTACGAAACAAATTATTCAATCATTTAGAAAACATTGGTTATACTATGATAAATTACATAAAGAACAAGATGAAATAAGAAGATTAGAAGTATTAAGAAAATTACAACCTTTAAATTCTAAAGAAAGATCAAGATTAAAAATATTAAAAGACTCTGTTAGTAAAAATCCTTTATATCCTCTGGTTCAGAATGGATTAATAGGGTCAATTATTGAAGATGCTATTGATATAGATGATTTAGACACTAATATAGTTAGAGATAAAACTAATAAAGCTTTAAATAAATATTTACCTAAAAAAGTAAAATCTATTATAGATACTCTTTGGGTTAATCAGAATGATAGCTTATTTACTAAAATGTTAAAAGTAATGCAGTATAGTGATGCAGTAGCTAAAGCAACTCTATACGAACATTTAAAAAATAATGGATATACTGAAAAACAAGCTTTATTAGAAGCAGATGCTACATTTATTAATTATAATATTAATGAGAATAAATATCTTAAATATTTATCTAATGTAGGATTATTTATGTTTAGTAAATTTTATTTACAAACACCTAAAGTAATAGGTAATATTATTAGAAGAAATCTTAAAGGTGCTATTAAATTAGGAGGTATAAATGAAATTATAGATATACCAGAAATATATGAAACATATACTACAGATATATCTACAGCTTTAAGTGCAAGAGCTTTAAATCCTGAAGAAGCGTTAAAACAATTAATTGAACCAGCTATAGAGAGATATTAATCTCTCATATAGTAATCAAATGGATCTTCTTTCTTGAACCATGAAGAAGTAGTATCTGCTATAAAAGCATATGTAAATAAAAATACTAGTCCACCTACAAATAAAAGTAATAATATATAACCAGAAAATATCCCAGCTACTAATAATCCTATTATTAGGATAGTAAAAAATATTGATTTAAGTATTTTTAACATTTACATACTTTTAAAATTCATTTTAAAAGATCTACTAGATCTACAATATTTCTTTTCTGGTTCATCTATATTTATGTATATTACTCCTGGTTCTATTTTACCTTTAGCTTCTATTAATACATTATCTACTACTTGATAAATACCTAATTTAGATACATGTAACCATTTACTGTTTATTTTCATTTGTTTAACCTTTCTATATAATCAACAACTAATAAAGAATATCCTGCGATATCTCTCCACGAATCATCATAAAACGGATCACCATTAAGTATTCTTGCAATTTTATGCATAATCATTTCTAAACCTTCATTAATTACTTCATCATCTGTAGTTAAATAAATAGGTATTTTAGATTTTAATTCTTGACTAATTTTAGCAAAGTCTTTAAATTCTCCATAACGAGAACCTCTTTCTTTTAAAGTTTCTTTTATACTATCTTGTTTCATAATGCTTCCTTAGTTTTAGTATATAAATTTCTAATTGTATTAGGTATCCCTTGTGTAATTATACAAGTAAAATTATTCTTGGTTCTAATTAACATTTTAGAACCAGTAAAATAACCTTTTAATTTATTGTTTTTAAAATTAACTTCAATTTCTACAGCTTGTCCTAATGCACCTTTGTGTATATTGACATTAGTTATATAATGTTTCTTACTTAATTCTTTTTCAACATATTCAATAATACCTTGTTTATACATTTAATTTTTCTCCTTGATAATATGTCGCTGTACTATGATCATAATAGTATTTTAATTTATATTTTTTCTTTATAATTTGCATATATACCCCTACTTTTTTTACTCCTTGCATTCTTGCTTCTGCAATAGTAAATTTACCATCTCTTGCAAATTTATTCTTTACCCAAATATAAAAATCATTAGAATTTATAGTCTTTAAATCATTTACTAAACCAAATCTTGAATTAGCTTTAACCATACTTTTAGCTGAATATATTTGTTTTTTACCTACATATTCTTGATTAAGATCTGTTTTCTTTTTATATAATTTTTTTAATTGAAATGCTATTGTAGATGGTGCTACTCCTGCAATTTCAGCTAATTCTTTAACAGACCATAAATATGGTTTATATCTTTTAAATAAATTTCTATACTCTTTTTCTTTGGTTCTATTGTATTTTTTTAATATTTTATGTATATTATTATAACTATACCCTAAATAATTAGCAATCCAACGATAACCTTGTTTAAGTATAGGGAACTCATACTCTTCATACATTTCATTTATTGCTTGTTCTAAATCTTTAGATAAATCTTTATAATATTCTTTAATTTTTATATTGGGGTGATATTTATGGAGATGTTTTCTTAAATTATCTAAAGATCTTTTTATTCCTGTAACTGCTATAATATATTGTAACGTGTATTTTTCTGAATCATAATCTTTAAATAATAATTCATAATCATTTGCTATATTTAATTTTCTTTCATTTGCTAATAACATAAAATAAGAATGTTTGATTCCTAGTTTTTTAGCAAGTTCTTTAGAAGTAAATTTTAAGAAAGGGTATTTATATTTTTTATAAAGTAAATTAAATTGTGAATCCCAATATTGTTTAGTTACTTCTGTAGCCATTATTCTGCATTTACTCTATATAATGAAACAATATATTCTCTAGCTTCATCTTTAGTTTTAAATTTATAATCTGTTACAGCTTTAACAAATTTTAAATCTTTTACTATAATTACTCTATATAACCCAAAACCATTTCCTTGAATTTCAAATGTTTTATCTATCATTGTTTACCCTTTAAATATTAATTGATCTATATACCAAAATATAAATGCACCTATAATTTGTACTAAAATAAGATGAATATATTTTTGGTAATTAGATTTACAACATTGAAATTGTACTAAAAAATAAAGTGGAATTATCATAATAAAACCACTAAATATCCATCTACTTAAATAAATCATAAATTCATTACTAAAGTAACTAATCATCTTTTATTTACTTTCTTAATAGAATCAAAAAGATTCTATTATTTTACACTTTTTAGGAATTCTTGTAATGCTACAATAAAATCCTCAATTTCTGTATCTTTAGTAGTTTCCTCTGTGATTGATGTTTCTATTTTAAAATTTTTCTCAAAAGTTATAGGACTTATTGCAAATAAACTCCCATCAGAAATATCTTTAACTATTAACATACTTAAAGAACCTTCTGTTAATAATGCAACTGTATTTTCTTCTACAATTTTTACTCTTAAATAATAACCTTTGTCATCCTTTTTAGTACTTCTATATATTACTTTACTTTTATCCATTACTTAATTCCTTATAATTCTTTTTTATTTGTTCATCTAATAATATTAATTCTTTCCATTCAGGTGGTAAAGAATCAATAATATCCTTACACAATAATCTAAATTCTTTTAAAGCTGATTTATCAATCCTTAATTTAAGTAAATGTAATAAACTTCTTAAATTAAAACTTACTTGTCCTTTAAATTTATAAGCTTCCGGTAAAGCATATTTCGCTATATCATTAGACCTATTTTCTTGAATTAACCATTTAACTCTTTCAAGAGCATTTATGATATAAGCATTGGTTGTATCATCATCAGTTAATACTACATATTTACTGGCTCTATCTAAGTCATAATGTGTAGCTACATTTTCTCCTACAACTTCACCATAAGTAATAAAACTCTTTTCGTTTCTTAATTCTTTAAGAGTATATCTTGTAGATTTTATAGTAGGACTAACACCAATCCTATGCCTTGATAATTCTTGAAGTAAAGCTCTACTCGCTTCAAATTCAAATACAATTAAACTATGTTCTAATACGCTACTGTTTCCTGACCAAACCATTTTCTCATTTCTTCTTACCATAATTATGTGATTTGGTACTTCTAAAGAATAAATATACCCATTGTATTTAATAATTTCAGGTTTTGGTTCTTTATTAGAATTATTAAATCTAACATCAAGTTTTTTAGTTAAAATTCTAAAAGTAAATAATTCTTTAATATTTTCTTTTTTTGTAATTTTACCGTTTTTCCAAAGTACATCCTCTCTTTTAGGTACAAAATTTAATTTTGTAAAACCATAACCAACTAAAACAGCTAATGATTGTAAATCATCTACGAGTCTTTTACTTGTGGTTGTAGCTTCATATATTCCTCTTTTAAGTAATTTATAATCACCATCAGCAAAAAGATAACCATACATTAAATTTTTTAAATTCTCTTGCATAGCATTAAATAATATCTTTCTAGGAATTGTCTTTTCTTTTCTATCTGTATAACATGCTTTAAATAACTCTAAAGTTTCTTTATTATTAATAGTAATTGCATATTGATTATTTTTTAGTTTTGTTAAACTAAAACCAAGATTAATTGTTAAATCTTTTATAAATTTTATTTTTCTTTCTTTTTTAATATGAAACTTAATTTGTTTTCCGTAACTCAAATTCATATAACCGTCACCAATAAAAAAACCAATTAATTTCATTAAATTATTATTATAATTAATAGAACCATATACCCCATTACTTCTTACTGTTTGATAGTGTCTTTTATCTAAAAAATTAATCGCATAATCTAACTCAAATTTTCTTTCATCATATTTTCTATTTTTACTTGAATCTTTAGCAACCCACAATTTATGATTTTTTGTAACTATTAAATCAATATTTCTTGATTTAAAATGTATCATTTCATCATTATGTTCATATTTGAATAACCTTGTAGGTTTATGATACTCAATATAGTTAGTTTTTGGATTAAGTGTAATTATTTCATCATTAAAATTAACTTCTTTAATTAATTTCCAACCATTTTTTGTTAACACTTCAGTGTCTTCACTATAACAATGTTTAAATTTAAAACCTACTCGTTTTATTAAATCATAATCTTTTTCACCTATATGTATCTGTAAATTAGCTTCACAATCTAAACATACACCAGTTACATTACATTCATATTGACTTAATGATACTTCTGTTTTATCAGAACCACAATAAGGACATTTAAATTGATTTGAAATTAACCAATAACTATCAGCTTTATCTGTCGTATCATGACTTTGTCTTATACCATTACTAATAAGCCACAAAGGACTTATATATAATAATTCAACCATATTAAACCTTTATACTTACTTTTCTATATTCTTTACCAATCTTTTCTAAAGTTAAAGTCAATTTTCTAAGTCTTAATTTACCTGATTTAGTATCTCTTTTATTTAAAGAATTTATTTCTGTTTGTAAATCTATAGCTACTGCATATAATTCATCTCTTAATTGTTTTTCTTGTTCTTTCATCTTATCTCCTTATGATTTAAATAAATCACCAACAGTTTTTTTATTATTGTTATTTTCTTCTTTAAATGGATCATCTTCTTTAGACACATCCTCTTCATCATTTTCTTTTATTGGTTCTATTAAAGTAGGTAGTTTCTTACATAATTCTACTTCAACTCTATCACCATTTTCTCCTCTACCACTTACAAATCTAAAGTTTTGTACTATAAAATTATCTTTTTTAAAACCTTGTTCTTCTAAAAGTAATAAAATACCTTCTACTAATTCTTCTTGGTTAAATTCAATTTTCATTGCTTTTCCTTTAAACTATCTAATTCTATTTGTAATAAATCTCTTATTTCTTGTGTATAAGTAATTAATATAAATACTTCATTATTTTCATTACTTATATTATCTTTAAATTTTAATAAGAAATCATTTATATATACATCTAAATCTTCAATAGCAACATTTAAATTATTTATAGATGTAGTTTCTAAAACATCTAATAATGATTGTATAATACTGGTATTAACTCCTAACGCATTAATTTGTTTAAAAATTATATGTCCTATTGAATTTAAAGTATCAGATTTTATAACTTGCTCTAAATTATTTGCAATTGTAATTTCTGTATTTAATATACTATTATTTAATACAGAAATATATTTAATTATATGAAGTATTGTTTTCTTTTTCATTTTATTTTCCTTATTGTAACTTTACAATAACCTTTTTTATCTGGATCTAATCCACCAACTTGAAAAGATATATTAACTACATGCTTATAATCATCATCTTTTAATATACCTGCACTAACTAAACCATCTTGCACATATTTAGCAATAACTACCATATTATCTAAATCCATTCTTCTCTTTGAACCAGGATATATAATATAGTCTATTCTTACTGGTTCATGTATAGGTAAAATTAATACAAAATCTTTTATATATTCAGAAACTAATACTTTTAGATTATTATTTACTTGATAATGTAAATTTCTATATGTATTCAAGTTTAATGAATATTTTTTCTTTTTAACTTTACCTAATTCAAATTGTAAAGGTATATTAAAACTACCTATACAATTTTCATCTTTTATACAAGAATATGTACCTTTAAGCATTTTAGGTACTTTTTAAAATGGTAACTTTTTATCTTTATTTTTACTTGTTGATGGTTTAGCTTTTCCACCTGTTTTATCTTTTACATAATCAGCTGTTCTGCTTTCTTTATATTTTTCAATGAATTTAGGTGTCTCTTCTCCTGCAGTTTTTTCTGCTAATGTAAATCCCTTCTCATCAAATACTTTGTTTAATTCATTCTTTTCTTTAGTTTCTGTTTTATCTTGATTTTTCCAATCAATTACTTTAACAATACCTACTTTAGCTGGTATATTTAAAAGATCCATAATTACTTGTTTAGGTCTTGCAACTCTTTTACCTGCATCAAAGTCATATATTTCTACCATCTTTTCTTCAAGTTCACACTCTTCTAATGGTTTACCTACTAATAACTCTGCTAAACCATTCATTTTAGCTAATCCTGGTAATAATTTCTTTTTACCTGTTTTTTTATCTACATAAAAGTTTACACCTTCTCTATTAGTTACATATTCTGTTAAATCTAATTTCTTACCTTCTGGTGTTTCTAATGTTAAATTAACACTAATTGCTCCACCTCTAGATTTATCAATAAATGCTCTTGTAATTTTCACATCATATACACCTGTGTCCCATACAAAATTTCCGCCACCTAAACTATCTTTTACTTCTTCTTTTTCTACATCTTTTGGAATACTAAAAATACCCATTATCTCTCCTTGTGTTTATTTTATTTTTAAATGTGGTAGCTTTTAGTGGTTCTATGTGCTACCGAACCAGAGAGAATCAATCTCTCATCCAATTTTCTATAATATCTGTTGGTTTATTTCTTAATTTTTCTATAATTAATTGTATTTCTGGTTTCTTTTTAACTATTTTAAAATTTAAAAATAATCTACAAGCAACATGATTAGCAAATACAATATCTGTATCTGGTTCAGGTGCTTTACCTGCAAATATATTACTATGTGCTATAACTACTACAGTAATTCCATAGTCACTTAATTTTGTTGCTACATCTTGAGTTTTAAGTTTTACTTCTCTTTCCTCTAAAGCAAGATTACATTTAGCATAAGTATCTATAATTACTACTTTTCCTTTTAATAAATCTAATACTTCTTCTTGAGTTTTATCTGATAGATAATAATCTAAGAATTTATAACCATCTAAATGAATAATTTTTCTTGTAGAATAACTTATATTGTCATCAAAGTCTATCAATACTGGTTCAATTTCTAAATTTTCAAAGTATTTAATAATACTTAATGTTTTACCTGCACCACTTTTTCCATGTAACAAAGTTACTTTATTTTTGGGTATAAGATCCCCTAACATAATATAACTCCCTGTAGCTGTGAAAGCCATATCTTTAAAATTTAACATATATACCTTTAGCGATAAATATTTAAGTAGTCAGTAGAAGTTGCCAACCTTCTATCTTTTTAAAGCTACTTAAGAGAGCCAAGAAGATAAAGTGGTTGGCTAACTTATAAACTTGACTCTATTAAATAGATTTTTTTATTAATTGATATTATTTTAGAACATCGCAATGAACATTGGATGTTCTAATTATATCAGAATTTTTTAATTTGTCAAGTTTTATTCTGGTTTTCCGAAATAATTATTTAATTTATCAATAACTAATTGTAAATCGTTATTAATATATTTTTCTTCTGGATATTTCCAAAAACCTAATGGCGCTCTCATTTTTTCATTTATAGTATCTTTATCTATCATAGTTTGAAATACATACTTAAAACCAAATTGTTCATCTGTTGATTCTGGTTGTAATAAAGGTGTTTTACCTAAATACTCTAATTTCTTTAAAGGTATTGTTTTACTTGATAAAATAACTTCAAAGTCAGCTTCAACTCCTCTCCTAGCAATAGCCCCTTTAATAGGTACTTTTGTTTCTAACACCATTTCAGTATCATTCATAACTGTATCACTATGAGCCAATACTATAACATTTTTACCACTCATTTTACATTTATGTAATACTTGTTTATAGAATTGCTGATAATCTGACCATGATTTCATCGTATTAGAACTATACACTACATATTGAGTTTCATATTGATCCATCATATAAGTAAGTGTATCTAATACAACTGTATGTATATCTTCTCTCTCACTTACTGCATCAAGATAATTTAAAGTTTCAGCTACATCTTTTACTTTTATTTCTTTAAATTTATTATTAAAAGGTAAACCTTTACCATCAAAGTTTAAATATAATACTCCTTCTGGGTTTTTTAAATTTCTTAAACTGAGCGTCTTTCCACTGGCCGGAACGCCCATTACTAATACTATTCTATTATCCATTTAATCTCCTTAGATATATAAATCTTCATCTTCTTCTGGTTCGGTATCAATATCTAATGCATTTTTACCAAATTCAATTACTTTTTCTTCCCACATATTTTCATCTAAATATGCTTTAATAACAATACTTGGATAAGTATTAAGTAAATCACTATATACTTTATCCAAGAATTCCATATATTCTTTTTCTATTTCTTCAAATTTCAATATTTTTACCTCCTTATTTAAACTCTTTAGCTAACGTAACCATAACAGAATCATATATTTCTGTTTCTTCTAATGGATCAGGCGTTTTTCTATTAAATTCAAATATTGCATTTTTAATAGATACTAAATCATAACCATTATCCTTAAGAACCATAGCATATCTAAATAATGCTTTATTTCTATTTCCATCTTTCCATTCTTTATAAAACCAAGCTTCTAAATTACTCATAGAACTAATTAATGCTCTATCATGAGATAATTCATCAGCTTTTTTAGTATGTGGTATAAATAACATAGCATTCATTAACTCTCCTTCATTAAAATAAACTATTGCATCTTTATTAGTTAACCATTTTTTAACTATCTGATTACTTGCTGAATCTACTTCAAATGGTAACCAATTAAATATTCTATTCATAAAATCTTTATACTCTTCAGCACCTAATTTTACTTCATGTGTTAAAGGTAATATTACCCTAAATCGATGTTCACCTTTTGGATCATGTCTTTTAGTAGTATAAATATAATAAGTATACTCTTTTAATAACTCTTTAGCCATTTCTAACTTAGTTCCACCATCTACATCTAATACTACTAAATTTGAACCAGGTAAAGCATTAATAGTTGCTCTATGTCCCTCACTTTTATCTCCATCTTTTAAATGATGATTGATCCAGTGTAAATTATCACTTGTAAATAATTTAGGTAAATCTACCCAATTTACATTTACATTTTTATAATTATAAGTCATATCAGTTGAATAACTTAGTATCACATTTTCTGGATCAAACTCTTTTAAAGCTTCTCCACTTAGAAATTCTATACCATCTACTATTCTTTTTTTAATAATAATAGAATGTTTATATCCCCAAGCAATAGCTAAATCTAACATTTCCTTTTTAGTAGCAGTACTTCCTTTATAGAAAGGTAAATCTTCGTGTAAATCAGCATGAGTAACATCTTCATCTAATTCTGCTACATATTTAGCTAATTTAACATAAGTCTTTTCTCTTTTAAGAATATTTCTAAAGGCAATACCACTATCTTCTACTAATTTAATAGCTTGTTGTAAGTGTTCTAATTTAACTTCTTCTGATTCTTCTATAAAAGCATATGCTCCTGAAAGTTTTAATGCTCTAAAATATCTATGCATAATTTCAGCTTTTTCCATTTCCTGATGTTCTTTTAATGCTTCTGCTCTTTCTTCACAATAAGCCTGATATTCTAATAATTTTAATAGATAATCATCTCTAACAAATAGTTTCTTATTTATATTAGTATCAATAGCTAATTTTTCAAAGTGTTTATATAGAGTTTCTATGAATAAACCAGAAGATTTATCTCTAAGCATATCTAGTTTTTCTTTAGCTGATAGTTTCTCTTTAGATATTTTAGGCATATAAGCAAATAACATTCTTCTCGCATATCCCATATCTAAAAGACTATAAAACTCTTGCTCAGTTTTTCCACCATCTAATAATTTACTTGGAGTACCAAATAATAATACATTAGCAGGTGTTATTCCGTCTATACTTTCATTTCTTTTATTTTCTTGAGTATTTTTAGTAATCTTAGGTTTTACTTTACCTACATCATACAACTCAATAAATACATTAAGCATATCTATATTAGCTGATAAATTAGCACCTACTTCATCCATTTCTAAATTCATAGCACCTAAACCAGCCAGTAATAATTTATGTCTTAGTTGTTTAATTGCTGCTGCTGTACCACCATCAAAGTTAAATAAGAACGGTCCTGTACCTTTATATTCTCTAATCAAATTCTGATATACTTCATCTGGATCCAAACCAGCAATACTTGCTCTCTCAGAGGCTATTTTAGCCAAACTCTTCTCAACTTGTGTTGGTAATACCTCTTTGATAAACTTATCCTTAAAACCCCTTAAAATATCATTTTCTATGATATTTATAGATTTCCCTTTCGTTTATGTTCAAGTAAGGTCGTTACTCTTACTCCGCAGCATCACCTGCAGCTTTAGTTTTCACTAAAGACCAGACTATATCTTAATCTTGACAATTACATCTTAATTTATATTGTTTTGTTAATATATTATTTTTAAAATAATTGGCAGAAATAGTTTTATACAACCCACACTTTAAACATTGTATAATAAATTTAGGTTTTTTTGGTTTAGTATTATATTTAAACCAAATAACTTTATATTTATCTAAATATATATTTCCTATATATTTACTATAATTTTTAATAACTTTTTCTTTAGCTTTCTTTCTAGCAATTTTACCTGCTTTTGATTGTGTTTTAAAAAGTCTTCCTTGTTTTTGTACATGGATCATATTTTCAGAATGTGTTACCCATTCTAAATTATTAACTCTATTATTTTCACCATTATTATCTATATGATTTATATGAGGTTTATTTTCTGGATTAGGTATAAAAGCTTCAGCAACAAGTCTATGTACTGAATATCTTTTAATTTTATGCTCTTTTGATAAAGTAACTCTATGATAATTAGTATGTTTTCTCGTAATAATATCATACTTTAAATATTTTCCCGGATAAAACATTCTTTTACCATTTTTTTGTGTTACATTTCTATCTAAAGATCTAACTCTACCATAATTACTTACTTCATATAAATCTTCATAACCTTTTATAGGTTTCCAAATTTCTACCATAATTTACCCTTTCCATTTTTGTTAGAGCAAATTATATATTAAATTAAATGTAATGTCAAGACCCTGACCACTTCGAACCACTTGGTTCTACTCCCTAATGAGATAGTCGTTGAACCTTCCTCTATTCGAGGTTTGGCTGCTGATTACCCAATCTTTAATTTTTTTTAAAACCATCACACTTGAGTCTATTTCATCTCTATGTTGTGGTAATTAAAGCTCTAAGGACTTCCCAGCAATTCAATCAGTTATCCTTATATATCACTATATAAGGGGGCTTATTTCAAACCCGCACCAGATGTTGCTAATATAACTGCATATGTATTTACAGGAATGACCCCAAATACATCTTTTATATCAATAAAAGTTCTCATATTAGCTGCTACCTTACTAAAATAATAAGCACTTAACACTCTAAAGAATAAAGCTTCTTTAGTCTGGTTCTTATTTTGTAAGATTTTAACCATCTTTTCTTGTGTAGGATTATATTCATAATCTTTTATCTCTTCTTGCATTAGTTTCTCCTTTTATCTATACTCTAGATAACATATTATTGTAAATGTGGCTAACCATACAGTCATTATAACTGTATGAGCTAAACTA
>Ga0256836_1000738_pt1 | contig 16354 bp, 13 predicted proteins | sample 4561380metaG_FD_185974 | JGI IMG/M metagenome (GOLD analysis project Ga0256836, IMG submission 185974) | Hydrothermal vent microbial communities from Guaymas Basin, Mexico - 4561-380 | ecosystem: Environmental > Aquatic > Marine > Hydrothermal vents | place: Mexico: Guaymas Basin | collected...
TGAAAAGGTTTTTACCCAAGACGACAAGGGGTGGCTTGAGTATATTATGAAAAACAGGAGTGATGGCTACACGGTGCGTATGCTAAACGCAGCAGATGAACCGCTGGTTCTTAATGTAAAAGTACTCTATGATGACAATACACAAATCTACACATTGGAGCTTGAAGATATTACAGCTTTGGAGAAGGAGAAGCTTAAAACCAAAGATGTTGAGAAACTCAAAACAAAATTTTTGTCAAATATCGGGCATGAATTTAGAACGCCGATGAATGCGATATTGGGTTTTATGGAGCTGCTTGAAGCGACTACCCTTAATGATATGCAAAAAGAGTATCTTAAAATGGCCTCCTACTCTGCACAAAATCTTATGGTAAACATAGAAACGCTTTTGGAACTCTCACAGCTTCAAAGTGGACGACTGAAAGTATACGAGGAGGATTTTAATCTTGTAGAAGAACTTGAAAAACTTATCTACTCCTTTTACAAAGAGGCACGAATCCGTGATATTCGGGTACTGACTTTTATTGATCCGAAAATTCCAAAATATATCAAGTCAGATGCTGCAAAGATTACCCAGATTATCTACTCTATTATACATCACTCCGTTAAACTTACAAAAGAGGGCGGAAAGATTCTTATTGAAGTGAAGTTGAGTAAAATTTTCCCTGATGGCTCATGCAGTATCGGTTTTGCCTTTAAAGATAACGGAGAGGGTCTCTCAAAAGAGCAGATAGCACTTATTAGTGAACCTTTTGGTGCAGATAGACAAGAGAGCGAGCGTCTGGGTGTCGGGTTGAGTCTCTCAAGTGGCTTAATCAAGCTTCTTGGTTCTGATTTAAGAATTCACAGTGAAAAGGACAGCGGCAGTTATCTCAATTTTGTACTTCATTTTAAAGAGACACATGGAAAAAGCTATGAAGTTTTAGAAAAAAAGAGAGTAAAAATTCTTTTACTCGATCAAATGAAGATAGAAGAAGCACACCATCTGAGTGCTTATCTTACTGCGTTTGGGCTTGATGTTATAAAAGCAAATACAATCGAAGAGGATATTTATGAAAATATCGAAGCTCTTTATATTATTGCTTCTCAAAAGAGACTCTCGTGGGTTTTGGAGTTGGCGGCACATGAGAAAAAGATTCCTATTATCATGTTACTTGATAATGGCGAAAAACTCCATATCAATTTGAATTCGGTCGTAGACAAAGTGATAAATCTTCCACTGCTGCCAAGCAGAGTAGCGCAGCATCTGGATCTGCTTGAGAGTTATGATTATGACAAGCAAAACCTAGCACCACTTAAGATGAAAGAGCATGTCCGTGCACTTGTAGTGGAAGATAATGTGATAAATCAAAGATTAATTCAAATTCTTCTTGAAGAGTATGATATCATTGTAGATACTGCGTTTAACGGGCTTGAAGCGGTGGAGTTGTGTGAACATAAAAGCTATGATATCATTTTTATGGATATTGATATGCCCTATATGAACGGTATCGTCGCTACTAAAGAGATAAAAGAGAATATCTTTGTCAAAGCAAGCACTCCTATTGTCGCGCTAACGGCTATGGCTATGCAGGGAGATAAGGAGATGTTGCTCTCTGAAGGGCTTGATGACTACTTGGCAAAGCCGCTGACACGGGAGAAGTTGGATTACATTCTGGAAAAATATCTTAAAGTAGAGCAAAAAAATCTTTCTGTTTAATATCTATTAATATATTAGGAATACACTTCTTTCAATCAATATATAAGGAACTATAATGAATAAAGTTACAATGTTACTATCTGCACTGCTGTTGAGTGGGTCAATTGCAGCAGCACAAACATTAGTTACAGTTAATGGTAAGGCTATCACGCAAGAGGATGTAAACACAGAATTAATGAGTGCTACACAGGGTAGATTAAATCAGATACCTGCTGATAGACTAGAAACTTTTAAAAAACAAGTTCTACAACAACTGATTGGCAAAGAGATTATCTTTGATGATGCAAAAAAATCCGGTATCTTAAACTCTCCGGAGTATAAAGCTGAATATAACAAACTTATCAACAGAATGAAAAAAGAGCTGGCTGTTCAGGTATGGCAGAAAAAACTTTTAGACGGTATCAAAATCTCAAGCAAAGAGCTAAAAGAGTACTATAATAAAAACAAAGATGAATTTAATGAAAAAGAGAGCGTTCATGCTCGTCATATCTTGGTAAAAACTGAAGATGAAGCGAAAAAAATCATCTCTGAGCTCAGCTCTTTAAGCGGCGAAAAACTAAAAGCAAAATTCATAGAACTTGCAAAAAGTAAATCAACAGGACCTAGCGGACCAAAGGGCGGGGATCTAGGTTATTTTACACAAGGACAAATGGTACCTGCGTTTAATGCTAAAGTATTTTCAATGAAAAAAGGTACAGTGACAAAAGAGCCTGTTAAAACACAGTTTGGCTACCATGTTATCTATGTAGAAGATAAAAAACCTGCGATGACGAAAAAATTTGACGAAGTGAAAACATTTATTGAACAACGTCTAAAAATGGAAAAATTCAAAAAAGTCTTTAAAGACAAAATGGATGAATTGCAAAAACAAGCTACTATAAAGTAGATTATGCAAACCTCTGCTATATCTAAAATTCTTTTAGATGGGCGGGAGTTTTTGGTAAAACGTGACGATCTGCTTGACCCTTGTTTGGCAGGGAACAAATACCGAAAACTCTACTCACTTATACACACACCATCAACTCACTATGATACTGTTATCTCTTATGGCGGAACCCAGTCAAATGCCATGCTCGCTATTGCCTCTTTATGTAAGAAAAAAGGGTGGAAATTTCTTTACTATACAAAAACATTAAGCCAAACGCAGCGTTTAGCATCATGTGGGAATTTTGCACACTCTTTGAGCCTTGGAATGGAGCATGTGGAGATTGAAGATGCTCTCTACCGAGACTATATAGCTTCACTGCGTTTAACTATGGATAAAAGAACTTTTTTGGTAGATCAAGGTGGCGCGGTAGAAGAGGCAAAAGAGGGACTTGCAGTATTGGCAGAGGAGATCAGAGCACAAAAAATCTCAGGAGCTATACCGGAGAATGTGAATGGATTTGTCACACCTTCGGGTACAGGAACAACGGCACTCTTCTTGGCGCTTGCTCTTCCTGAATATAGAATCTATACAACACCGTGTGTCGGAAATGTAGAGTATTTGAAAGAGCAGATGCGTGCTTTATCTGCACTGCCTGAGAATCTGATAATCCTTCCTCCAAAAAAGAAGTACCATTTTGCAAAACCATATAGAGAGTTCATAGATATCTATAAGAGACTTCTTAAGAGCGGTATAGAGTTCGATCTTCTCTATTCACCATCGATGTGGCAGGCTCTTTTGGAACATGTTGATGAAAATGTCTTATATATTCACAGTGGAGGCGTAAGCGGAAATGAGAGTATGCTGCAGCGATACTCTCAAAAAGGGTGGATCTAGTCTATAAAAGTGACATTTTCACTCAGGGGTACTCTTTTTGGACGGTAAGAGTTTATCTTTGCATCTTTGTCTTCGTACCCAAGCACTACACTGTATAAAAGGGCAAGATTATCAGGAACATCTAAAACTTTGGCGATGACCTTTCCAAACTCTGTAGTTGAACCTTGAGGGCAGCTCTCTACTCCAAACTCTTGAGCAGCAAGCATAATACTTTGCATATATGCTCCACAATCAATAAGTGCGCCTTGTGCATCATGAATATTCTCTTTTTCTGTAAAGACAAAAAATACAGTTTGTGCACCAAACCATCTGAAGTTGTCTTTCCACATCTGGATTCTTGTCTCATTGTCCTTTCTGTCGACACCCATAAGTTTGTAAAGACCGGCTCCTGTGACAATACGGCGTTTTTTGTAAGGATTTACCCAGTGGACAGGATAGTACTGAATAAACTGGTCGTGTTCTACGCCTGCATCCATTTTTTCAATGATAGCGTCACCGATATTTTTGAGTACCTCTGCGTTTGAGACTGCATATGTTATCCATGGCTGCATATTTGCACCGCTTGGAGTCATGGCCGCAGCTTTGAGTATTTTTTCTTGAATCTCTTTCTCAACAGCTTTTGGCAGATATGCTCTTTTAGATGAGCGGTTTTGTAGAGCTTCTAGTACAGATGGCATTAATTGTCCTAATTTTTTATGAAATTATACAAAATGAGTGATTATATTCAGATAAAAGGTTTCTCGGAATATAATCATTAATGTGACTTAAGTAGCAAAAAGGTGTGGCTAAAAAGTATATAATACTGCCAGAAAAAATTAATAAGGATTGAGAAATGAATAATATATTTGAAAAACTAACACATAATATGACAGAGGCGATAGAGAGCTCTGTATCTTTGGCACTACATAATAAAAATCAGGAAGTTACTCCGATTCACTTTTTGTGGGCACTTCTAACAAACTCTGATTCTGTACTGAATCAAATGTTTAATAAAATGGGTGTCGATAAGGTTGCGATGGAGCTTGACATCAAGAGTATGGCGGAAAAACTTCCAAAATCTTCAAGTGTAACAAAAGAGAGTATCAAACTTTCACAAGAGTTTGTCAGAACGTTACAAAATGCAGAGGGTTTGATGGCGAAGAACGGGGACTCTTACTTAGCTGTTGATACTTATATCTTGGCAAATCTTAAAACAGCACCGTTTTCTGAGATTTTACCAAAATATCTGAATGTCATGGATCTGGAAAAAGAGCTTGAAGCTGCTCGTGGTGGGGCAAAAATTGATTCACAAAGTGCAGATGAGACATTGGAATCTCTCTCAAAATATGGAATTGATCTTACAAAAGAGGCAGCTGAGGGAAAACTTCCTCCTGTAATCGGACGTGATGAAGAGATCTCACGTACAATGCAGATTCTGATCCGTAAAACAAAAAACAATCCTATGCTCCTTGGTGAGCCTGGAGTTGGTAAAACTGCATTGGTTGAGGGACTTGCGCAAAGAATTCAAAGTGGTGATGTTCCGACATCCCTGCAAAATAAACGTCTGATAGCACTTGATATGTCTGCACTCATTGCAGGTGCAAAATACCGTGGTGAGTTTGAAGATAGACTCAAAGCGGTCATTGATGAGGTAAAAGAGAATGGGAACATCATCCTCTTTATCGATGAGATTCATACTATTGTTGGTGCTGGAGCTAGCGAGGGTTCGATGGATGCAGCAAACATCTTAAAACCTGCTCTGGCTCGTGGAGAGTTACATACTATCGGTGCGACAACACTGAAAGAGTATAGAAAATACTTTGAAAAAGATGCGGCACTGCAACGTCGTTTCTTACCGATTAGTGTTGATGAGCCGAGTGTAAATCAGTCTCTTCAAATCCTTCGTGGAATTAAAGAGAGACTAGAGGCGCACCATAATGTAAATATTACAGATTCTGCATTAGTGGCGGCTGCGAAGTTGTCTGACAGATATATTGCAGACAGATTCCTTCCGGATAAAGCGATTGACCTTATTGATGAGGCAGCGGCTGAGTTGAAAATGCAGATAGAGTCTGAGCCAAACGAGCTTAGTGCTGCAAAACGTAAACTCTCTGAGCTTATGGTTGAAAAAGAGGCGCTTAAAATGGAGAAAACTCCATCAAATGAGAAACGTCTCCAAGAGATAGAAAAAGAGCTTGCTGATGTTGAAGAGAAAGTAAGAACTTTAGAGTCTCAATTTAAAACTGAAAAAGAGGTATTTGAAAAAATATCGACCATTAAAGGTGAAGTAGAAGCGAAACGCCGTGAAGCTGAACTTGCAAAAGGACAGTCAGACTTTAACCGTGCTGCTGAAATCGAGTATGGTGAAATTCCAAAACTTCTTGAAGAAGAGAAAGAACTCAATGAAAAATGGGCTCGTATGCAAGAAGCCGGAACACTGCTCAAAAATTCAGTAGATGAAGAGTCTATTGCATCTATTGTAAGTAGATGGACAGGTATCCCTGTAAATAAAATGCTTCAAAGTGAAAAAGATAAAATTATACATGTTGAAGATGAATTGAATAAAACTGTTATCGGTCAAGGTAGAGCAACACATGCGGTTTCACGTGCTATTAAACGTAACAAAGCAGGGCTTAGCGATAAGAACAGACCAATTGGTAGTTTCTTGTTCCTAGGACCAACCGGTGTTGGTAAAACGCAAACTGCAAAAACCCTAGCGAAGTTTTTGTTTGACTCTGAAGATGCAATGATTCGTATTGATATGAGTGAGTACATGGAGAAACATGCAGTATCACGTCTAGTAGGTGCTGCTCCTGGTTATGTAGGATATGAAGAGGGTGGACAGCTCACCGAAGCGGTAAGACGTAAACCATACTCTGTTATCCTTTTTGATGAGGTAGAAAAAGCACATCCGGATGTATTTAACATCTTACTTCAAGTGCTTGATGACGGACGTTTAACAGATAACAAAGGTGTAACAGTGGACTTTACAAACACTATTATCATCTTAACATCAAATATTGCAAGTGATAAAATCATCAACAATCCTCAAGGTGAGGAGCTTGACAATATGGTTATGGCTGAGTTAAAACAGGCATTTAAACCAGAGTTTTTAAACAGACTTGATGATGTTGTTATCTTTAATGCTCTTGGTCAAGATCAAATTAAAGGAATCGTAGAGATCTTCTTTAATGATATTAAAAACAAAGTCAAAGAGCGTGATATTGAACTTTCACTTAGCCCAGAAGCGACAGCTTATATTGCAGAAGCTGGATTTGACCCTGTTTATGGAGCTCGTCCACTAAAACGTGCTCTTTATGAAATAGTAGAAGACCGTTTGGCAGACTTGATTCTCGATGGAACTGTAAAAGAGGGTTCTAAAGTAGAGTTTACTGTTGAGAACGGTAAAGTAGAAGTTAAGGTTTCTTAAAAAACCTTAACTTTTAATATACTTTTCTATTTGTAAAGGTTTGCCCAGATAGTATCCCTGGGCATAATCAACCCCTAACTTTTTAACTATATCTAGAATTTTTTCAGACGATACGAACTCTGCTATTGTCTCTACATTAAGTCGTTTTGCCAGATTGACAATAGTCTCCACCATAAGCTGTGAGTGTTCATCTTTATCTATTGTAGAGATAAGAGAAGCATCTATTTTGATAAAGTCGATTGGCAGTTTTAGAGCATGGGAGAAGTTTGAGTATCCACTTCCAAAGTCATCAAGAGCTATTTTTACGCCATAATGTTTCATCTTTGTACAAAAATTTAAAACCAAATCATAGTTTTGAAAATCTTCGGTCTCTAAAAGTTCGATTGTCAATAGATGATTATATGCAAAGCTGCCGAGGGAGTTTTCAAGATAGCGCATAGTTGCTTCATGGTCCATATCGGCAAGGGAGATATTGAAACTGCAGGCAATATTGTACTTCTTAATTGTCTCTAGTGTATTGTTGATAACTCTGTATGAAATCTTATGATAGAGTTTATGACGTTTTGCGACATCTAAAAATCTAAATGGTGTAATGATCTCGCCCTTTTCATCCCTAAGTCTTACCAGTGATTCATACTTGGTGCTTTTTGTGCTGTCTTGTATGGGAACAATCGGCTGAAAATAGGAAAGAATGGAGCTATGCTCAAGTGCATAGTCTATCTTGATGCGGCACTGCATATCATCTTTATGGAATTTTTCTAAATTTTTATCTTCATTAAATACGGAAAACATGATATTTTTTTGTTTTGCCTCTTTTAGTGCCATATCTGCATAAGCAAGCATTCTCTCATCTTTTGTGCATGAGATGCCGGCACTCATTTTGAAGTGGGATTTAATCCCTGCATGAAAAAATATTTCATCTGCGTAGCTTGTCAATATCTGTTCAATATGGGTTACAAATTTTTGGGCATCAATAGATATATTGTGCAGTGAGACAATAGCAAACTCATCTCCTCCTATATGATAGAGCATAAAAGGAAGCTTCTGAATGGATTTTTGTAAAAATTTGGCAGAGAACTTCAGTGCTTCATTTCCAACATCTTCACCGTATACATCATTAAAAGATTGAAATTTATCAATATTTAAAATAGCCATATAGCTAAAGTTATACTCTGAAATATCTTCGAGAAGTTTGTTGCGATTTGCTAGAGCTGTTATGGGATGTGTATATATTTTTTGGAGCAGTTCTTTTGATTTTTCATTTACTTCTCTTTCTAAATCCTGATTATATGAGAGAAGTTTTATCTCAGAATCTTTGAGTTCACTTTCGGCTTTTTTAGCCCGTCTGAGCTGCGTTTGAAGGTTGGTCTGTAAAATATGGAACTTATAAAATGCAATGCCTAAAAGTAAGACTGCAAGGGAAAAAGAGAAAAGAAGCAGGTTGGAACTGTCTTTGTTGGTTGTCTGTATGGTGATTAGTTTTTGATACAGCTCAGCATTGGCAAGGTCGGTAAGTCTTTGAGTATCTTCGGCAAATTTAAGACTGATACTGTTAAAACCTATGATAGCATCTTGAATGTCAATTGCATCTTTGGAATCTATAGCTTCGATTAAGGATTTTCTTACAAGACGGTAGGAGATAAGTCTCCTTTTTATTTTGTGAAGAACTTTAAGATACTCTTTAAATGTATCTTGATTTGTAGCATATTTTTCAAGTTTGTTAATATATTTGTCTATATTTTGAAAAGTATCTGTTTCATCTGTAATTTGATGATGGAGCAGAAGTTCTTGTAGTAGTGTTACCTGCGTATTTTTGATATCAAAGTTGAGTTGATTGGTATAGTGGTTGAGTTTTATCTGATTTCTGTCAAGCTGCATGAGTAGTTTATTGTTTCTTTGAATATTGGTATAGCCGATGATAAGAGAAGAAAAAAGTAAAATCAGACCAAGTATAAGAGAAGCATAAAGCTTGTGCTCAAACGAAAATTTCATAACTTAAAACTTTGCCTCAAAACTGAGGCTTCCTATATTTTGCCTGGCATCTTTTTTTGCAGGTTCGCCAAAATGCCATCCACTGCCGGTATACTCCTCTTTTATAGTTAAAAATGAGAGTTTAGCATTGAGATATTTATGGAATTGCCATACGCTGTAAAGTTCGATAGCATCTCCTCTTATCGCTAATTTGTTATAAATATCTTCTGCTCCCTGTGTTGCCCCATACCAGTATTTACTTCCGTAGTTATACTCTGCACCGAAGTTGAGAGCCTGATTGAGCTCATATTTTGTACCAAGATACAGAGCATATCCGTTTTCTTTGAGCATGGTCCCACTTGCATAATCCGAGGTTGTAAAGCCAGGTGTTCCATTAATAGTTGTGGAGCTGTTCTCATCAATAATTTTATAATCTTCTTTTTTTCCATTTGGATGAGGATTGGAGATAGCTGTATGGATAAAGAGAGTCATACCTGTTTGTGCAATATGTGGCATATCAATTCCTGCACCAAAGGTAATCATGGTTCCAAGCTGTTGTGCATGAGAGGAGTCAATATCTGGACCTAAGTATGGATGTGCTTTAAGATCATTCAGAATATTGACACCAAAAGAGAGCAGGGCTTCTGTTTGCCAGAGTGGGAACACCTTATCTGCATAGAGACCTATGATATTTGCATTGTCAATATTTTCTCTATTACATTGATAGGGATAGAAGTTCGCTCTTAAAGAGTATGCCTGTGCCAACACAAATCTTAGATAAAAATCATTTGAAAACTTTTGTGTGCCTATAAAGCCATATGTATTCATATCAAAAACAAGTGCAGGAAAGAGTGCGCTGCGTTTTTTGTTTTGTGAATATTGCATCGGTGTGCCATTGGTGGTAGGTAGAATTCCAAATGTAAAGGTGAATTTTTCTCCAAGAAGAGAGTCTGTACTGTAGTCGATATAAGCACGGTCAACATCAAAGGCACTGCTCGGTGTTCCTGGTTTGATATCACGGGAGAGTATGCAAAGACGTTGATTTGATTGTGAAGAGCCCATGTTTACAAGGCGTCCGTAAAATTTTATATCTTCAAGTTGCATATTCATATTTAAACGAAACCGGATTAAAGAAGCAAGTTCAAACACCTTTGTAAATTCATCACGTTTTTGTTTTGCGTCTAAAGTACCGCCGACAATTTTTGTATTTTCTCCCTCTATTTTATTATTTGTATATTGGAATTTATCAAGACGCAGCATAAGTTCCGGAGAGAGGTTGATTTTATCAAGTATGGATTTCATCTCTACTTTTTCTAAAATGTCAAAACCCTCATTAATACCTTCATTTGTTGTATTATCTTGTTTTTCTAACAGTTGAAGACGATATTGCAGGAGTTCAACTTTCTGTTCTAAGTTTTGCAACTCTTCTTGAGAGGCAATAAGATAAAATGGTAAGAGAAGAAGCAGTAAAAATTTCATTTATAATCCTGGTATGATTGGTTGCTCAGAGTCTGCAGCATGTTTGATAAGATAGTTTTTGAGCTCTATTCGCTCAGAAACTGGGAGGTTGTCTAGTTTATATCTTTTAAGATGACGTTTGGAGGAGAAAACACGTTCCCACTGGATAGTTGCTTTTTGTCCACCATAAAGGTTGAGCTCTTTAGCAAGTTTAGCAATATTTTGTTTTTTGTCCTCATTTGCATGTAAAGTTTGAAAGAGAAAGAAAAAAAACAGAACACAAGTGTACTTCAAATCTCGCCTTTAATTTGATAGGTTTATATTTATGTCATTATAACATAATTATATTTTCATATATTAACCGCCATTTAAGTAAAACTTTTGTAAAATTGCGCTCTTAAATTACATAAGGATATGTCAATATGAAAAGAACATACCAACCTCATAATACACCTAGAAAAAGAACACACGGCTTTAGAGCTAGAATGGCTACTAAAAATGGTCGTAACGTTATTAACCGTCGTCGTGCTAAAGGTCGTAAAAAATTGTCAGTATAGGCGGATTTAATACACTCAAACTCCATAAAGAGTTTCAGTATATTTACAACAAAGGAAAAAACCAGCACTCTGGCAGTGTTGTACTTTTTTTTCTTCCCCAACATGGAGTTCACAAAGTAGGTTTTACCGCCACCAAGAAACTTGGTAACGCAGTAAAACGTAATCGTGCAAAACGTCGTATGCGTGCGATATTTCGTGAATACTCCGATTCCCTCAAAGATGGTACATATATATTTGTTGCAAAAGCAGGATTATTTGAAAACTCTTATGAAGAGTTGAAAAATGATTTTCAAAAGGTACTCACACGTGCGAAAACTTTTACTTAAACTTTTATGGTTATACCAGAAGTTTTTTACTCTTATTGGTTACGGTTCGTGTCGTTATTACCCAACTTGCAGTGAATATGCACGTATAAATTTTGAAAACAACTCAATTTCAAGTGCATTTTACCACTCTTTTACTAGAATACTACGTTGCAATCAACTTTTTGACGGTGGTATTGAGTATCCTATCTTAGATAAGCTCTCTTTAAAACCTGCAAGGCTTGATGTTGATTCTATAAAATATTGGTTGGTTCCAAATAAAAAAAACCGTTATTACATTATAAAAAATTTTTCATATAAAGGGTAATTTGTGTTAGACAAGATGTCACCGAATCAAAGGTTAATAGTAGCCGTACTATTGTCAATAATTTTTTTCGTAGGGTATACTGCGATATTTCCACCAAAAGAACAAGTGGTAGCTGATAAGGCTCAAAAACAAGAGAACGTAACAACAAAAGAGAATAATAATGTTGTACAAAGAGTAGAAGAGGCTTCGGGTCATGCCGTTTCTCAACAAGAGAAGATGGAACAAACATCTTCAAGTGATATTGTTACTGTTGCAAATGAAAAATTTATACTGAAAATAGATACACTGGGGCGTATCTCATCAAAAGAGCTTCTCGAGGAGAAATTTAGAAATGCGGATGACCTGCATGCACAGGTAATTCCATCATTTGGAACAAAACCACTCTACATCAGATTTGCCGATGATGCGATAAATGATGAAGCGACAAAAATACCATATGTGGCGAGTGTCAGCAAAATAGAACTTGAAGATACTCCTGTTACTGTAACGCTTACACAAAATCTCTCTGCTTTAAGTGTAACAAAAACACTTACATTTTATAGTGATGGACATTATGATGTAAAGATAACTACTTCAAAAGATGTACGATACTTTGTTTATCTCGGGGACAGACCACAGGTTTCTAAAAAGCTGATGGCGGTTGCCGGTGCTATGGTCTATACGGGAGATGATGTTGTACATATTATTGAGGATGGAGATGCAGAGGGGAGAGAGATTTTTCAGGATGTAAAACTTATCTCTTCATTTGATCAATATACGGCAATCATGTTGTATGGATTTAAAAAGGATACAAGTGTTATTGTGGAACGTGGGCGTGATGACAATCCTGTTGTCTATTTTGAAGCAAGTAAAAATGAGAATCTGCATGGATACATAGGACCAAAAGAGCATAAAGTTTTAAATGCTATTGACCCTCTTTTAACAAATGCAATAGAGTACGGATGGTTTACATTTGCGGCAAAACCTATCTTCGCACTTCTTTCATGGTTACATGGCATCTTTGGCAACTGGGGTTGGGCTATTATCGCACTGACAGCAATTATCAGACTTGTACTTTACCCTTTGACATACAAAGGCATGGTCTCTATGCAGAAGATGAAAGAGCTTGCACCGAAACTAAAAGAACTTAAAGAAAAATACAAAAAAGATCCACAGCGTCTAAACGCAGCAACTATGGAAATGTATAAAAAACACGGAGCAAATCCTCTTGGTGGATGTCTTCCAATGCTTTTACAAATTCCGGTGTTTTTTGCACTTTACCGTACCCTTCTAAACGCAGTGGAACTGCAGGGTGCACCGTGGATTTTATGGATAGATGATCTCTCTCGTATGGACCCATACTATGTACTTCCGATTTTGATGGGTGCTTCAATGTTCTTACAGCAACGTATGACGCCAAACAACTTTACAGATCCAATGCAGGAGAAAGTATTTAAGTACCTTCCTGTAATATTTACATTTTTCTTTGTAACTTTCCCTTCTGGATTGGTACTTTACTGGTTTGTAAACAACCTTTTCTCAATTGCACAACAATATATGGTAAATCAGCAGTTTCGTAATGCAAAAGATTTAAAAGCGGCAATTGAAAAAAAGAGCGAGAAGTAAAAGATGATTAAGATAGAAGCAGTAACGTTAGAAGATGCATTCAATGATGCTGCAACTTCTTTAAAATGTTCTGTGACAGAACTCGCTATAGAAGTTGTGCAGGTTCCAAGTAGTGGTTTTTTAGGTTTTTTTAAAAAGAATGCCATTATTGTGGCAACTGTGAAAAAAGAGACCCCTCTAAAAGAAGAGACCTCTTTTTCGAACGCAGTAGAAGTGCCAGAGAGCAAAAAAAGTGTAAAAGAAGAGATAGAACCTGAGAAGAAGGTTGTTTTGATAGAAAAAGAGGAGAGTGAACTTCCTCACAAGATTTTAAATGATACCATTATGCCTACATCTTTTGTCAGTGATCAAGACGAACAAGATGAAGATCTCGCAAATGGTCTGGATTATACTGCGGATTATGATGATGAGTATGATGAGGATTTTCAGGAGAATTTATCTAGCAGTGTAGATATTGAAAACCTTGCTATAGAGATAGAAAAAGAGATAAATGAGCTCTTCTCTCTTATCTGTTTTGAGATAGACAAAATTCAGGTAAGTGCTTATGATAAAGAGACTATTCTTGTTGAGTTTAAAGGTGTAGATGCAGCACTATTGATAGGAAAAGAGGGGTATCGTTATAAAGCACTCTCTTACATGATATTTAACTGGATAAACTCTAAATATGACCTACAGCTGCGTTTAGAGATAGCTGAGTTTTTGAAAAATCAAGAAGAGTCAGTAGCCAGATATCTTGAGGGTGTATATGAGAGTATCGACAGAGACGGACGAGCACAGACAAAAATACTTGATGGTGTACTTGTACAGATAGCTCTGAAAGAACTGCGTGCAAGATACCCTCAAAAGTATGTAGTTATCCGCTCTACAAAAGATGGACTCAAATACATAATCGTGAACGATTATCATAACGACTAGTCATGAATGATACAATCTCTGCCATTGCAACCGCAAATGGCATTGGCTCTATTGCAATTATTCGACTTAGCGGTGACAAAGCTCTCTCTATCGCTAAACTCCTTACAAAACGACACGATTTTACCCCAAGAAATGCAACACTCACAAATGTTTATAACAAAGAAGGTTCTCTCATTGACGAGGCGATTGTTATCTACTTTAAAGGTCCCTATTCTTTTACAGCTGAAGATGTTGTAGAGATACAGTGTCACGGTGGTTTTATAGTTGCACAAAGCATACTTAAAGCAACACTTGATGCAGGGGCAAGGCTTGCAAATGCAGGTGAGTTTTCAAAGCGTGCTTTTTTTAATGGTCGTATAGATCTCAGTGAAGCAGAGGCAATCGCACAGCTTATTGAAGCTAAAAGTGAAGATGCAGCCAAAATACTTGCAACGCAGATGAAAGGCTCACTCAAAGAGTTCATAGAAGAGGTTCGTGATGAGATTATCCATATCTTGGCCTACTCTGAAGTGACTATTGATTATGCAGAAGAGGACTTACCTCAAGATCTGGTTGAGCAGATAGAGGCAAAACTTGATCAACTTCATAAGCTGCTTGAAAAAACCCTTATCGCGTCAAAGTCCCGTCAAGGACTTATGCAGGGGTTTCGTGTTGCAATAGTCGGCAAACCAAATGTAGGTAAAAGTTCTCTCTTAAACGCATTGCTGAACTATAATCGAGCAATCGTCAGTGACATCGCCGGAACTACACGTGATACTATTGAAGAGCAGGTGAAAATCGGAACACATCTTATTAAGATAGTAGATACAGCAGGTATCCGTGAAGCGGGCGATGAGATAGAGAAGATTGGTATTGAGAGAAGTTTGGAAGCTATTAAAGAGAGTGATATAGTCATTGCGCTCTTTGATGCATCAAGAGAAGTTGATGATGAAGACAGAAAGATCATGGAACTCTTAAAGAGCAATGCTGCTGATAAAGAGCTTATAGTTATCAAGAATAAGATTGATCTGGAGCAGAAATTTGACTCCAATGATTTAGAATTTGATCTACAACTCAACTCCAAAGATGATGTGAGTGCACTTGTAAGAAAACTTGAGAGTATCATGGACAGAAGTAACAGCAGTGATGAGATAATGCTTATCTCAGAGCGTCAAATCTCTGCTGTAGAAAAGACCATAAGAAACATCCAAGAGGCGTATGAACCGCTGGAGTTTCAAGAGTTGGAGATATTCTCTTTCCATCTTAATGAAGCTGTAAAAGAGATGGCAAGTATCACCAGACCTTTTGAAAATGATGAGATGCTTGATAAGATGTTCGGCTCTTTTTGTTTAGGAAAGTAAAAGATGAAGTACATCGCAATTGATCTGGGACTCAAGCGTATAGGTATTGCCTACTCTGCACACAAAGATATCGTAACTCCTCTAAACGCAGTGATACGAAAAAACCGTAATCAGGCCTCAAGTGAAGTGAAAAAATTACTTAAAGAGTGGGAAGTAGATGCTGTTGTTGTGGGCATACCGCTTGGTGGCAGCTCTGAAGATGAGATGCGCCGCCGTATTGCACATTTTATGAATCTTGTTGATTTTGAGGGTGAAATTTTCTATCAGGATGAAGCAGGAAGCTCTCTTGAAGCTGAAAATATGATGAAAGGTGAGATAAAATATATTCGTGACGGACGAATTGACTCTATTTCCGCCATGGTTATTTTACAACGCTTCTTGCATCGAAGAAAATAAGCTTAACTTAATTTTATTATTTCAATAGTTATCTAAGTTTAATTTGAGTATTATCTTCTTATGAAAACTGTAAATATACTTTTTAATACTTTATTGGAGTTATCTACGCAGATTGAGCAAGAGGAGCTTGTCGATGATGACAGGTTGCTTGTGCAACTGTTTGTAGAAAATCCAGAAGCAGAGTATATAGAGTCCCTTATCTCTTTACTGCGAGACAAATTCCCTCTCTCTAAATTAATAGGAGCAACATCTGATGGCATAATAGAATCAGATGAGGTCTATGTAGAGAGAAAAAATCTTATCTCTTTCTCCTATTTTGAAGCTACTACATTGACTCTTGCTAGCGTAGCGTATGACTCTGTGCACAAAAGCTCCTATGTGAGTGGGCAAACAATAGCAGAAAAACTCTGCAATAAACATACAAAATTACTTATAAGTTTTGCTGATGGACTCTATACGAATGGGGAAGATTATTTACAGGGGATAGCAGATATTAACCCAAATGTAATAGTCGCAGGTGGTCTTGCCGGAGATAACGGGAAGCTTGAAAGAACTTATGTCTTTACAAAGGATGGTGTTGTTTCCAAGGGTGTAGTAGCGGTTGCACTTGAA
>Ga0256836_1000739_pt1 | contig 16353 bp, 10 predicted proteins | sample 4561380metaG_FD_185974 | JGI IMG/M metagenome (GOLD analysis project Ga0256836, IMG submission 185974) | Hydrothermal vent microbial communities from Guaymas Basin, Mexico - 4561-380 | ecosystem: Environmental > Aquatic > Marine > Hydrothermal vents | place: Mexico: Guaymas Basin | collected...
TTTCTCAAAGAGCTTCTTATAGTAAACCCTGATTGCATCTCCAAAGATAACAGGGTCTGAAACCTTCATCATTGTAGCTTTAACGTGGAGGGAGAAGAGAATGTCCTTATCCTTAGCATCGTTAATAACTTCCTCAAAGAACTCCCTCAACTTCCTACGGTTCATAAAGGTACCGTCAACTACGTCACCCATTCCAACTTCAATCTCTTTTAGAACTTGAACGTTTCCGTCTTTGTCAACAAACTCGTAGCGGATTTTCCCGTCCTTCTTTATAGTTACGGACTTTTCGTGCTCGTAGAAGTCTCCGCTCTTCATGTAGGCAACGTAAGACTCAGACTTTGGAGAAACGTCCCTCATCTTGTGAGGGTGCTTCTTAGCGTAATTCTTAACAGGTGGAGCAATGCGCCTATCTGAGTTACCTTGCCTTAAAACCGGGTTAACTACTGAGCCAACACACTTGTCATACTTGGCTTTAATTTCCCTTTCCTCATCAGTTTGGGAATTTTCTGGATAGTCTGGAAGGTCATATCCCTGTTTTTGGAGCTCCTTAATAGCTTCAATGAGCTGAGGAAGCGAGGCTGAAATGTTCGGTAACTTTACAATATTGGCTTCAGGCTTCCAAACAAGCTCACCGAGGTAGGCAAGGTCGTCGGGCTGGTAGCCGAACTGGGCGAGAATCCTTCCGGCAAGGGAGATGTCCCTCTGCTCAAGCTCCACCCCTGCGTGCTTAACAAAGCTCTTCATAATCGGGTAGAGGGAGTAGGTTGCAAGGGCCGGAGCCTCGTCAACCTTTGTCCAGATAATAGTAGGCTTTTTTGCCATATCCTCCTCCTAAAAAGTTTTGTTTTCTTAAGGGAAGGGGGCAGAAAGCCCCCGATGGTTACTGGTCGTTTTTCTTCTCAAACTTCTGCTTAACGTAGGCAAGAACGCCGCCGGCCTTGATGATCTCAACCTGTCTCTTATTCAGCCCGTGCTTTGTAGGAATTGAGATTCCCTTTGTCCTGTTAATTACTGTAATGATATTGTCCTCACCGGGAGCAAAGTTTGAAAGGTCAACCTCTAGCCAGTCTCCCTGGTCAATCTTGTCGTAATCTTCCTTGTTAACAAAAACGAGGGGAAGAATTCCAAAGTTAATAAGGTTTGCGTGGTGGATACGGGCAAAGGACTTAGCAATTACAGCCTTAATTCCAAGGTACATTGGACCGATAGCAGCGTGCTCACGGGAGGAGCCCTGTCCGTAGTTCTCACCGCCTACGATAAATCCGCCGCCCTTTTCTTTAGCCCTCTGGGCAAAGGTCTCGTCAACGACAGAGTAGACGTACTCCGAGATTGCAGGAATATTGGAGCGGAGCGGAAGGATTTTCGCACCGCCGGGAATAATGTGGTCGGTTGTGATGTTGTCGCCGACTTTGAGGAGAACTTCACCCTCAAGCTTGTCTCCGAGGGGCTCTTTATATCCAACGTAATTGATTGTCGGACCCTTCCAGATTTCAACTTCATCCGGGTCGGCGGCAGGAGCGTAAATCATAGAGTCGTCAATCTCAAATTTCTCGGGGAGGAAGACCTTAATTTCCTCAAGTCCGAGGTCTCTGGGGTCGGTGATTACTCCCTTCATTGCAGTTGCGGCCGCAGTTTCGGGAGAGGCGAGGTAAACTTCGGCGTCCTTTGTTCCGGAGCGGCCGTAGAAGTTCCTGTTGAAGGTCCTGACTGAAACTCCTCCTGAAGGCGGAGCAAATCCCATTCCGATACATGGGCCGCAGGCGTTCTCAAGAATCCTAAAGCCGGCCCTTAAGAAGACATCGTAGTAGCCCTCCTTATCCATCATCCTGAGAACCTGCTTTGAGCCGGGAGAAATTGCGGCGGAAACCATCGGGTGAACCATCTTACCGGTTCTCTTAAACATCTCTCCAACGGTTTTAAGGTCACGGTAGGAGGAGTTCGTACAAGAACCAATAGCAACCTGGTGAACCCTTAAGCCCTCAACTTCCTTAACCTTCTTAACGTTGTCGGGCATGTGGGGGCAGGCAATTAAAGGCTCAAGCTCGGAAAGGTCAATATCTATAACCTCGTCGTAGGTTGCATCGGGGTCGGCCTGCAGGGGCCTCCACTGGGCTTCTCTCCCTTGAGCCTTCATAAAGAGGTAGGTTTGCTCGTCGCTGGGGAAGATTGAGGTTGTAGCACCGAGCTCCGCACCCATGTTTGTAATGGTAGCCCTCTCGGGAACGGTAAGGTACTTAACTCCTTCACCGCCGTACTCAAATATCCTTCCGAGACCTCCCTTAACGGTAAGCCTTCTGAGGAGCTCAAGGATAATGTCCTTGGCTGAAACAAAAGGCCTGAGCTTACCGTAGAGGTTAACCCTTACAACTTTGGGCATTGTGAGGTAGAAGGGCTCTCCGGCCATTGCAAGGGCTACGTCCATTCCGCCGGCGCCGATTGCGAGCATTCCGATACCGCCGGCAGTGGGGGTGTGGGAGTCTGAACCGAGGAGCGTTTTACCGGGAACGGCGAACCTTTCAAGGTGAACCTGATGACAGATACCATTCCCGGCTTTGCTGAAGTAAACTCCGAACTTTGCAGCAGCAGTTTGAAGGAAGAGGTGGTCGTTTGCGTTCTCAGGGCCGCCCGCCTGAAGGGTGTTGTGGTCAACATAGGAGACGGAAAGCTCGGTCTGAACTTTGGGCAGACCCATGGCCTCAAAGTGGAGGTAGGCCATAGTTCCGGTAGCGTCCTGAGTAAGGGTCTGGTCAATCCTGATAGCAATGGGCTTTCCGGGGGTCATATCCCCTTCTACAAGGTGGGTCTTGATAATCTTCTGGACGATGTTCAGTCCCATTTCTCCTCCTATTCAAAAATTTTGTTTCAGATACGTTATCCATTTGCAAAAATTATGTAAAAATTTTGTAAAATTTTCAACCACAGCAGGGAATCAAAAGCCTTTCAAGGCTACCCGCGACAGAGGGAGTAGGGGTAAAGTTGAGAAAAATCGCGAAAATCCTTTATTTGTTTGCCCTTTTCCTGCCCCTCTGGGAAAGAGTAAAGCTGACCGTTCTCCTAATCCAATACCGGCTGGGAATAATCGACTGCAAGGAGCTTAGAATCCACTATCCCTCTTACGAAACAGGGGGTCGGGGGGAGGATTTATGAGGTTCATCCCTGTCGAGACTCCTGGCAGCAACTGGCTGTAAACCTATTATTAATTGTGTTCATAATAGGAGCTGGCTTCCTCTTCTACAAGCTACTCTTTGAGGGAAAAGGAAATGGCCATAAAGCCGACAGTAATAGAGGGAAGAGTTCCGATATACGTTTACGCTGACGAGATAGAACCCGAAGTAAAGGCACAAATTGAAAGGCTTAAGGATCTTCCCTTTTTCAGGGATAAAATCGTAATAATGCCCGACTGCCACGCCGGTAAAGGGTGCGTAATAGGTTTTACCGGTTATTTCGACGAAGTGGTAATTCCCAATATAGTAGGAGTCGATATCGGATGCGGGGTTTATACCTACCCCCTCGGAATAAAAGTTGACAGGGAGAACCTTCAATCAGATATCAACCTCAAGAAGTTTGATGCCTTTGTCAAGGGAAGAATACCCACAGGGCTTACTTCGAGAACGAAAAACCAGGCCAAAAAACTCCCGCTTTCAAAGGAGGACAAGGAACTCCTTTCCGAGATCCGCTCAATCCTTATCAATACTTACAGGATCGACCTTCAGGAACCGCTCCTCCAGGTCGGAACGCTGGGAAGCGGAAACCACTTTCTGGAGCTGGGAATTGACGAGGAAGGTTGGCTTTACCTGACCGTCCACACCGGCTCCAGGAATCTGGGACTGAGGGTCTGTAACCATTTCCAGAAAAAGGCAAAAGAGTACACCAGAAAAATTATGCCGAACCTACCGGCAGACCTTTCTTTCCTTCCCCTAAACAAGGGCGGAAGGGAGTACCTGAGGGCAATGAGGCTTGCCCAGAAATACGCAGACCTTAACAGGAGAACGATTCTAAAGATTATCGTTGAGGAGTTTTTCAGACAGGAGTTTAAAGAAGAGAAGCTCATAAAAAGCGTCCACAACTATATAGACCTTGATAGGGATATGTGTGTAAGGAAAGGGGCAATATCAGCCCACAGGGGAGAAAAGGTTGTAATTCCCTTCAACTTAACAACGGGACTGATTATAGGAAGAGGTAAGGGAATAAGAGAGCTTAACTTTTCGGCTCCCCACGGCGCCGGCAGGAAACTGAGCCGCAGAAAGGCAAAGGAACAGTTCAGCGTAGAAGAGTTTAGAAAGGCCGTGGAGGAGGCAGGGGTATTCTCAACAACGGTCGGTAGGGAAACTCTCGATGAAGCTCCTTTTGCCTACAAGGAACCCGAAAAGATTCTTAAATTCCTTCCTCAAACTGTTGAGATTGAAAGGTTCGTAAAACCTATTTATAACCTGAAGGGGTAGCTGCGGCTACCCCTTCCTCGTTAAGAAGTAGAGAGTTCCTGCTGTTGAAAGAACAGCAACAAGGGAAACAAGAAGAACGACATAGAATTCTCCGTTGATATCTCTCTCGAGGTTTTCCATTCTGACCGTAAGATCCTTCGCTATAAAGTCCTCAACCTGTTTCATTTTGTCAATTTTCTCAGTAATTACCGAAAACCACAGATTAGGGCTAACCTCAAGAACCCCTTCAAAGGGTGATTCAAGGGCCATCCTTTCAAAAGACTTTACTCTGATGTAAGACTCGGAGTTGACAACGATCCTGCGGTAGAAATCGATAACCTCTTTCGGAGAAGAAAGAGTAAATGCTTTAATAAACGCTTTCTGCTGGGCAAGAAGGTCTATGAACTTCTCAAAAAGTTCCTTGGTGGGAAATTTCCTATTTGCAAAGGCCACGGATAAAACTGCCCTCTCCAGCCCTGCTTTTTCCTTGGCGTACATAAAGTCGGCATACCCGATAAGCTCCCTTGCAATAGAAGCATCGTCAGCCGTTTTAGCTATCTCTCCGACGGAATCAATAAGCTGGTTGTTGAGGTTTGTATAAAAAGCAATGGCACTTTTCAGGTCAACCCGGAGCTTGTCGACTTTCCTCCTCACTATAGAGAGAGAATTGAGAGACTCAAGAACCGAAAGCAGCTTTTCTCTGGCTTCTTCCGGAAGGCTCATCAAATATTCCTTGTTGAGAATACTTTCCAGTTCGGCTATTTTCTTGTCAGTTTCCCTTCTTTGCTCTTTCAGTTCTTTAGAAAAAGTCTCGCCTCCACTTCCGAGAAAACCAGCAGTCCTTCCCCTCTCCTTCTGAAGTTCATGAACGACGGCGGAAATCCTTGTTGATAGTAAAACTTCCTTTTGCAAAGCTCTCAGCTCGGCCTTTCTAGCCTGCTGTTTTGAGAGAAAAAGTCCCGAAAGAACAAGAACTGCAATAAGCGGAATAAGGGCGAGGAAAAAGTTTTTACTGCCTGTTGCCGGTCCACCCATATTTCTCTCCTTGTCGCATAGTTTTGACTCGGAATTTTAAAACAACGGGCGAACCGGTTTCCAGACTTACTTAAGCCACAGGGTAAGCAAATGAAGGTTTCTCTTCTACCAGCCTTATGTTTTCAGCTTCCTCAGGCAGGGGAATTATCTTAACCCTTTCGACCCACCTTTCGGGCAAGTGAATCACCCTATTGCCTACCCTTATGACAGCCGGAGCGACTTTGGCCTTATACCTTATCCTTACTCCGTAAACCTTCCTACCGAATTTGTTCTCAAACTCGCCGGGACCTTCAATTTCAATGTCTTTAGCACTACCCGGGAAGTAGATTCTCTTGGCGTAATGCCTATCCCTCCCCCTGTGATAATAAACAAGCCAAAGGACTTTTCCTTCCTTATACTTGGCTTCCGTCGGTATGTACTGCTCGGCTTTCTTCTCTTCTTCAAGCAACCTCTGAACGTATTGTTCCAGGGTTTCGTCTTCTCTTACCTCGTTCTCCGTCCAGATGAAGAACTCTACCTGCCAATTTCTTACAGTAGCTATAATGTTCGCAAGCTTAACGTTTCTTTTCTCTTCTTTTTCTACAAGGTCGTCTATCTTATCGAGAACATCAGCAAATCTTTCTCTGAAGTCGGAAAGCCTCGTAATAGCAACAATTAAGTCCCCCTGCTTTTTGAGTCTTTCTAAGGTTTCCTGATCTTCTGAAAGGATCATAGCCTTCCTGATATCGCAGAAATTCTTCCTCAACTCTTCCAAAATCTCGGGGGAAAGCTTAAGTTCCACAACACTTCCGAGAATCTCTTTCATTATCTGCTCGGGTATCTCTTTAAGCCTCTCTTCTATTGTTTTCTCATCACTACCCCAAGGGGAATATTCCTTGTCCCACCCCTCAAACTTAGCAACGTAGTTGGCAAGCCTTACCGTTACCCTGTTTTCCTCAAGGGCTACCTGCCTTAACTCCTCAACCATCGGCCCAAACTTCTTCTTCCAAAAGGGAGAATAGGTTAAAGTACACAAGTAATCCGAACGCTTCTTCAGGTCGGTAAGCTGCTCAGGCACCTCAACTTCAAGCATTTCATCCCTTATAATGCAGTTAATCCTCCTTATATCCTCAGGAGCTTCCACCCTTCCATAAATCCTTGCCATCTCTCCCTCCTTACAAATGTTGTATTTTGATGAGGGGGACAAAGCCCCCTTAGTTAAGCTTTTCCAGTGCCTCAAGGATCAAAAGGCCGGCCTCATTGATTGAGCTTTTCCCTATCAGGTTAGAAGCTCTGAGGATCACAAGCTCCTTTTCAAAAGTCTCGGGATCAAGCCCGGAAAGCTTCATCGCCTCTTTAAAGTTCTTCGGAAGAACTCTTACCTTCTTCTCCTTCACGTAAAGTGTTCCCACCTCTCTAAGGGCTTTTAAGACCCTCACTGCAAGGGGAGTTATCGGGTTTGCAAATCCCTCGGGAGTTCCGGCAAGAGCCTTCTTTATAAGCTTTCCTACCTCCGTAACGACTATGGCTTCGTTCTGGAGAATATCGATGTAACCCCTCGCTTCAAGCTTGTTGAGGGCATAAGTAACTTCCTCTTTCCACGTTTCGTCAAACCAGTCGTAAACATCCCTTACAAAGGCACCCTTTTCGGGGAGCTTATGGAGCACCTGAAGCTCAAATCTGGTTATGTGGGGAAGCCTTTCTATCTCGTAAGCCATAGTGGCGTACATCTTCCCGGCCTCGGTGGCTTCCCCTCCGCCTATCAGGTAGGTTTCTACTCCCTTCCTGTACCAGTCAACGTTCGGAGATGCAAACTCCTTGTTGGTAATCGTTATGGCCTTCACGGCAACGGAGGGTATCTCTCTGAAACCGCGGGTCTCCATATCCTTCAGGACTTTCCTACCGAACTCGGTAAGGTAGTGAACTTTTTTACCTTCCTTCTCCTCAGCCCTTATGAGGTTAAAGGATTCCAAGGTATAGAGGGATTCCTGAACAATATCGTACATCTTCTGGTACCACTCATTGCCTTTCTCGTAGAAGCTCTTAAATAGCTCCTCTACGGTCTTAACTTCAGAAAACTTCTTCCTGATCTCTTCCTTTTTCTGATAGCCAAGATCCTGGTAGAGTCTCCTTCCGTAGTGCTCGAGAAGGTGCTTGTACTCCTTGACCGGCTTATAGAAGAGGTAGTGGACAAGCTCGTCAACCGTCGGGAGAACCGAAGGATCGCTCTCGTGGTGCTTCCACACCTCTTCAATTCCCCTTAAAAGCTCGGCATCGATTATTTCAATGTTTATAGTTTTAACCGGTTTGAAGCTCCTTTCCTTCCAGATCCTGTAAGCTTCAAGAAGGTGTTCACCTGCCGGAAGGGGATTGCCATCCTGGTCAATAAGGGCTTCGGCCATGAGAAGTTCTTTCTCTTCCTCGGTTACGGCATCAAAACCTTCGTAAACCGCCCTCTCCAGCGAATCGAGAATATCCTCGGAGATTACCGTCTCGTAAACAGGAGCCATCGTCTCGCAGGCCGCTTTTATCTCTCTTCCGAGAGCCGTTAAAGCGTAAACGTCAGAAGTCGGGACGGAAAAGGCAAGAAGCCTCATTGCTCCCATTAGAATGGGGAACCTTCCGCCTGCCGGAAGCTGAGAGGACTCAGCAGGTCCTGCAGGCATATCCTTTATGTACTGGGCAAGCTCTTTATCGATTATCAGCCTCGGGTGAGCATTCTTAAAGACTTCATATACATCCTTTGCATAGCGGTTTATCGCTTTAAACGTTCCTTTCTTCTCCACTTTCCTTTCTTCTATAAAGCCCCTTTTTTCAAGCTCTCCCTCTGTCAGGTATCCGGGAATATCATTGTTCTCAATTGCCGTTTCAATCATCATAAGAACTTCAGAACCGAGCCAGCGGAAATTCTCGTCCCACTTTGAAGGATGAGGAATGAGGCCCTTCTCAACCATCTCGTCAATTATGTTGGCAAGCACTCTACCCCAGTAAGTCAAAGAGTACTCGAGGGGACGAACGAGCCTCAAGAGGTTCATCCTTTCAAGTTCAAGGTACGGAGGTTCCTCACTTTTTAAGAAAAGCTGACAGGTAGGCGCCTCGTTCTTTTCCTCTTCCCTTACTCTCAAAAGCGCAAGGGCGTGTTCTCTCCTGATTACCATTCTCTCCCTCCTGCTGGTTTTATTCTCTGAAATTCAAGTTATATCAAACAGCTTTTTAAGTCAAGTGACAGGATTGTTTTAATGAATATTGGTAGAATAGTGGAGCTATGATAAAGGAAAGAGTAAAGCTCCAGAGGCTTATTCTTCTTTCAATTGTGGTCGGTGTACTGGCCGGTCTCTTTACTATAGCATTTTTAAAAACCCTGGAGCTAACGACATCCCTTTTCCTCGTAAAATTGGTCGGCTACACGCCTCCACGACCGGCCGGAGAAGGAGGAACAGAATGTTACACGTTCTTTATTGAACATAAGTTGGCCCTTCCCCTCGTAACTGCTTTAGGGGGCTTGATAACCGGCGCCCTTATATTCCTCTTCTCTCCGGAATCTGCAGGTGTGGGAACCGATGCAGCTATAAAGGCTTTTCACTACAGAACACCTCTGAGCATAAAAAGCTCCATAATGAAACTTCTAACCTCTGCCGTTACAATAGGTTCCGGCGGAAGCTCCGGAAGGGAAGGGCCTATGGCCCTAATAGGTGCCGGAATAGGCAGGTGGATCGGAGAGAAGCTAAAGCTTGAACCCCATGAACAGAACATCCTTCTTGCAGCAGGGCTCGGAGCCGGAATAGGAGCTGTCTTCAGAGCACCTTTTGCAGGAGGAATACTGAGTGCAGAGGTCTTCTACAGAGAAGATTTTGAAGTAGAAGCTCTTATCCCCGGATTCATAGCATCGGTTGTTGCATACCTCGTTGCGGGAAGTGTCATCGGATACCGTCCTCTTTTTGATACCGAAATTCCGTTTCCGCAGTTTAGTTCTGAGGTAATAGCAGGTTATATTGTTTTAGGAATAGTCTCCGCATTCCTGGCAAAGGCCGTTATCGACACCTTTTTCTGGATAAAGAGTAAGTTTTCGCAACTAAAGCTTCATCCCATCCTAAAGCCGGCCCTCGGGGGATTTCTGGCAGGCCTTTGCGGAGTAATAACTCCCCTTGCAATCGGAAATTCCTACGGATGGATTCAGATGTTCATGAAAGGTGAAATGCTCTACCTTTCCCTTCCCCTACTCGTCATCAGCATCCCGCTGGTAGTCCTATCGTTTTCCTTCACCTTAGGCTCGGGAGGTTCGGGAGGTGTCTTCGGACCTTCTCTCGTGATAGGAGGGATAACGGGAACCGTTCTTGCAAAAAGTTTCAACGACATGTTAGGAGGAAACGTATTCGACGTCGGAACTATGACGATTGTCGGGATGATCTCACTCTTTACGGCCGTTGCAAGTGCCCCTCTATCCACAATAATACTCGTTACAGAAATGACCCAAGGTTACAACATCCTTCCCTACGCAATGCTCTCGGTCGTAATTGCCCACCACCTTGCCGGGACGGGAAGGAGCATCTTCGAAAACCAGGTCTTAAACAGACTTCACTCACCCATTCACAGGGATGAACTGAAAGCTTACATACTCGAATCCGCAAAGGTCGAAGACGTTATGACCAGAAACGTAATCACCCTGACTCCGGATGACCCGGTTATTAAAGCAAAGGAGATAATGGCAGAAAAGTTCATAGCCGGAATCCCCATCGTTTCCAAAGGCAAGGTCGTCGGAATAGTCACAACATCCGACGTACTGAGAGTTCCGCCGGAAGAGCTGAAGCGGAAAAGGATAAAGGAAATAATGACCCCTAACCCTGCCTGCGTTTTACCATCCTACAACCTGCTCCAGGTCATAAGAATGTTCGTGAACAACGGCTACGGAAGGGCACCCGTAGTCGAAAGCTTTGAGTCAATGAAACTCGTAGGAATAATTTCAAGGGCAGACATAGCGAGGTATCTCGTAAAGAGGGGAGTCTTTTGATAAAGAAACTTCCGGAAGAGGCAATAAGAAGAATCGCTTCAGGACAAATAGCTTCATCTCCATCGGCCGTTTTAAAGGAGCTGTTGGAAAACGCCCTTGATGCCGGAGCAGGAAATATCAGCGTAAAGATTGAAAATCCTTTTAACTTCAAAGTCGTAGATGACGGAGAAGGCATTCCTTTTAAAGAATTACCCCTTGCCGTGGAAAGGTTTGCTACCAGTAAAGTATCGAGAGCAGAAGAGCTTGACAGAATAGAAAGCTATGGTTTCAGGGGAGAAGCCCTCTACGCCGTTGCTCAAGTTTCCCGTTTAACGATAAAGAGCAGGTTCAAGAATGAAGGGGTAGGAGGAAAGCTTCTCGTTTACGGAGGCAGGATTTTAGAACATACTCCCATTCCTTTCAGCAGGGGAACTTCAGTAGAGGTAGCAAACCTCTACTTCAACGTTCCGGTCAGAAGGAAGGGAGTCAAAAGAGAGCTGAGCAGGATGGTATCCACCGTGAAAACCTACACCTTGTGCAGACCTGACGTTATTTTCCGAATAGGAGAAGAGGTTTTCCCCGCAACATCCCTCGAAGAAAGGGTCAGGCAGCTTTTTCCGAATCTACACCTTACTAAAGTAGAAGGGAAAAATTTCCTCCTTCTTTACAACAGGGAAATCACAAGAAAGAAAGTTCAGCAAATCTTTGTGAACGGAAGGCCTGTTTCCCTCCCCGAAGTTGAAAGGATACTTTCAGATAAAGGAGTAAAGAACTTTATACTCTTTCTGAACCTTCCCCCGGAGGCAGTCGATCCCAACATCGTTCCTTCAAAGGAAAAAGTGTTCATAAAAGAAGATTCTTATCTCAAAGAGCTGGAAAAAGTTCTCAGTTATGAATTCGGCCTTCCCAGCTTTCACACTTTAAGGGAAAGAACAGAGATAGAATACCTGCCTCAACTTTACGTTATAGGTTCCGACGGAACCCTCCTGATTGCCCACGACAGGGAAAACTACTACTTCTTCGACATCCACCTCCTGCACGAAAGGGTTAACTATGAAGAACTTCTCAAAAAACTCGAAAAAGGAGAAATCAAAATCAGGAAAGTTCTTCCCCCTTTAGAGCTTCCATCCTCCTTAGTCCCGAAACTCAAAAAACTGTCTGTTGAGTTTTACCTGGAAAGAAACAGTGCAGTTATTACGGGAATTCCCGAGATTCTCAACCCTTCAGATCTTGAGAAGCTGTCGGATTCAGTTCCCGAATCAATAGCCGAGGAGGCCTGCAAAAGGGCCGTAAAATCAGGATACAGCGTGGTCGGCCAGGAAGCGGAGAAGCTCCTATCCCTCTACCTCAAGTGCAGGGAGAGGGAAGTTTGTCCCCACGGCCGTCCCATATACTACAAAGTGAAGAAAAATTCTATCTACTCAAAGCTCGGCAGAAGGGTTAAGTAATGGAAGAGGTAAACGTCAAAAGGGAAGTTTTAGCAGGCATTACCACTTTCCTGACTATGTCCTACATACTTGCCGTTAACCCCATCATACTCTCAGCCGCCGGAATGCCCAAAGACGGGGTTATCTTCGCTACCGCAGCATCGGCTGCACTAGCAACCTTTTTAATGGGAACTTACGCAAAGCTGCCCTTTGCCCTCGCTCCCGGCATGGGACTTAACGCGTACTTCGCCTACACTGTGTGCGGGCAGATGGGAGTAAGCTGGAAAACGGCATTATCGGCCGTATTCCTTGAAGGGGTAATCTTTTTAATCTTAACAGTATCGGGAGTAAGAAGTGCAATCTTTAAAGCCATACCGAAAAATCTCTCCTATGCCATATCGGCAGGAATAGGCCTCTTCATAGCCCTGATAGGACTGAAAAGTTCGGGAATTATAGAACCATCACAGGACACGCTGGTAAAACTCGGAAACCTAAGGGAATTTTCCCCGGCAGTTACCATTGCCGTCCTGATATTAACAGCCATTCTGATAAAGCGGAAAGTACCGGGAGCATTGCTCTGGGGAATTCTCCTCGCCACAACCATAGGCATCTTAGCCGGAAAAGCCAAACCTCCATCCTCCATACTGGGATTTCCGCACCCATCTGCGGCCTTCAAGCTCGACTTCTCATCACTTTTGTCATCTTCAATAATTCCCGTCGTCATCACGTTCCTTATAGTTGACTTATTCGATACGGTTGGAACACTTTCTGCCCTATGTACACGCCTCGGTATTCCTCTGAACGACAACAAGGTTTCAAAAGCCCTGACCTGCGATGCCGTAGGAACAGCAGTCGGAAGCCTTATGGGAACATCAACAGTAACAACTTACGTGGAAAGCGCTTCCGGAGTCGCAGCGGGAGGAAAAACGGGAATAACAGCGGTAACCGTTTCAGTCCTCTTTATCCTGTCCCTATTCTTCTATCCTCTCATATCCGCCATCCCGGAGTTCGCTACTGCACCAGCCCTCATTTACGTAGGGTCGTTCATGATGGCACCTCTAAGGAAAATCGAATGGGAAGACGCAACCGAGTCTCTTCCTGCTTTTATTACCCTCGTAGGAATACCGTTTACGTTCAGCATATCAGACGGTATGGGACTGGGATTTATAAGCTATACTTTAGTGAAGCTCCTTTCGGGCAGGAAAGAAGAGATAAACCCAACCCTCTTTATTGTTACGGTAATCTTTCTCGTCAAATTTTTCATGTAAGCTACTTGTGTGTCAGCCTATATTTATAAGCAATAAAAATTCTAAAGGAGGAAACTTATGTGGAACAGTATAAAGACTGCCCTGCTTCTGGGATTCCTGACCGGACTGCTCCTGCTGTTCGGTAAGCTTCTGGGCGGAAACGCCGGTATGGTTTTTGCCCTCTTCATGGCAGCAATAATGAACTTCGGAAGCTGGTTTTTCTCCGACAAAATCGTGCTTTCCATGTACGGTGTAAGACTGCTTTCGGAAGACGAAGCTCCAAAACTCCACGCAATGGTTGAAAAACTTGCAAAAAACGCCGGAATACCGAAGCCGAAGGTCGGTATTGCACCCATGGACGTTCCAAACGCATTCGCAACGGGAAGAAATCCGGAACACGGAGTAGTCGTAGTAACACCCAAAATTGTAGAACTACTGAACGATGACGAACTTGAAGGCGTTTTAGCCCATGAAATCTCACATATTAAAAACAGGGATACGCTCATTCAGGCAGTCGCCGCAACGATTGCAGGTGCAATAACAATGCTTGCAAACATGGCACAGTGGCTCCTCTTTTTCAGGAGTTCCGAAGAAGAGGAAGGCGGTTGGGCAGAGCTGATAGGAACGATTCTAATGGTTATCCTTGCACCCATCGCAGCTGCCCTTATCCAGATGGCCATATCAAGGGCAAGAGAATATAAAGCAGACGAAACCGGAGGAGTCATATCTGGAAAACCGGAAGCCTTAGCCAGCGCACTTAAAAAACTTGAGGACTACGCCCACAGAATTCCGCCGGAACTTGTAAAGTCCGAAGTCAACCCGGCCACAAGCCACCTCTTCATAGTCAATCCCCTTAAAGGGGACGCCGTTGCCGCTTTGTTCTCCACTCACCCGCCGACCGAGAAGCGGATTATGAAGCTCTTAGAGCTTGCAAAGAGGCTCTTTGGTAGAATTCGGGAAATCTACTGGAGATACGGCAGGGTTTGGGAGTAAAGGAAAAGACCTTTCCTCTAAAGGAGTACATTAAGGGGTGCGCGAGGACCAACCTCGTGCACCGCTTTGACCTTTCAACAATTGCCAATTTCTTCGGAAAGTGGATTCCCTTTGCTTTTGCCGTAGGAATTGTCACGGGGAGCATCGCCTCCCTCATGGATGTTCTCATTATCAACATTAACTCGATCCTAACAGAAAATCTCCCGCTACTTATACTTCACCCCCTGCTTACTGCTGTTTTTGTCGGCTACGCACTATCCGTTGACTCTGCAATCGGCGGTCCCGGCATCGGTTACTCAATAATACACTTAAAGACCAAGTACTTCTTACCGTTAAAAACGGTTTTCCTCAAAGCAGTAACATCTATTCTGGTCCTATCAGGCGGTTTCATTGCCGGGAGGGAAGGGCCTTCTTTTTTCATAGGAGTTGCCCTGGGAGAGTGGTTCGGAAAAGTTTACGGCCTCGGAAAGAAGTATAAAAACCTGGTCGGACTCATCGGCGGCGGAGCCTTTACAGGAGCGCTGCTTAAAGCCCCGCTGGGAAGCGCAATCTTTGCAATGGAATTAGAAGAGATGTACAACCTCGACTACCGCCCCTTCGTTCCTATGATAATTGCTTCAATAGTCAGCTACCTGACCTTCTCTTTCTTCAGGGGAGAAAAGGCTTTTATTCAGCTAGAAAAAGTTCCCGCTTGGAATCTCCAGTCCATACCCTACATAGTTGTAATGGGGCTTGTTATAAGCCTCATAATTTATCTTTATACGTTCCTTTTCCACACATCAACGTGTATCTCCAAGTTCTTTGAGCCGAAAGTAAGGCCTATTGTCGGAACTGCCCTGGCCATTCCCTTTCTCTTAGCTCTCTATTTATTTACAAATGACACCGATTTCCTGTCTGCACCCGCCCATATGGGAATGGTCTCAAAACTTGCCCAGGTTCCATTTCCGATACTTACCGACCTGTTAATAATAATCGTAGTGCTGACCGTCACAAGTTTAACCCTATCTTTCGGTATTCCCGGAGGACTCGTCCTTCCCAATTTCCTAATAGGAGCAGCCGTCGGAAACATGTTCGGCCATATCTTTCCCGAGCAAATCGTAACTTTTACTCTGGCAGGTATGGGAGCAGCTCTCGCTGCCGGAGCAAAGACTCCCCTTGCCGCAATAGTTATGATTACGGAAATGACCCACGCAGACGTCGTGATACCGATGACGGCAGCCATAATAACAAGCTACACAACAAGTTTCGGTTTCAGCCTATACCTGGCTCAAGAAATAAAGCTAAAACCTATGGAAAGAAAGGATGAAAGGTAAAAAGGTAGTCCTGGGAATAACAGGAAGCATTGCCGCCTATAAAGCAGCAGAAATTCTCCGTCTCCTCCAGAAAAAGGGAGCAGAAGTAAGAGTCGCAATGACACCTTCAGCAGAAAAGTTCATCGGAAAACTGACATTTGAAGCCCTTTCAGGATACCCGGTATACGTTGAAGTCATTCCCGACACATCAACCGAAATAAGACACACAACCCTTTCCGCATGGGGAAACTTGCTGATAATAGCTCCAGCAACGGCAAATACAATTACAAAAATCGCTTACGGGATAGCAGATACCTCCGTAACAGAATTAGCCCTCTGTTTCGGTAAAGGGGTGATAGCTCCGGCAATGAACGTAAGGATGTATGAAAACCCAATAACACAGGAAAACTTACTCAAGTTAAAGAATCTCGGCTGGGAAGTCGTCGAACCGGAAAGCGGCTACCTCGCCTGCGGAGAGGAGGGAAAGGGAAGACTTGCCGATATAGAGGATATCGCCGACGCAGCCGAGTACTTTTTGACTCCAAAACTCTTAAAAGGGAGAAAAGTAGTAGTAACGGCAGGAGCAACCAGGGAATACATCGATCCCGTAAGGTTCATATCAAACCCTTCTTCGGGAAAGATGGGTTTTGCACTGGCAAGGGCAGCAAGGGCTATGGGGGCTGAAGTAACCCTTATAACGGGGAAAACACACTTAAGAACACCCTACGGTGTGAAGAGAATAGAGGTAGAAAGCGTTGAGGAAATGAGAAAGGAAGCTTTAAAAGCCTTTGAAAACGCAGATATTTACATCTCCGCAGCGGCAATCGGTGACTATATGCCGGCTGAGAAGTCAGAAAGAAAGATAAAGAAAGGAGAAGAAAGCTTAGTTCTCCGCCTGGTAAGAACTCCCGATATCCTGAAGGAAATCGGAAGGTTAAAGAAAAAAGGACAAGTTGTAGTTGGATTTGCAGC
>Ga0256836_1000740_pt1 | contig 16349 bp, 25 predicted proteins | sample 4561380metaG_FD_185974 | JGI IMG/M metagenome (GOLD analysis project Ga0256836, IMG submission 185974) | Hydrothermal vent microbial communities from Guaymas Basin, Mexico - 4561-380 | ecosystem: Environmental > Aquatic > Marine > Hydrothermal vents | place: Mexico: Guaymas Basin | collected...
AGTATAATCAAACTTTTGCTAATAGGTATAAATCTCGAATCAAAACTAAACCAGATTTTTCTTTTTATCAATTAGAAGACTTTGACAAATTCCCTTTTCTCAGAAACAAGCAAGGGTAAGTGGGATTATATCAAATCCCACTTACCCCCATCATTTTCAATCGGTAATTGCAAATGGAAAGTGTTTAATAATTAGGAAAACAAAGAGCACATATATATCAATCAAAGATACACAACATTTTTTGCATAGGATCATCATTCTTCAAAATGACAAAAATGCAAAAGGAGGCAAGTAATGCATATACCAGACTTTATACACATTGCTAAAAATACATTTGAATCTGAATTGAAAAAGTTAACTACTCTTTCTTTTGAGATTGAAATACTTTCTACATGGGCTGCAAGAGCATTTTCCCACTTGATAATACTTACTTGATCCTAATCACTTGGGATCGGTACTCAACTAATGAACGACGTGCTTATCTGAAAAGTATCATTAACAATAAACCGACACATTACAGAAACATCTATGCAAACTTTTTGCACCCAAAGTTTGACAGATGGATGTCTCTTTTCTCACAAGTCAAACTTCCATTTGCAGATGTAATTTTAGACATAGATATTGGTAAGTATCATGATAGTCTCGTATTCTACACACGATGTGTATACGACAACTTCTCATCAGCAAATGTTTCAATCACTATATACGAGCAACATCTTGAAAATGACTTAAAAAGATTGATTTGTTTACTCAAGCCAAGAATAATCAACATTTCAACATTGAAACGAAACGCTAGCATAGGCTTAACTATAGAAACTTACGGGTTTGGTGAAAAACTTTTAGAATGGGTCAAATTCTTCATGATAGTTACCTCAATCACACGGTATGTCCAGGATCCAGATTCTCAAATCTACTGGAATCTAAAAGTAATTGATGGAAGGATTCAAGCTTTTGAAAAGTTTTGGCTAACTCTACTAAAAGGAGGCAAGTAATGCATATACCTGATTTCCTACAAACTACTGAAAATGTATTTAAATCCGAATTGAAGAAGTTGACTACTCTTCCACTCAAAATCAGCCACCTTTCTATTTGGGAAATGAGAGCAACCATACAACTTGATGAGTCTTATTACATCTTGCTTGCTTGGGATAGACATATGTCTGTTAATGAAGCAGAATGGAATGTTTATCTGAAGAATATCACCAACAAGAATGAAATAGTCCATTTCAGAGACATTTATGCAAACTTTCTACTACCGAAGTATGATAAATGGATATCTGTTTTCTCACAAATCAAATTACCGTTTTCTAATGTATTCTTAGATATAGACATTGACAAACGAGTTGATGGTTTCCGTTTCTATACTCTATGTATATACAACGATTCATTCTCTGGAGGTATTTCTGTTGTAATACATGAGCAAGATCTTGAAAATGATTTGAAAAGGTTGATTTATTTACTCAAACCACAAGTGATCAACATTTCCACTCTAAACAAGAATGTAAGTGTCAGTTTAACTATAGAAACTTACAACTTCAATGAAAAACTTTTGGAATGGGATAGGTTTTTCATGATAATTAGCTCTGTCATGCGATATGTCCAGGATTATGATACTGCAATCAATTTAGGCGTAAAGGTAATTGACGGAAAGATTTATGTCTCTAACAAAGATTGGTTGATACTCTTAAATGGGGGTAAAACTAATGAATAAAGCATATCTCGAGTTTTATCCGTTGATAGAGAAATGGGTATCAGAAAACGATTTTGATTTTACTTACTACCCTGAATCTAAAGTTTTTGTAGTTAGATTGCATCTTAATTTGGAAGCTGTACTCTATCTTTCCAACAAACAATTGTATCTACTAGGTGACTTTAAGGATCTCATTCACACAGATTCTCTTGATGATCTGGAATTTTCTTTACACTCAAGTACTATCAAACTACAAGATATGCATAATCTATTGAGCAAAGTACCTTGTTTATACCACATCAAAGTAACATACCACAAACAACGAAATTTCTATCAAGTTAAAATCGTTAATCTACTTGAAGATGAAATAGTAGTTAGTTACACAACCAGATACCTTGAAAGAGAATGGCAGTTGAAATGGTTTCCAAAACTTTTGACATTTAATGACTATTGCTTCTCATTCGATTCCCATGCTAGAGATGATATCTGGAAAACTTTAGACGATTTCAAGCAATGTTGGGAAAAGATGGTTAGAATCTATTCAAAATGAATTATGCAAATGAAAATGGAAAGTGTTTAAAAATTAGAAATACGGAGACACAATTATACTCAATCAAAAAATCATTCGAAAACCAAAAGGAGGCATACTAACATGCAAAACACAAATGATGATAAAAAGAAAACATTGGATTTAATGAAATCTGGATTCGAAACTATCAAACAACAAACTAGAAATACCCTGTTACCAGTTGTGATCTGGAGAAACAAAATCAATAACGATTTACTAGTAGTCTTCTCAGCAAATCCATCCGAAGATGAACCATTTGCATTTTGTGATTCTGAAGGGAATATCAAATTCATGCTGTCTGATGATACTTTTTCCTTCCTGGAAAACAGAGAAAAGTATTCCGAGTATTCAGAAGATCATATCAAAACTATTTTTCAGTGGATTTTGGCATTTAGGACTGATCAAGTTCAATTGATTTTGAATCCTGCAGAAGTTACATGCATTCTTACAAGAATTTATGCCCAGTTGATAAAGTAGGTGAAAATGAATAGTTTTCTCAAAATGGAAAGTGTTTAATAATTAGAAAATACAATGGACATATATCATCATCAACAAAACCCAAAAGGAGGTACTACATCATGCCAAGAAAGATAACTGAAGAAGAAATCCAACCGATACTTACTAAATTCTTGGAAGAAGCGATACCTGTTGCTCAAAACTTTGGTAAGATTCCTTGTGAAATTGTCAGCAAATCATCGGATGATTATGTGGAGTTTTATCTGATTTTCAATAACAAGAAAGGGAAACCAGCAGTTACATTTGATTTCTCAAACGGTATCACTTTGGAAGTATATCTCCCTATCAAAAGAGACGATGGAAAAATTGATTTCCATTGCAACAGATCTCTCAGAAAGTTGGCTGACTTGCTCTCGAAGTGGTATCTAATCATCAAAAGCGGAAGTTATACACTACGATAAAACATTGCATAAAAGGAGAATGATGATGAAAACTAACAACAAGCAAATTTATGATATAATTAAACTTTTTCATGAAGAAGTGTCTGATTACTTATATGAAAATGAAGAAGTTTTCGGGTTTAGAAGCAATATCAACAATCACATTCTACTGCCTGAATTCGGAAACTGGTTTGAAATCACCAGATATAACTTCCTTGATGACAAACAAAACATACTTGCAGTTTTGGATTTGAATTTGGTAGATCTGTATCGCGAATACAACTATGACTTATCGGATATAGTAAATCAGCAAACGATTCAGTTGGTATCCGAGTGGCATCTAATTTTAAGAAGCAAACAGTTTTCAACTCTAAACAAATATGAATATGGCAAGCTATTTGACTATCTTGAAACTCTTGCATAAGAGAATCATTAGAATGGTTTTATGAAATGGAATGTGTTTAATAATTAGAAATACAAAGGCGCAAAAAAATCTTTATCGCCAAGGAGATACACACATGCAAAACACTGAACAACTAATGACAATGTGGAAAATGATTAGATCAGATTTTCTTTTGAATTTACAGAAAGTGATTCCAGGTGCCATAAACGAATTAACGAATCATGTTTTAGTTATTCAAGATGAGGATCATGTGGGCACCTGGCTTTTTCTTGATGAGAATTACAATTTGATTGTTAAGTTTGATGTCTTTGCAGTTTCTTCTCAGAGTTTTGCAAACATGTGGCAAAATGAAACAATTCAAAAAGAATTAATGAGTTGGCATCTTGCATTACGAACCAACAAGATCAAGAAGCTTTCAATAGATGATGTGAAAGAGATTTGGAATCATTTAGAAACAAAGTGAAAAAGAGTTTTGGGGCTGGCAAACTTCTGTCCGCCAGCCCATCAATTTTGAATCATCTAAAACGAAAAAAAAACTAAAGGAGGAATAGAAAATGCAAACATTAAGACAAATCTCATTAAACTATTTCCAACAAATAGAAACAAATAAAAACTTTGACATAAATGTTAATTACCAAGAATTACTCACAGAAAGCAGACTTACACACGAATTCAAAACACAAAACAAAACTCATAACGGATATACTGTTCTTTTTGACAAATGCTATATTGATGTGGATAATCAAATCATCAAAAGAGATGAATTACCTATCAATGCAAGTGTATATGAATCTACAATCAAACAGAATCATTATCATATCTATTTAAAGTTTCATGAATTTGTTGATGTGCCAAATTTCTTACAATCGAAATATCTAGTTGAAAAGAAATTAGATACTCAAGATATTGTTGTGAATAGTTGTTTTCTCACTGAGAAACAAGGAATTCTAGTTTCATTTTTTGGCCAAGATATGCTATATGAAATTCAAAGAGAATTTACTAAACTTTACAACGCGGATGCAAATACAACTTTATTCACTCCAATTCCATATAAAGAAACAGAAAGAGGATATGTAAGAAAAGTTAAAGCATACAAGAAACTTCCGGTGGATCATTTCTTCTACTGGCATATTTGCAATGGCAATCTAGAAACATTCTTTAACAAACTAAGTAAGATTGCATTAAGTAAAGCAATGTTGTATGATGCTGGAGTATATAAATACGGATTTACTAAGAAAATTCCACTCAAGCGAAAGATACAAAGAGTGAATGTAAACGTAACAAACCTTATCAAACTTCTCAAATATATAATTGCAAATGTATGGAAACCTGGACATAGACAAACTTTAAGTCTTTGTTTCAATGGAATACTCTACAAATATGTCACTAAAGATAAAACTCAAAGAGAAATGATTTTTCAAAATGAATTATTACCACTTATGAAACGTGTTGGTGATGAAGAATACTGGAAAAGAATTGATGTTGTAAAGTATGATAAAAAGTCTTCTCGCAAAAGATATGGTATCCCACAACTTCTTTATATCTTAAAGCAAATTGATGAAAGTTTTGCAAATAAAGTAGAAAAGATTCTTAATGAAAAAGTGTTTGTTAAAGAAGAAATTGGTATTCAAGATGAAGAAGGTGTGAAACTTCAACTTTTTACTTCCACAAAACAACAAAGTCAATCATTTAGAATATTGCATATACTCTTCTTCTTGAGTGGATTCTGTTTAACTTACTTCCTTAAAGCACAATTTCTTGGTAAGAAAACTAAAAAAAACAATGTAGTTAGAGTTTCTTTTCCTAAGCACATTTTCAACAAATCTCTTGCATCCATAGCTAATTACATAAATGGGTTTGAATTGAAAGGTACTTATAGAAATTGTTATTGGAAAGAAGATTTACAACTACTTAAACAACTCGGATGGATAGTAGACTACCAAGTTTCGTTTAAGAGAATAACAGTTGTTGTTAATCCACAAACATTGATTACATTCTTACTTCGAGATATAAGATATGATTATAAGTCCAAAAAATTCATTTTACTCGGAATCAAAGAGTCTATTGATCAAAAGAAGTTGCAAAATGTTAGTAGAGACTGGAGTAAAAACATTTTCCAAATCCATGCATTCATTTTCAAACTTTTAGCTTACCTTGAAAAGACAAGATTAAACAAAATGTTACTAGTTACTCAGTATGAAACATTGGTTGAGTATGTGAAAAACAACTATCTTTTTGCTAACTACCACAATTACAACATTTCTTGTATAGCAACTTTAATGATTAAAAGAAACAAAATTTTCAAACAATTGAAAAACAAAAATTACTTGCCTAAACTCTTAGTAGATAATAAAGACGATTTAGGAGCAAAATTCCTTATTCGAGCAATTTTACACAGAGAATTTATCCACTTCTTTAACCTAGTTGATATGTATAAGTCTTATTTCTTGCATAGATACTCTGATGCAGTAAGACAATGGAGAATTCCTCATTTGAATGTGAAAGGTTATTCAGTTGAAGATATTCTAAAATTTTCTCAGAGATATACAATTACCAAAGCTATCAAAATGTATGGCTTGACAAAACAACAATTCGAATCTTGGCAACAATTTGAAGTAACTAAACCATCTGCTTATAATATCTCTGTTAATCATAAATTGCTAACTCAGTTTGTTAAAGGTCTTAGACAATGAAGCATTATGATAGATGGTTGATGATAATCGAGTTATTGCTTGTTATACTCTTAATCTTGCAATTTTTCTTACTCATAAAATGAAGAAGGAGTTGTTATGATGGAAGTTACAATTTCTATCGTAAATATTGATGATCCAGTTGCTTTTTTTACAGTTGCTAAAGGAGAATTAGATTTTGCTATTTATGGATTGAATATAGAGGATGGATTATCATATTTTCCCAAGACATGGATAGTAGTAACCTTTCATGAGAATGATAACATTGTTTTTAGTCTTTATATGAGTAAAACTATTGAAGATGAATTTTTGTTTTTAGCTCCTAGAAAATTCAAACAGAAATTGAAAAAGTTTGTGGAATATGCATCAACCCATAAACAACTACTTCGTTTAATTGACAAAGTTATCTTTTTGAAACAAGAGAAAGATCCATTCGTATTAGAAGTTTTTCGCGAAGAAAGCAATCTACAAGAGTTAGATTTGCTTCCAACAAAAGACGGTTTAGAAAAATTCAAGCAAAAACTTAAAAAGATTATGTTAAAGGAGTTTACAACATATATCAATTAAAGAGAAACAAACATTTTTCGGAGGTTTTTGCATGAGTCAATACACAGAAAAGCATATTCAAAAACTCGAAGATATTCAACATATTCAGAAAAACCCAGGAATGTATATCGGTGATACTAGTAATCCTACTCACTTACTTTACGAGATATTAGATAATGCATTGGATGAAATGCAATCTGGTTATGCAAATCAAATCATCATAGAATTGGATACAAACAATTTCATTTACTCAGTTTATGATAATGGAAGAGGTATACCTATCGGTGTTGATGAGAAAACAAAACTTAGAATTCCAGTTTTAATCTCAACTAAGCTTTTTACTTCTGGTAAATTTCATGATAAAGCTTATAACATATCAGCAGGTTTACACGGAGTAGGTTTAACTGCAGTTAATGCTTTGTCTGAATTTTTGGAGTTTCATATATGGAGAGATAAAAAACATGCATATTTTCGTTTCGAAAATGCTAAATTAGTTGAGGAGAAAATAGAAGATTATGATGGTAATCTACAGGGCACTTTAGTTAGATTCAAACCTAATGCAAAATACTTTGAAAGTTTAGAGATTCCTGTTGATAAAGTAAAAGATAGATTGCAATTTATCAAGCTACATGAAGATTTCAAAGACAAACTAATCAAACTTGTACATAATAAGAAGGTTGTTGAGATACAATCCAAACTTCCAAAACAATTTCAGAATTGTTTTGCTATTCAGTTTCTAAAAGATGTAAATAAAGAGACTGGTGAGAGTATTGAAGTTTATTTTACTTGGAGTAAGAAGGATTTTGATAAATACTACTTCGGCTGTGTAAATTTAATCCCAGTACATCAAGGAAATCATATTTCCTTTGTTGCAAGTAAAATCAAAAAAGTTGTTAATACTCTAGCTCAAAAATACAAGAAAACCATCAATCCAGATGATTATCAATATGGATTGAGATTGATTGTATTAACCAGAATTAAAGAAAGAAAGTTTACAAGCCAAACTAAAGAAAAACTTTCAACACCACTTAAATATTTTGAAGAAAAATTTCCAAACTTTGAGAAAAAACTTCAGAAACTTCTAGAAAAACAATATCTAGATTTTACTCAATATATACTTAGAAAGCTCGAAGAATACAGAAAATTTCTTGATAGTAAGAAGTTATCAAAACTCGTAGAAAGTCAAACTCATATCGGTGGAAAAGTAAATAGAGGTTTATCTGATGTACCACAATTAAAGGATTGTTTATCAGAGAATAAAGAAGGTACTGAATTGTTTATAGTTGAGGGAGAGTCTGCTGGCGGTACTTTCTTGCAAGTTAGAGATCCTTATAAACATGGTGTGTTATTCCTAAAAGGTAAAACTATCAACGCAGTTGCAAATCAAATAGATAAAATTCTCAAAAACAAAGAAGTACAAGCATTAATCAAAGCATTAGGTACTGGAGCAAGAATAGGTAAACAAAAAGAGGATATTAGTAAATTGAGGTATGAAAAGATTATAGTATCCTCCGATGCGGATCCGGATGGTTTGCACATTCAACTTTTAGTATTAACATTGCTTGCAAAATTGACTCCTGATGTATTGAAATCCGGTTATGTCTATATAGCTGATGCTCCTTTGTATGGTGCTACTCATAAAAAGACTGGAGAGTTTATTCCAATTTGGTCTAAAGAGGAATTTGACAAAACTGATGAAAATGAATACTTTAAACACAGATTCAAAGGACTCGGTGAAATGAATCCTGATCAAATAAAAGCTGTATTTTTGGATACAAACAAAAGACGTTTATTGAAAATAGAATTAACTGATGATGAAATTCAATATCTTGCTGATTTGATGATGAATGCTCAAAAGAAAAGACAATTATTAGAAGAAAAAGGTTACATTAAAAAGTGGGGTGAGTAATGGCAAATCCAACTATCATTAGATTAAAGGATTTAGCAGAAAGGAATCTGTTAGAGTATGCTAAATATGTTAACAAAACTAGATCTGTTGTTGGTGTTGATGGAGTAAAAACAGTACAACGTAGATTACTATACGTACTTTACAAATTAGCTAGAAACAAATTCGTAAAAGCAGCTACTGTTGTAGGAGAAACATTCAAATATCATCCTCATGGTAACTCATATGATGCATTAGTACAATTAGTACAGATGGGTTGGGCTATAGGACAAGGTAACTGGGGAAGTAGATTAGGACTAGAACCAATCTCTCCTGCTGCTGAGAGATATACTGAAGTGAGATTTAATCCAGTATTTGAGCAATTCTTCAGATTAATTGATTATGTACCATGGGTAGTTGGAGATATAGGTTTTAAAGAGCCGTTGTATCTTCCAACTCCTATACCAATTTGTATCATTAAATTTACTCGTTATCCTATCTATGCACAAGGTATAGGAGTTGGTTTAAGATCTGTATTTCCTGTGTATGATATCAATGACTTATTTAACAGATTGAAACATCTAGTAGCTAAAAAAGACATAAACGAAAATGTTATTAAACCTGATTTCGGTGAATACATAGTTGAGAAGGCTGATGTAAAATCAATCTTACATACTGGAGTTGGGAAAATCTATCTAAAACCTAAACTTCTTGTAAATGAAACTAAAAGAGAAGTTGAAATACTATCAGCACCAGGTAATGTTTTGAAAGCTGTTGATAAGTATCTAGATTATGTCAATGTAGTAGATTTATCAACACCACTACAAACTAGAATAATAGTCAAAATCAAACCTCGTAGACAATTGAAAATAGATGAGTTAGTAAAACATTTACAAAAACATTTATCTCAAACTATTCATGTAAGTTGTTATGTTGCAATTCCTGATGATAATGGAGAATATGCAACATATCAGATCGGAGTAGATAGTTGGTTACTCCAAACCTTTGTGAGATTTACAAAAGCATTATATACCAAATTGTCCGTTGAGAAAAATCAAATACAACAAAAACTTCAGGAATATCAACTAATAGAAAAACTCAAACCTTACATTCAACAGGCTTTAGCAAAAACAAACGGTAAATTAGACGTTGATAAGTTTTGTCTAGAAGTTAGTCCAAAAGTAAATGTTAGTCCAGACGAAATCAAATCCTTACTCGATAAATATTCAATCAGAAAACTCTTGACTTATAAATTAGATGAAGAAAAATTGAAGAGTCAGATACAGTCTATCGATAACAAGCTTCAAAATATATTGCAATATTCTATTGATGAAACTGGTGAAATGGTTGAAAAGATAGCGTCAGGAGTGAAGTAGGTAAGCTTCACTCCTGACTTTCACACTTTTTGTTGAGGAGTTTTTGCAATGAGAAAAGTGTTTATAGTTGTGGTGTATCTTCTGTTTTCTGCTCTTCTTCTGATATCTGGTTTTTTGCGTATTGCAGGATAGTGTAGAAACACTTCGTTCTCTAGAATTAATGGGTACAGTCAAATACAATAAAGATACTTTTAACCTAGTGACAGTTATTGTTAATGCCAGATCTGAAATTGTTTATGCAACTGCAGCTGTTATATTTTGTCTGGTATCTCTACCATTACTGAGCATGTGGTTGTTTAGAGAAGTTTCAGTTTTCAAACCTATTATCAGAATGAAGTTGTGATTATCTTACTTCGAGGAGTTTTTGTGATGAAGAGAGATGTGATAAAAAATGTGATTGTAATGGGAGCGCTTTTCTTGCTTTCCTTGTTGCTTATGATGTTTGGCTTCTATTCGCTACAGTCTAGTTTAGAGAAAATCAAATCTTTGGAATCATCGAAAAGTATATGGTACAGCAAAGGTACTTACGATTTAGTAGTGGATCTTATTAATATTCAAAATGAAATGGTTTATTCGTCAGTTATAATCATTATATGTCTAACTGTTTTACCTGTATTTGGTAAGTTGTTGTTTGAAGATATTTCAACTCTAAAATCTTATCTCAAGCAAACAAAACAAAAACAATCGATAAGGGTGAAGCTATGAACGAAATGGATATAAAGTTTGTTGTATACATGTTGATAACTGTTCTTTCCGGAATTGTAATGTTATTCTTTTACATTGACAAGCAGATAGATTTAAGCAGAATTCAATGGCCAATGCTTGTATGTGAATATACCGATAAAAACGGAATAAAAAAGATTCATAATTTCGTGGTTTGGAAGTGGTTAGACAATTCTACTATTTTATATCAGCGCTTAAATCCTTTCAGAGATGTGCTAGTGACTGATTACTATCATTTGCAGGAAAACGAAACTTGTCAAGTTAAGTTTGTACCTTTGGAGTTGTTGCCACAATACTCTAGAGAAGGAGATTATGTAAGATCGTTATTGCCGTAAAAAAAAAGAAGGAGGTAAAAGAATGCAAAAGGAAAAAGAATCCCTGTTTTCGGGGCCAGTTCTTGCTGCTGTAGTTACATGGGGTCCCTTTCTAATTGGCTTATTGCATGACTATGTACTCTTTCCTAGTGTACCAACTAAATTGCCTGTTAAAGAAATTGTTGGTGTTTATAGAACTGGTCGGTATGCTTGTTATCTGAGTAAAGATTACAAGTTGGTTTGTTATGATCGACCTATGTCACTAAAGAGTTATTCAGAAAGATTTCATGCACTAGACTATGGTACCTTTTATTGTAGAGTTGGTTGCAAATATATTGCATGTGAAAAGATTGACTGGAATGCTGATCCAGTCACCTATTTTGTAGATTATGCTTCTTGTCGCTAACGGATTTTCTTTTAAACATTCTTTTATCTTCATATATCAATAAAAGAAGCAATGTCATTTTTGTCTAATGGAGTTTCATCATGAAAGAGAAAACAAGAATTGCAATAATAATTGTACTTCTGATATTATCCTTGGTGGCTTTAAAACTCTTACTTTATGGTTTTCATTTGCTTGATATCAATCTTGCAAAAATTAAATCTTTTGAAATACCTGACTATTTGAGTTTATATGATGTAAAAAACCTCAAAGGTACTTTTAAATTAGCAGATGATTTTGTTAGTGCTGAAAAAGCTCTTGCTACAGCTAAATTGCTGATCGTATGGAGCATTTTCTTTCTATCTTTATTTGTAACATTTTTAATCAAACAAATCCAACTTTTGAGAATCCAACTAAAAGAAAAAACAGTTGTTAGGGTGAAGCTATGAAGTACTACAAAATCCTAATGATTCCATTGATAATTACTTTGTTAGGATTGGTGTTTATTCAAAGTTACATACACTCTCAAATCGATGCCAAACGGTTTTATTGGCCAGTTTTGACATGTGAAAGAATTGATGATGCCGGTGCAATAAGATCTGTTAGTTTCGTTATCTGGCAGAAAATGGATGACTCTATTGTTTACTACAAGTATCCTAAAGGGCTTAAATTAATTACTTACTACTATGATATCTCTAACAAGACATGCCATGTAGATTTAGTGCCCTTGAGCACCTTAGCTCACTATTCTGATGCAGGTCGATATTTACAAATTCTCTTACCATAAAATAGGAGGGATTTGACTATGTTTGGAGATTGGTTTGCAGACACCATTCACATCATTTCACAATCTAGTTTAGCTATAGTACTTGCTTTTGCATCATTTGTTATTTGCAGCATTTGGATGATTCGTGTTTTAAGGACTCAAGCAAAATAGCAAAAAAACCGTAGGGGGTGATGATTATGAGCGAGACTCCTAAAAGACTTACTTTAGATGATCTTATTCAAGAGTCTGATCCACAAACAGATAATAAACAAAGTCAATCTTCAGATTTGATATTTGAAACTGTGGATGCAAGTACTGTGAAGGCCGAAAGTAAGGCAGGTGGGGTGTAATCCCCACTTGCCCTTCTTTTTAACACTTTTAAATACAGGAGAAAAACGATGTATGTAATGCTGGAAGACAAGTTTCTAAAAACTTCTAATACTCTTAATCAATATGTTGCTAGCAAGAATACTTTTGATCCTGCTGTTATTTTAATGGATTTAGCAAGTAGGAGCGGTTCTACTCCCGAAGATGTGCTTAAGATATATAATGAATTAGTTGATAGATTTTTACAAGGAGATTCTGCACTTAACCACTTAGTAGAAAAAGGTTTGAATCATATCTTACAATATCTACTACAAGAAGACTATTCCAAACCTATAAAAAATCCCGAATATTCAACTTCTTTGTTTAAACGAATTGCAGAAAAAATAAAACCCGGTACTAAAGTTAAAGAAATACGGTCAGGAATAACTTTATTTACCACAACCTTCGGATTGTTTAAGTATGAAGTAGTGTCTTATCCGGGAGATATATATACAATTCCGCTTGTTGACCGATACGGATTCACATCCTTTCAATGGTTTACAAGAGAAAGAAACGATTTACTTTTTGTAAGACATGATAAAGCACCAGATCTCAACTATAAAATTGCTGATTTTTCCTGGGAAAATTTAAGGAAAGCAATCCAATATGCCAAAAACAATGAAAAAGTTTTAACTGTTTTTCTTAGACATTCTGAAAGAGAAATGCTTAACGTATTTCATCCCTTTGTTGATAATAATAGACTTAAGCAATTTATAGATATGTATCCTGATTGCAAAATAGTGATACCTGAAGTAGTGGATTATTCTCTTAATTATGATGTAGTGAATTCTACAAAACAATTTCTGGAAGAGAATCTTCCAATATTACACAAATTCGTTAAAAGCAAAGTAAAGATAAATCACAACGAAAAAGTTATTAAACAATGTCCGGTAGTTAAGGAGCTTAAACGTATCTTAAATCTTCCAGTTATTACAGTTGATGATGAAAAAATTTCTGCTGAGAATATGTTAGTTTTAACACAAGCAGTAGTTTTTGGCCCGTTTACTTTTCCAATGTTTAATTGTGTAGCTGCGAGTTCTACAGCTGGTACTTGGGTAATCCATCCTCATAACAATGTATTATGTATGACTGGTGGTGGTCAGATTTGTTATGGTTCAGAAAAAGTTAGAAATCCAGTTATTTTACGTTTTGCTAATATGGACAACAATACATTTAAAGCTGTACCAAAACCTGAATTATGTAGAGCTTTCATAGAGGTGAAAACATGAGAAACATCATTCCGAAAATCTTACCAATATTGTTACCCACACTAGTCCTTATCAACTTCTTCATATTTGCGAGATATTATACATCCGACGTTAAATGTAAAAAGATTTATGCTGAAAAGTTTGTAGGTGTTGTTAGGCCAGGTTATTACAAATGTTATCAGCTAGGATCAACAGTTTATTGCAAACCTGAAGATCAACCTATGGTTGTGCCTGATAATGCAAAATACTTAGGAGTTTTGCTTTGTGATTTTGATCCAAATGGAAAAGTGATTTGTCAAACCATTCCACCGTTAGTAGAATTGATGCGATCTGAATGTTATCATAAATCAGAGAAGCAAACAACTTACGATTTCTGGCACTACTATGGACTCTATAAGTTTTTCTTTGGGAAATGATTCTCGGAGGCACCAATAATGCAATTCAAAACAGATTTATTATACCAACTTTCAAGACGATATGTCCTACTTAAACAAGTAACTACTAATAAAACTTTGATACTTGAAGAATTTCTCCCTTCCCTAATTTACAATGAAATACAAGGAATGAGTGAGGTTGATTTAATGAATCATTTCCTCACTCATTCCCTACCAGATGTATTTATATCGTTGCTAGAAAGAGCAATTGGACGGTGGGAAGTCAAATTTGTAACAGTAACAGATACTTATCAAGTACCCACTGTGAAGTTACAACCAACACTTCTATTGGAGTTAGCAAATGAATTTCAAGGGATTAAAACCATTTCAACTCGAATTTGTGATACACTTGTTCTTATAGGATTTGGTGGTGCAATTTCTAATCTAGTTTACTTTTTCACAAAACTTCATAAATTCAAGGTTAAACCTTTTAAGAAAATCTATGTATTTGAACCAGAGTTTTTAGATTTCACAAACTTTTGTAGATATTGGTTTGATAAGACTATCAAATCTTCTCACAAAACTATTCATGCTAAAAAGATTTGTAAATTGATTGCAGATGAAGTATTTGTAGTCCCAATGAAATACCATTTTGCGTTTGAAAACTATTTCATTTCGGATAATTATAGAATCATAACGGCAGTAGGACCCTCTGATAGAGCAGAATTGGCAAAAAGATATGGAAATAAGTTGTTTTTCGCAGGACATTATGATGATGAAGCAGTTTTCACTAACATTCACAATCCATCAACTCTATTTCTTGCAAATGAAACATATGGAAAAATCAGGGTTGATGTGTTAAAATATCATCTGTCATACTTTGCATATCATTTACCAGACTACTTAACATCTGATAGTATACGAGTTGATAGAAAGTGTGATTTACAAACTGTAACTACTCAGGATATACTCTGGATCCACTAAAAACCAAAAGGAGGGAAGAAAATGGCAGTAAGAATCTACTCCAAAGGTCATGGTTTACAAGTTTTTAGAGTGAAATCCAATATTGAATTGACAAGATACTTCTATATGTTAGCTGGTGGTTTGATGGGCACTTCTCTTGCTATCATCAATCCATATTTGGCAATTCCAGGAGCAGTGGTAGGAGCTATTGCTGGTTTCTTCTTCCATATGTGGAGACAAAATAAGAAGGTGCAAACTGTTTTAATAGAGCAATCACCAAAGATTGCATATCAAACTTTATTGAATGCTATAGAGCATCCACGAGTATCTGTAGATATTTTGGCCGTACAACCAAACTACTTAGCAGTACAATTGGGAGATTACATATTCGAGTTTGTTCCTAAGAAGATTGGAAGTGAAAAAGTTATTGAAATGAATGTTACTCGAGATGAAAACTTAATCCATCAAGCGAAAATCCACTATTCTCCAGACAACAAACTTATACAATACTGGAGACAATGGTTAGAATCAGGAAAGGCAGGCACAGAGTTCAACATTACTGATCATGATAAACCAAAAGTAGCTATACGTGTTGCGAATAACTAAAAGGGGCTGGTTTCAAGGCCCCTTCTTTTTAGCTTCTGATAAAAAGTTAATGTATCAACTAAAAAATCATTGATGGAGGTAATCGAAAATGGCAAGAGCAAGAGTAACTTTAGAGCAAATTCTTGAAGAAGCAGACACTACAAAAAGAGTATTTACTAGATTAGGGATAGCATATTTACTAAAGTTTAGATGCGAAATGCCAAATCAACGACAAAGTTGGTGTCAAAGATGGAGAAAAGTTCTTACCTATTTAAGACGACACTTCTCAACTGAATATAGTAAATTAATCAAGTTGGATCATAACACAGTTGCAATTATTTGGATTCGTTCTAATAGATGGTTAGTTTCGGAAAGGATAAAAAATGAACAGTTTGATTGTTTTGCTAAACTGTTCATGGAATAGGGGCTCTTCGGGCCCCATTTTTTGTCCATTTTTCATCAACGAAAAATAAACGGAGGTGTTTGTACTAATGCTACCTGTAACAATTAGTATTGAATTAGAAAAAGACTATTTCCTCGAGAAAATCAATTACTACGAACAGATGATGAAACAACCTAATTTTCCAGAAGACACATATGCTAGTATTCGTGCT
>Ga0256836_1000743_pt1 | contig 16295 bp, 14 predicted proteins | sample 4561380metaG_FD_185974 | JGI IMG/M metagenome (GOLD analysis project Ga0256836, IMG submission 185974) | Hydrothermal vent microbial communities from Guaymas Basin, Mexico - 4561-380 | ecosystem: Environmental > Aquatic > Marine > Hydrothermal vents | place: Mexico: Guaymas Basin | collected...
ACAAGAGGTATTACTTGAAAAATAATAGACAGATTGGAATCTAAAGGGTTAAAACTTGTTGCATGTAAAATGGTAATGTTGAATGAAGAAATTTTAAGAGAACATTATTCTCATCTTGTTGATAAGCCTTTTTTTCCTGATATTGTGAAGTTTATGACTAGTGCTCCTGTTATTTTACAAGTTTGGGAAGGTGTAGACGCTGTAGATGTAGTAAGATTAATGACAGGAGTTACAAATGCTAGACAGGCACAACCTGGTACAATAAGAGGTGATTTTGCTATGTCTGTTGCTAGAAATGTTATTCATGCTTCAGAATCTCCTGAAATAGCAGAACAAGAAATTAAAAGGTTTTTTAAAGAAGAAGAGATTTTTTCTTATAAGAGATTAGATGAAGATATGCTTTATGAAGAGGATGAGAAATAATAACCGAAGATATTTGATGATTGGAGCTTGATGATATCTGAAGATAAGGGTGGATAATAGGTGGTTTTTATTTTTTAACGTTTAATAATAAAATGAAAAAAGGTATACATCCTCAATATTTTCAAAATGTTAAAGTAAAATGTATTTGTTGAAATGAATTTACAGTGGATGGTGCTACTGTTGAGTTTATAAAAGTGGAAGCTTGTCCTGCTTGTCATCCAGCTTATACTGGGACTAAAACTAAAAAAGTAGCAAAAGGTAGAATGGAAAAGATTTTAGAAAAAATGAAAAAGATGGAACAACTTCAAAAGGCTGCTTAGTTTTAAAAATACTTCTTTCCTATGTTTAAAAAGAAACTTCTTTCTAGATATATAGAAGATCAAAGGATTTTGCATATTATATCTCATCATTGGCGAGTTTATGTTAAGCTTATTATTAAATTTGTAGTATTGTTACTCATAGGGTTTGGGTGATATTGGTATGTAGGTAAATATTTTGATTGGAAGTGGATTAGTATTGGGTTTGGTATATATTGATTGATCTTATATGTGACTTTTATAGTAGCTTTTATGGATTTGTATTTAGATAGTTTGGTATTAACTGATCAAGGAATTAGTTTGTTTTTTTGGGAGGGGTTGTTTAAGTATTCTAATGAACTTTTAGAGCGGGCATCCATAGAGGCTGTTTATGATGAGCAAGATGGGTTGCTAGATATTATTTTAAATAAATGAGATGTTAAGATAAAAAGAGCTGAAGCTGAATATGTTTTTGATGAAATTCCTAAACCATCTAGTGTAAGTGCGTTGATATTATCTGTAAAAGAAGAAATTTTAAATCAAGATGAAGATTCTAATAATCAGGAAGAAGAAATTGATAAATTTCAATTATTAGTAGAAGCGCTGGGAGAGATAATAAAAGAATTTTATTCTAAAAGGTAAGATATTTTATATTTTCATATTAAATATAATGTCAAAAGGAAAAATAGCTGCTATTAGATGAGTAGTAGTAGATGTACAATTTCCTGAAGGAGAAAAATTACCATCTATTTACGAAGCTTTAGAGACTCAAACAAAGAATAGTGATGGAGAAAAAGTAGTGATAGAAGTATTACAGCAGTTAGAAGATGGTATTGTTAGAGGTATAGCTATGACATCTACAGATGGATTAAAAAGATGAGATGAAGTTGTAGCAACTGGTTCTCCTATCAAAGTTCCAGTATGACCTCAAGTTTTAGGACATATCTTCAATGTTATTTGAAAAACTATTGATTGAACTCCTGATGTAGAAGGCGAGGATAGATGGGCTATTCATAGACCGGCTCCTAAATTTACAAATCTTTCAACTAAAGCTGAAATCTTAGAGACATGAATTAAAGTAGTAGACTTGCTGGCACCAATTTTGAAATGAGGTAAGGTTGGTCTTTTTGGAGGAGCAGGAGTTGGAAAGACTGTTTTGATGCAAGAGTTGATTCATAATATTGCAACAGAACATCAATGAGTGTCAGTAGTGTGTTGAGTATGAGAGAGAACAAGAGAAGGTAATGATCTTTATAATGAAATGAAAGAGTCTGGAGTTATTGAGAAAACTGCTATGGTTTATTGACAGATGAATGAACCTCCTGGACCAAGAGCAAGAGTTGCTTTAACTGGTCTTACAATGGCAGAGTATTTTAGAGATGTGGAGTGAAGGGATGTATTGGTATTTATAGATAATATTTTTAGATTTGTGCAAGCAGGTGCAGAAGTATCTGCTCTTATGGGTAGAATACCATCGGCGGTATGATATCAACCTACATTAGCTTCTGAAATGGGTGCTTTACAAGAAAGAATTACTTCTACTGATAAATGATCTATTACTTCTGTTCAAGCTGTATATGTCCCTGCTGATGACTTAACTGACCCTGCACCAGCTACAACATTTGCTCATTTAGATTCTACAATTGTATTAAATAGAGCTATCGCTGAAAAGGGTATTTATCCTGCTGTAGATCCATTAGATTCTACATCTACTGTGTTGACTCCGGAAGTAGTTTGAAAAAAACATTATGAGGTAGCTAGAGAAGTTCAAAGAATATTACAAAGATATAAAGAACTTCAAGATATTATAGCAATTTTAGGTATGGAGGAACTTTCTTATGAAGATAAGCAATTGGTGTATAGAGCTAGAAAAATAGAAAAATTTTTATCTCAACCATTCTTTGTAGCAGAACAATTTACAGGTATGCCAGGTGTTTATGTAAAGTTGGAAGATAATATAAGATCATTTGAGAAGATTATTAAATGAGAAGTAGATCATATTCCAGAAAATTATTTCTTATATAAAGGAACAATAGATGATGTTATAAAGGCTTATGAGGAAGATCAAAACAAGTAATTTTTAACCGGGGTCTGAGACCCCGGCTTTTAGTTTATTAATATCGCTTTACAATGATAGGTGTTTTATTAAAAGAGATCTTTTTTCGTCCGATTTTCAACTTATTATTGTTATTTGTTTTTATATCTGGGTGAAATTTATGATTAGGTATTATTTTATTAACTATTTTTATTAAATTATTACTTTTAAAGCCTACATCTGCAGGTAATGATTTACAGAAGCATATGACTCAATTACAGCCTAAAATAAATGAAATAAAAGAAAAATATAAAGATGATCCCCAAAAAATGAACGAAGAGATGATGAAATTATTTCAGTCAAATCAGCAGAGTTTCAAATGAATGGCTAAATGATGTTTGATGATGTTGATACAAATACCTGTTTTTATATGACTTTATCGGTCTGTTAAGGATTTGGCTGATATAGTGGCTAAATGAGATGCAAATATGATACAAAGATTTTGAGAATATATATATTCTTTTCTTCAACCTATATGAATAACTGTAGATATGTTTAGTAGAATTAATCCTTATTTTTTAGGTATGAATCTTTTAGAATCTCATAATATGATATTAGCTATTTTGGCAGGTATTTTGATGTATTTTCAAATGAAATTTATGTCGTTCATTAATCCTTCTTCAAAACAGAGTTCTGCAAATATCCCTTGAATGCCTAAAATGCCAGATTTGTCAAAGATGATAGATATGATGAATATGTTATTGGTATTTATGATGATTATGTTTGTGCGATCTATGCCAGCAGCTATATGACTTTATATAGTTACGCTTACAATTTTTTCTATAGTTCAACTTGTTTGGCAATATTGGCCTATGATTAAAGTTAGATTTTTTAACAAATAAGTCTGTATGATGATAGAAATTTTAATATTGGCTATAATTTTACTGATTAGTATTTCTGTTCACGAATTTGCACATGCATGGGTAAGTTATAAATTGTGAGATCCTACACCAAAATATCAATGAAGATTAACTCTCAATCCTATTGCTCATATAGACCCTATTGGTTTTTTGATGATTTTTATTATTCATTTTGGATGGTGAAGGCCAGTAGAAGTGAATCCTAGATATTATAAAAATCCATTATTATGAGAATTTATAGTAGCATTGGCTGGTCCTTTTTCAAATTTATTGTTAGCTTTTTTTTGAACTTTTTTATTAGTATTGCTGATAAAGTTTTTTTGAATGAAGATATTTTATTTTTGAGATTTAACTTTTGAATGATTTTTATATAAATTTTTTTACTTATTTTCATTAATAAATGTAGGTTTAGCTATTTTTAATCTTTTGCCTTTTCCACCTCTTGATTGATATAGATTAATAAAATATTTTTTTCCAAGAGTATGAGTTTGGATAGATAAAAATTTATTTTATTTGTCTTTGGGCTTTTTATTACTATTGTTTTTGCCAGGTACTTGAGATGTTATAAAGTCAATAGTAGTTGCTGTGTCTAAAGAAGTTTTTAATATTTTTTATGTTTTTTGGACAATGATTTTATTGTAAATTAATATTGAAAATAGTTAAAATAATTTTAAATTAATTTTGATTTTTTGTTAAAATTTTATCAAATATTTTATAATATAATGCTTACTTCAGAAGACATTAGAAGACTACGAGATAAATTTTGGCAGTCAAAAAGTCACAAATGGCTTCCGCCTGATAAACTTGTTCCCACACAAGGGGACACTACTGCGATGTTTACATTAGCGTGAATGCAGCAATTAGTTCCTTATCTTATGTGAAAACCACATCCATTGGGTAAGAGACTATATAATATACAAAAATGTGTTAGAACTAATGATATTGAAGAAGTATGAGATGAGAGACATCTTACTTTTTTTGAGATGATGTGAAATTGGTCTTTGGGAGATTATTTTAAAAAAGATGCTATTAATTGGTCTGTTGAATTTTTAACGAAATATTTAGGTATACCTTTAAATAAAATAGGTGCTACTGTATTTAAATGAGAGTGAGATATTCCTAAAGACGAAGAGTCAAAACAAATTTGGAAGGAAGTTTGAATAGAGGGGGATAGGATAAAAGAGTTAGGAAAGGATGATAATTTTCGATGACCTGCTTGAGAGATATGACCTTGTTGACCTTGTACAGAAATCTATTTTGATAGAGGAGATTTACGATGACCAGCAGATTGGAATTTATGAGAAAATGACAGATACTTGGAAATACGAAATAATGTTTTTATGGAGTATTATAAAGATAAATCTTGAAATTATACTAGGTTAAAACAGCAAAATGTAGATACATGAATGGGACTTGAAAGAATAACAATGGTGTTACAGGAAGTTCCTACTGTTTTTGAAACTGATTTATTTATACCTATATTAAGAGTGGTAGAAAAGTTTGTAAAAAAAACTTATCCGTTAAAGGATCTTTCTTATGATAATATTAAAAATCTTTCTAAAAACAAAATTATATCAATTTTGGATTCTGTAAAAGATTCTATAGATTTAAAAAGATTTAGAGTTATAGCCGATCATATAAGGTCTTCTATATTTTTAATTGCAGATGGAGTTATACCATCTAATGAATGAAGAGGATATGTTTTAAGAAGACTTATAAGAAGACTTTATTATAATTTGATATTATTAAATCCAGGTTTAAATTTGGAAGATGTTGAAAAATTTGTTGATGAAGTTGTAGAAGTTATAGCAAAAAAGTATTGACCTTGGCGGCAAGAAGTGAAAGATGAAAAGGAGAATGTTAAAAAAATTTTGTTTAGTGAAATAACAAAGTTTGACAAGACTATTAGAAGAGGATTAAAATTGTTAGAAGATATTTTGAATACTATTGGAGAAAGTAAAATTTCTTGAGAAATAGTATTTAAATTGTATGATACTTATGGATTTCCAGTAGAACTTATAAAGGAAATAGTAGAGTCTAAATGATTAGAAGTTGATGTAGAAGGTTTTAAAAATTTTATGAAGCAAGCTCAAGAAAAGTCTAGACAAGCGACTAAAGATATTTTTAAGAGAGGTATAGATTGGGGAAAATACTTAGAATGAATTCCTCAGACTGAATTTGTATGATATGATCAGCTAGAGCTAGATAATCCAAAACTTTTAAAAGATTTTACCGTAGAAATTGATTGAAAACCACAGAGAGTATTAGTATTTGATAAAACACCATTTTATGCTGAAAGTGGATGACAAACAGGTGATAGATGAGTTATTATTTTGGATAATGGAGAAACTTTAAAAGTAAAAGATGTTAAAAAATACGCTGGTGTATTTTTACATTTTGTTGAATAGTTTATGATTGAGAATGAAAAGTTAATTGTTAAAGATAAAGTTCCCGGAGTTGCCTTAGTTATTAAAAATTCTCGTTGAGAAATTCTATCATTGCTAGAGAAAGAAGATAAAGTATGGAAAAGAGCAAAACAATTGTCTATTCCTATGGAAACTAAAGAACAAAATGATAAAAATTGGCAAGATGTTATAAAAAGATGTTTGCAAGAGGAGATTTGATTATCTGACTCTGAAATAAATAGAGTTTTAGATTATTTTATAGATAGATGAAATATTACTTTTTATGTGAAGAAAAATGAATTTAATTATTTTGAGAGTGAAGTAGATTTAAAAAGGGTAGATTTACAAATATTTTTTTATGAATGAGATTTTTTTAATAGTGTGAATTTTTCTAATTGAGAAGTAGGCAATGTAAAGATGTTATCATTGAATAGTATTTTATTTAAGTTTTTTGAAAAGCCATCTAGTATAAGACCAGGTGTGATCGAAAGTATATTAAAAGCTTTATCTAGTTCATATAGACCTTCCATTATACCAATAATAGAAAAATGAATTTATACTCCTGACTCTTTAAAATATATATGGTTAGATTTAAAAAATTATGTTAAAGAACAAGGTCCTTATCAAAATATGATGATCACTAATAGCTCCCAAGAATAGGGAAAATTATTTAGATAAGATTTATCTAAAAGAAATTTCTGATTTTATAAGAAAGAATATTTTGGATGTATTTTTAATTCATTGAGCAGGTAATATTTGACATAATTTTTTAAAAAAATTAATTGTAGAAACTGGTTTTTCTTTAAAAGATGTGTTAAAACTTTATGCTGAAAAAATTAAATATCATATCCAATATTGGTATAGTATAATAGATAGTTATTTTTTTGATTTAAATAGAGTATATATAAAAAAAGTTTTAACTGGTGAAATAAAAAGTTTTTCTTGAAAGATTACTTGATGAGATATTGATTGGGATAACTTTTTAATAATCTCAGGAGATGATGCTTTTTCCTATTTAGCTAGTTTAAAAAATAAATTCGACTTAAAATTGATTTTAACTGATGTAGATTGAGTTTTAGATACTCAAGGTAATGTTATAAGAAAAATAGACAAAAATAATATTAAAAATATTAAATTTTGGTCTGTGAACAATGATTTGACTTGAGGTATGAGATGAAAAGTTATGAAACTTTTATGAAAATGACCTATTTATATATTAAATGGATACAATTTCAAAAATTTAGAATTATTTTTTAAGGAGCCAGATAAAGCAATTTTTACTCAGATTTGTTAGTTTCTAAAATTTTATATACCTTATACCAGTATGATATAAAGAAGGCTTCTATTATTCCGTTTATATAAGTTACAATTAAGATTGCTAATAAAGCACTTCCCCAGAAGAAAAATTTGAAAATATTGCTATTTTGTAAATTTTTAACAAATATAGATATTAACCATATAATTCATAAAGGGAGGAAAATAATAATAAAAATATTTATAACAAACCTTATATATAACAGGTAATTAACAATTACAAATTTTAAGGTTATTCAGAGATTATCTAGAGCTAATTTTATACTTTTTTTTATAGCTGGTTTAAGATCTTGATTTTCTAAGCAAATAATAAATTTGGTATAAGGTAAAAAGAAAGTGGTTCATAAAATAATTAACAACCAAATTACTAAGATAAAAATTATAATTGGATTAAATAAGATATCCATGATATATAATCTTGAGATGGTTATAATAAATATTAAAAAATTGAAAACACTTAAAAGTCAGTGTAATTCGAACATAATAAAAAATTTTTTTATTCAATTTTTTAGCGAATATCAAATATCTTTTTTTTCTAAGTAATAGATTAAACTACTTTCTGCTATTGGTGGAAGTAAAAAATATCATATAATTAGCAGTATTGCAATAGGAATTCATACAATTCGAAAATAATCTGATTTAACAATTTCTTTTGAGTAGTTTATTATTGCATGAAATAAGGAATCAGTTTCTGGGTTTTTGTATAATTTTGATATAAAAAATAAAATTTGATAGATTATATACAAGGTAAATATTAGTGAATGAAAAATAGTAGTAAATGTAGCAAGTTTAATAAGCCTAGTGTCTTCCGAAATTAAAGAATAACTTTCTTTAAGAATATGTTCTTTAATATCTTTCATAATTTTAAAAGCAATTTTGATTAAAAATATATATTTTATAATTTTTAACAATTTTAAAGCAAGTGTTAAATAAGTTTGGAGAAAATAAATTTTAGGATTAAATAGTCTCTTATTCTTTTGTTTTCAATTAGCTGTGTTTTGACTTGAAAAAATTTGATAAATAACTATTTTAGTGTTTAGTTTTTAGATTTCTAATTTTTAGATCCAATGCTTAAAACTATTTTGTTGATTTTGATGTTGATATCATGAATAGTATTTATTTGAAGTGTTTTGCTGATGAATCCCAAAGGTTGATTATGATTTTGAGTTTGAGGATTGTCTGGTGTAAATGAATATTGAAGTAAAAAATCTATAGAAAATACTCTCAAAAAAGCAGCTATTGTATCTATTATAATATTTTTGGTTTCTGTTTTATTTTATCCATATGTATAGATGATAGTAACTAATAGGAAAAGTTTGATTAAAATTATTTTTGTTTCTTTATTTTTTTTATGGTGTGTAATTACTTTTCATATTTTATATGTTTATATTTATGATATATCTCCTAAATATCCTGTTAAATGAGGTACTTTGGTAGAAGCTGGCATTTGACCAGCTTTTTATTTACCTTATTCTTCAAATATTGATAAATATAAATTTTATCAATCTTTGTTGTTTAGAGGTTGTATAACTCCTTATGTAAGTTGAACAAAAATTTTATATAAAGATGATTTATGTAAAATAAAAACAGACAATTTTAGAGACTTTTATGTATATTTAAAGGATAATAATTTTTGGTCTGATGGAGTGCCAATTAGTTTAGATGATGTATATTTTACTTACAATGATGTCATTGTTAATAACAAATTTAAGTTTCCTGATTTAGAAAAATTTAGAAATATTAAAATAGAAAAAAATAAGGATTTTATAAAAGTAACTTTTCCTTATCCATCGAAGGATAATTTTATATTTTTTACTAATTTTGTTTTACCTAAACATATATTAGAAAGTAAAGATAAAAGATATTATTTAAATAATTTTCCCAATGAATTAGTTAATAATACTTGTGCAACTTTAAAATTATTTAAAAATGATCCTCATAGTATATTGTTTGATTTAAAAGAATGTAAAGATTATTATATAGATAATTTTCAGTACAAATTTTTTGATAACGAAAATCAAATGGTAGATTATATTGATTCTCAAAAGAAGAAAATAGTAGATTTTTATTTTTTGGACAAGGAATTTAGTGGATATGTAATGTATCCTTATATTTTGAACAATTATGTTGTAATTTTCTTTAATAATAAGTCGCAGAATATAGATTTAAGATTTAAGAAAAATTTTGTTTGATTTTTAACTAAAGAAATCTTAACATGAACTTTTTATAGATATTTTGTTAAGGTTAATGATTTTTTTAAAATCGATATAGATTCATACAATATTGATAATTATTTTAGATCTAAAGAAATAGAAAATAATATAAAAATTATTGAAAAAAAATTGCCAAATTTACCAAAAGAAATAATTCTTTCTTGAAAAAATGAATATTATTTTGATAAAGATATTGATATAAAATATACATTAAACTTTTATCTTCCTGTAGGATGTGATAAATTGGGAGTAATTTATAATTCCTGAGATATTTATTGGTTAAGAGCATATAAGAAATGAAGTAGAGTTGCTTATTACAATGTATCGCCAAGATTTGCTAATATTAAGAAGGGAAAAAATATATATCAAATCGTATGTGTTAAGAAGTGAAATAAGTTTTATTATAAGTTAGTTTTATGGTGGAAAAATTTGCCAAAAGAGAAAATAAAAGTTAATTCTAAGGAAAATAAGATAAGATTAATTTATTATGAAGATAAAGCTATTAAACAAATTGTAGAATTGTTAGTAAAAAAGCTTAAACAGAAATGATTAATAAAATATTTTGATATAAAATCGGTTAAAAATGCTAATGAGTTGAAAGGTATATTAGTATGATGAAATTATGATATAATAATAATAGGTCTTTATTTATGATTAAAAAGAGATATTTGAGATATATTTATTTCTGATGACCCTTTAATAAATCCTTCAAGATATAAAAATTTAGAATTAAAAAGTTTGTATAGTCAATATCTTATTGCTCAAGGTAAAACAAAACAGATACTTCAAGATCAAATTGAAAAAATATATAATCAAAATTTACCTTTATATTTTGTTTGAAAATACATTGATCGGTACTGACAAAGGGCAGAAATTAAAAAACCTGTATTTCCTAAGAGATTATATAATTTGTGGTTAAAAAAAGAATATATTAGAAATGTAAAAATAATCTACAAGCCTGTTTTGAAAAAAGAAGTTATCTTCAATATACACAATTTTATTAAGTGGTTAAAAGATAATGTTTGATTAAATATCTAATTCTTTTACTTTTTTAGCATGAGTAAGTATAAAATGTTTTCTACTACTTACGTCTTCTCACATTAAAGTTCTAAATAATCTATCTGCTTCTTCTGCATCTTGAATAGTAACTTTTAAAAGTCTTCTATTTTCTGGATTCATAGTAGTTTCCCATAATTGTTGAGGATTCATTTCACCTAAACCTTTATATCTTTGTACTTCTACTTTATCAGGATCAAATCATAATCTTTTAATACCTTGTTCTAAAGTTTCTGGTGGATATATATAAGCTTCTTTTTTACCTTGTTTTATTTTATAAAGAGGAGGTACAGCTATATAAAGATGTCAGTTTTCTATTAATGGTTTCATATATCTAAAGAAAAATGTTAGTAAAAGTGTTCTGATATGAGCACCATCTACATCTGCATCTGTCATTATAATAATTTTATCATATCTTAATTTATTTTCGTCATAAGATTCTTTTATACCAGCACCAATAGCTAGTATTAAAGATTTGATTTCATTATTTGATAATATCTTTTGTAACCCAGCTTGTTCTGTGTTTAATATTTTACCTTTTAATGGTAAAATAGCTTGAAAGCTACTATCTCTTCATTGTTTTGCTGATCATCATGCACTGTTTCATTCGACAATAAAAAGTTCTGTTCATTGTCTTTTTTTTATACTACAATCTGCTAATTTACCTGGAAGTATACCAGTAGCTATAGCTGATTTTCTTAAAACAGTTTCTTTTGCTAGTTTGGCAGCTATTCTAGCTTTAGCAGATAGTTTTATTTTCTCTACTATTTGTTTTAATATTTCTTCGTTTTGTTCTAATTCTTTAACGATATATTCATAGACAATCTTTTCTACTTCTTTTTTAACATAAGAATTTCATAATCTTCATTTTGTTTGTCATTCAAATTGAGGTTCTGGTATTTTAACAGAAATTATTGCGTATAATCAATCTAGAATATCAGATGCTTGGAAACTTCCTAGTTTTTTATCTATTAAATTTTTACTTTTTGCTAATTCGTTTATTGCTTTTAAAAGTCCATTTTTAAATCCTATAACATGAGTTCATCCATCAGGAGTGTGAATATTATTAACAAATGATAAAATATTATCATTTTGACTGTTTACATATTGGAAGGTTATCTCTACTAAAATATTGTTTCACTCTGTGTTTATATAAAATTGATTTCATATTGTTTTTTGATTTCATATTAATTTTTTAAGCCAAATTTTTATACCTCAGAAAAATAAGAATCTTTCTCTTTTGTCATTTCTTTCATCAATTATAGTAAAACTTACTCAAGGTGTAAGATAAGCTGATTGTTTTAATCTAGTTAAAATTGTATTATAATTAAAGTTTGTTGTTTCAAAAATTGTAGGATCTGGTTTAAACTTAACTATAGTTCAAGTTTTAGAAGTTTCTCATATTATTTTAACTGGTGTTATAGGTTTTCATTTTTTATATTCTTGTTGAAATATTTTTCAATTTCTATGAACTGTGGCAATTAAATGTTCTGATAGAGCATTTACTACAGAAGCACCTACTCAATGAAGACCACCAGATATTTTATAAACAGATTTATCAAACTTACCACCTGCGTGTAATACAGTAAATACAGTTTCTAATGCTGATTTTTTTGTTTTAGGGTGAATATCTGTAGGTATTCATCTTCCATCGTCGTAAACAGATACATATCAATCTTTATGTAAGATTACTGTAATATTTTTACAATATCATGCTAAAGCCTCATCTACTGCATTATCTACTATTTCGTAAATCATATGGTGTAGTCATCTGGAATCGGTAGATCATATATACATTCAAGGTCTTTGCCTAACAGGCTCTAATCCTTCTAATACTTTTATTTGTTGAGCATCATAATTTTGTGTCATATTTAAAAATTTGATTTATATTTCTAAAATTTCTTCTTTTTTAGCTTCGCACATTTTATTTATTTGATTTTGAAAATCTTTTATAATTTCATCTAGTTGTTTTTCTAAATTTTTCTTTTCGTCTTCTGATATTTCTTCGTTTTCATATAAATTTTTTATTTTATTTCTTCGTTCGTGTCTTATATTTCTCAAAGCTATTTTACTTTCTTCTCACATTTTGTCAATTATTTTAGTTAGTTGTTTTCTTCTTTCTTCTGTTAAAGGAGGAATTTTTATTAAAAGATAGTCTCATTGATTTAGAGGATTTAATCCTAGATCTGATTCTCTAATTGTTTTTTCAATTGCTGATATAGTAGATTTATCCCAAGGTTCTATTTTGATAGTTTGACTATCTAATATAGAAATGTTTGCAAGTTGGTTTATTTTTTGATTCATACCATAGGAAGGCACAAATACATCTATGTTTTCTACTAGACCAGTGGAAGCTTTACCTATTTGTAAATGTCTAAATTCTTCTTCAAGATGGTTTATAACTTTTTGCATTTCTTTTTTTACTTGATTTATATCTATCATTATAATATTTTTTAAAAAAGTAAAGTGTAAAATTAATATAAAAGTTAATAATAAGATTTATATTTAAGTAATGAAATAGCCGGTTAGTATTAACATTAATTAATATAAACAACTTTTTTTAAAAAACAATACAAAAATTTGCAAAAATTTTAATGTTGATTAATATTATTAATGTCAATGTTAATAAACATTTAATTTTTATAATCTAACTACTTATACAAAGATGAAAAAAGTGTTAAAACAAGTTTTATTGTTATTTGTTTTATTAAGTTTATGATTGTTTTCTTTTATTTATGCTCAAGAGAATGAGACAAAGGATGAAGGTACTCCAAATCAAGATGTTAGTAATGATGTAAATTTAGACGATGATTTGACTGGACTAGAGGATGATTTAAATTTGGAGGACGATTTGTGAGATGATTTAGCAGGAGAAGAGGAAAATACTGAAGAAGATTTAGAGAGTTTTGGTTATACTGATCAAGATGAGGTAATTGTAAAAGAAGTAGGAACAGATTATGCTATATTGGAAGCTCCTGTAGTAAAGTTGTCTAATGGGGATACAGTAAAGCAATATAAAGTTTATTATTCTACTCAATCTTTAGCTACTTCTAACATAGATGCTACAAAAATTAAATCCAAAACTTTTACTTTTGATACAATTGATGGAGATAAAATAGAATTAAAAGTAGATGGATTAGCGCCAGGAACTACTTATTATGCTGTTGTAGTTCCAGTTAATGCTGAAGATGTAGAGGGAACTCAATCTAAAGAAGTTACCTTTACTACTAAAGAGATTAAAGATAAACAGCAAGAGGAAAAACATCCAGCAGCTGAAGTAGAAGTAAAAAATGTGACTTATACTATTTCTGGAAACAAAGTAACTGTTAAATGGGCTCCTGTTCAATGAGCAGATAACATAGAGATTTATATGAAAGCTTTAAATGATGAAAATTATGAAAAAGTAGCTACTGTTCCTGCTAATACAACTACTTATACAGTAGAGGTTTCTAAACCAGGAGAATATCAAATTAAATTGACACCAGTTGATAAAGAAGGTGTACCAGTAGGAAAAGATTATATTTTGACTGTTAAAGTAGCTTCAGTTCCTAAAAAAACTCCTAAGAAAGCTCCTAAGGTATGACCTGAAACAAATTTAATTGTTTTACTTTTGATTTTAGCTTCTATTTGATATTTTGTAGTAAGATATAGAAGAGTATAATAATATTGAAAATTATGTTATAATAACTAAAATGACCCCTTAATAGGGGTCATTTATTTTTTAATTTAAATTTGCTATGAAAAAATTGTTGTTGACTGTATTAATATTGCTATTATTGTTGGGTTTTTCTAGCTGAAATGATGTATGTAGTCTTCAGAGCCTAGGTTTAAGTTCTTACGAGGCTTTATATAAAGATTTAAAAGAACCTCCTAAATCAGATGAAGATTTAGGAAGATATATTTGATATGGACGGAGACAATTTACTTGATGGGTTTATGGCATTTTTTCTATTTTTTGAAATGGTTGTCATAGTCTTTACAAAGATGCAAAAATATTGTGTGAAAATTTTGAAAATATAAAAAGCGTTAAAGATAAAAATCAACTAATATCTCAATTAAATACATTGTTAGAAAGATTACCTAAAAATTCTGAATGATATCTGTTAACAAAAAAGTTATATGAAGATATTTTGAATTATTCTTGATTAAAGCAAGATACAAGCTATCTTTTAAAGATTTTTTCTAACGATATTTTACATATAGAAAATTATTATAAATATAGAAATATTTTGGTAGATACTAAAGAAAAAAAAGTATATATACCTTATACATGGCTTGTGCCAGTAAATATAGTTTATAATTGGACTTTGCAAAATTTAAGTAGTTATTATACAGATATATGATTTATTTGGTTAATAATATGGATTATAGTCTTGTTGTCATTAATTTATTCTATTTTTACGAGAAATAAAATATTATTTGCTATATCTTCAGCTTCTGTGTTTTGATACATAGTTTGGTGGTTTGTATGAAGTGCAATTTTGTGGTATGGTATATGAATAGTAATATGGTCAATTTTAGTTAATGTTATTTTCTTTTATTATTTAATTAGAGATTTATGAAAGTATAGATTTTTTTGATATGTTGTAGTTTTGCTTTATAGTATTTTTTTCTTTTGACAGTTGTTTCTAAATTTTGTAAGAATTTCTTCTCAAGGAGGATGATGACCTTTTGTTTGGTATAAGGAAAACAATGGATACGAACAATTTTTTTCTGAATATCTCCAACCAGGAAAAGAATTAGTTTTTCCATATAAACGGAAAAATGTTTTTAATTTGCAATTTCCTCATTATAATAAGTTATTATCTGTAGCTAATTTTACTTGAAGAGATTATAATATTTTTTTAGCTTGAACTTATGCTAGATATTTTATCAAGAATCAAAAAGGTGTTATATATGATCAAATGCTTGGAAGTTTATGGAAATGGATGTCAGATTGGGATGTATGTAAGACTTATTTGAGAATTTTTAAAGATAAGAAAATTAAGTATATAGCTATTGATCCTAATATTTGAACAGTGGTGATGGGATGATGAAATAAAACTTTATTTGATAGATTTTTTGGAAATATAAATCTTGATACCTGGTCTTTACAATGATGGGGTGTATTAACATTTTTAGGAAAGCTTTATGAAAGTGGATATGTTAAATATTTTTATTCTAATAATATAGCTGCTAAATATGGATTTGTTTTATCCGATGAGGAATTAAAAAGATACTTAAGAGTGTTTAATCCTAACTTATCAGATGTTAGTAAAGAAGATATAGCTATTTTAAGATGATCTTTAGTAGCACTTAGATATCCTTGGATATGGAGGTTGTTGTTTAAAAAATTTATTTCAAATGACGAGAGATTGTTAGCATCAAATAAACAGGTTGATGTTTATTTATATAATTTTTGGATAAGTTTTATAAGTAATATCCTTATAGATAGGATAAAATCTTGAGATATAGTAGGAGATATAGCTGATATATATGGTAAACAGATTGATAAAAATAGAGTATTAACGTTATATTTAGCTTATCAAAAGGGTTTTAAAAAACAAGTTGTAGAAGGTATAAAATATTTAGATCAAGATGAAAGATTTATATTATATCAAGTTATAAATTTGTTTGAACTTTTGAAATCTTGA
>Ga0256836_1000744_pt1 | contig 16293 bp, 11 predicted proteins | sample 4561380metaG_FD_185974 | JGI IMG/M metagenome (GOLD analysis project Ga0256836, IMG submission 185974) | Hydrothermal vent microbial communities from Guaymas Basin, Mexico - 4561-380 | ecosystem: Environmental > Aquatic > Marine > Hydrothermal vents | place: Mexico: Guaymas Basin | collected...
ATATTGGAAGATGATTTGATTTTGATGGATAGGATGGGAGAACTTGTAAATTTATATGCTGTTGCGGATATGGTTATTTTAGGGGGGAGTTTTGTAGATAACGTAGGAGGTCACAACCCGATAGAAGTCGCTTATTTCAATAAACCCATTATAAGCGGTAAGTATATTTTTAATCAAAAGGCTTTATATAGCGAAGTTGAGGGAATTGTCATTTGTGATTCAGATGAAATAAAAGAGCGGTTGAAAAAAATTAAAAAAACATATATTAAAAATAGCGTAGATATTGAAAATATAGTTTCGTTAATAAAGGAAAATAATGTTTGAAATAAAAAATGAAAAAATATATTTAAAAATTAAAGCACAGCCGAATTCTTCTAAAAATAAAATTGCCGGTTTATACGCAGACAGTCTTAAAATCAATATTAAAGCTCCGGCAGTAGAAGGAGCGGCGAATAAAGAGCTGATTAAATTTTTAAGTAAACAGTTTAAAGTACCTAAAAGCGATATAACAATTAAGGGTGAAACAAGCAAACAGAAAATTGTGATACTGCCTTTAAGAGACGATATAATTGAAAAACTTGAGGAATTTAATAATGGTAACAAATAAACAAATAGCTGAAATATTTGCAAAAACGGCTGATTTGCTGGAAATAAAAGGGGAAAATCCTTTTAAAGTCAGGGCTTACAGAAATGCGGCAAGGATGCTTGAGAATTCATCCAAGGATTTTAATAAACTTGTAAAAGAAGGATTCGATTTAACTAAACTTCCCGGTATCGGGCATGATTTAAGCGAATATATCAAAGAAATCGTCAATACAGGTAAGTTTCATAAACTTGAAGAGCTTAAAAAAGAGATTCCCCAAGGTCTTATTGAATTGTTAAGTATTGAAGGACTTGGTCCAAAAAGGGTTAAACTTCTATATGAAAGTTTTGGAATCAAAAATATGGATGAATTAAAAAAATATGCTTTAAACGGTGAGCTTGAAAAGCTTCCTGGATTTGGACCGAAGCTTGTAGAAAAAATTTTAAAAGGCGTAAAACAACTGAAAAAAGCCGGAATCAGATTTTTATGGGCTGAAGTGGAAGAAGTGGCATATGAATTGAAAGATTATCTTTTAGATTTTGAAGGTGTTGAAATTGTTGATATTGCGGGGAGTTTTAGAAGAAAAAAAGAAAGCGTGGGGGATTTGGATATATTGGTAATTGCTAAAGATTATCCGAAAGTCAGTGAATATTTTGTTAAATTTCCCAAAGTAAAAGAAGTTTATTCCAAAGGTCTGACGCGCTCAACGGTGTTTTTGGAAAATGATTTGCAGGTTGATTTAAGAGCTGTGGCAAAAGAGAGTTACGCAGCGGCACTACATTATTTTACAGGTTCAAAAGCTCATAATATCGAAATTAGAAAACTTGCCATCCAAAAAGGTTTAAAAATCAATGAATACGGCGTTTACAGAGGTAATGAAATAATTGCATCGCAAACAGAAGAAGATGTGTATAAAAGTGTCGGTTTGGAATATATAGAACCGGAGCTTAGGGAAAACAGAGGGGAAATTGAAGCCGCATTAAATAAAAGCCTGCCAAATTTGGTAAACAAAGATGATATTCAAGGTGTTTTTGAATATGTTAAAAATACAAAAGAGATTGACAATGCTTTATTAAATGCTACAAAAAATCATTTTGAATATATAATTTTTAATTTAAGCGAGAATATTGATGAACTGACAGATTATATAAAAAGTTTAAAGTGTGAAATTAAATTAATCACTTCAATACAAACTGAAATTGATAAAAATGGAGAGATTGAAATAAAGAAAGTTTTTAAAAACGTTGATTTGATTACGGGGGTAATGCAAAAATGTGACCTTGATTATGAAACCCAGACTAAAAGATATATAAATGCTTTAAAAAATCCTTATCTTAAAATTTTATTAAGACCAAGTATGAGGGAAGTTTTGAAAAAAGAAGAAATTGATGTTGACTGGGAGTTGGTTTTTGATACGGCTAAACAAAATAAGAAAATTTTGGAAATTAATTCAAATCCAAGATTTTTGGATTTGAATGATGTTTTAATTAAAAAAGGTATTGAAAAAAAGTGTATGTTTTTATTAAGTAATTTTAAAAACGATTGTAAATACGGACTGTTTCAAGCCAGAAGGGGATGGTGTGAAAAGGATAATATATTAAATACATTAAGTTATAAACAGTTAAAGAATTTTTTAAACTTCTAATAATCTTTCTTAAAAATTTACTAAACTTTTCTTCAAAAATCTAACGGAACGTTTTTTGCTTCTTTTTATAAAAAAGGCATAAAATGGCTGTTACAAATATTGCAAAAACTGCTACGAAATCTGATAATGATTTTGTCTTTAACCCGAAATCAGAACTTGATAAAGACGCATTTATGAAACTTTTTTTAAAACAGCTTCAGATGCAGGATCCCACCGACCCGATGGATACTGATAAAATGCTCGAACAAACTGCATATCTCGGTACGATGGAAATGAATCAGAATATGCAAAAAACGCTTGATACACTTTCTAAAAGTATCAGCTCTTCAGAGCAGATGAGTGCTATTAGCGCAATAGGTAAAATGGCCGATACGGGAGAGAGATATTTAAATGTTACCGATGATGACAAGTCTAAAAGTTTTGATTTGTATTTCGGTAACGATATTACCAGCGGTAATGTTTTGATTAAAGATAAACTTGGAAATATTGTCAAATCGTTTCCTTTAGAAGCTCATACAAAAGGAGTTATCAACTTTGAATGGGATTTAACTGACAATAACGGAAAAAGAGTGCCTAGCAACACTTATGAAATAACTGCCGAATATACTACGCCTGAGGGGAAAAAAGAAAATACGGCTTTAGGCGCTTATCCGATTGAATCAATAAGATTTGATGACGGAAAAGCTTATGCGAAGCTTGGAAGCGGTTATGTGCCGTTTGACAAAATAAAAGAAATTTATGAGTGGCAGAATTAAGAAGGGGTATTATGACTACTTCATTTTATAACGGAATCAGCGGACTTAAAAGTTTTCAAACGGGAATTGACGTATGGGGGGACAATATTGCAAATGTAAATACACCCGCATTTAAAAAAAGCGTACCCGAATTTGAAACCCTTTTTTCAAACACCATATCAGATTCTCCCGTTGTATCCGATGTAGGACTTGGAAGTTCGCGTATGAGTACGGCAAAAGATATGTCAGTAGGCAGTATTGTAAATACTGACAACCCTTTTGATATAGCCCTTGGGGGTGAAGGCTGGCTTGCGGTTAAAAAAAATGATAAAGTTTTTTATACCAGAAACGGCGCTTTTACAAAAGATGCACTTGGAAATTTAACCAATGACGAAGGGGCGTATCTGCTTGTAGCAAGTGCAGATAATATTATAAACAATAACGGGGAAAACGTTATAGATACGACAGTAGATACATCGTCGCTTTTAAATAAAGAAGTAGCACCAATAAGTCTGCCTGAAAATTTAATTTATCCTGCAACGGCTACTACTGAAATGACTTTGGATGCGAATTTAAAAGATTTTAAAGCGCTTCCCGCGCTAAGTGAAAAAGCAAAACCTGATACGGATTTTACGGCTTTGTATGATAATGGGGGAAATTATTTAAATATTAAAAACGGGGATTCGTTTATTTACAGTGCTGGTGAAGATACGGAATATTCAGACGGATTTTTAAGAAGAGAGTTGTGTTTGGGAGATGATGTTAAAGACGGTAAAGACGGAAATATAAGTTTTAATATAAACGGAGTTGATATTAGTGTGGATATTCCTGACGGAAGTACCAAAGAGGAAATAATAGATAAAATTGATGAATATCTCTCCACCGAAGAGATGCAAAACACATTATCACAAAACGGCATAGGGTATAAAACGAAGGAGGGCGGCATCGAATTTTATTCGTCCGGTAAACTTATAATAACTTCCAAAGACGGATTAATAAAAAATTCTGCGGCCGTTACATTTACTTATAATAAACCCAAAAGCGGTGAATATGATTTTAATAATTTAAATGATTTAAAAGACGGTATACAAAAAGTGCTTGATAGTGTTTATCCCGGTAAAAGCGAAGTTGAGGTTAATGACGGAAAAATAATAATTAATAACACAGGTGAGGATATTTTAAAGGAAAAAACCTTTTATAATGAAAATACAAATATGAGCCTTTATGCGAACTTAGGTAGTATAATTTCCGATATTCCTTCGGGCAAAACGGCTTCAACAGGTGATTTTTATGTAAATAAGCGCTCTTTTGGGGGATATGTTTATGAAAAAGACGGTAGCAAAGATCAGATAATTATGAATTTTACAAAAAAAGAGGTTAAAAACGGTGAGGTTATATGGAATGCCGATATAAAAGTTGAAAAAGACGGTAAAACTATCTTTACCACTTCCCAGGATTTAATATTTAATTACGATGGCGAATTAGTAGGACCTAAAACGATAAATATTACAAATCCTCAAAAAATGGTTTTAAATCTTAAACTTACATCTTATGCAAAAATAAATTCAAATGACAGTTTTACCCAAAACGGGACACCAAAAGGTGATTTGATAAATTATCAGATTTTAAACGATGGAAAAATAATTGCCGATTTTACCAATTCCAAAAGCGCTACAATTGCCCAAATACCGGTTTTTCATTTTCAAAATGACCAGGGGCTTGAGAGTTTGGGCGGCAGTTTGTTTGTGCCTACTGATAATTCGAATATTGCATTTTTGTATAAGGATAAAGACGGAAAGTTATTTAATAATACAAAAATTATTTCAAATGCGATTGAACAGTCAAATGTTGATTTAAGCACAGCCATGACGGAACTTATAGTTACTCAAAAGGCTTTTTCGGCAGCTGCTAAAACCGTTACGACAAGCGATCAGATGATACAAAAAGCAATTGATATGAAGAGAGGATGAAAAATAGTGAACAGTTAACAGTGAAAAGTAAACAGTGAAAAATGAAAAATTAACAACTTTAAAAACTAATACACAAATAACAAATATACCAATATTTCTTTTCCTCAAAAAAAATATTTTATTTGTTTTTTGGATTGGTATTGGCTTAAAGATGGAACAATATTTGCTAGAAAAATAAAAAAATAAAAAGGACGGCATCATGATGAGAAGTTTATGGAGCGGAGTCAGCGGACTTAACGCTCATCAGGTTGCAATGGATGTTGAATCAAATAATGTGGCCAACGTAAATACCGTAGGATTTAAATATTCAAGAACCAATTTTCAAAATCTTCTTTCCCAAACCGTAAAAAGCGCTACCGCACCTCAGGGTAATTTAGGAGGTAAAAACTCCCTGCAAATAGGACTTGGAGCTACTGTCAGTGCGGTTGAGACCATGTTTAAACAGGGGAGTATTCAAAATACTGATAAAAATACCGATATGGCGATAAACGGGGATGGTTTTTTTGTCGTAAGTGAAGACGGGGGAAAAACGTATAAATATACAAGAGCGGGAGATTTTACGTTTGATGCAAACGGTAATTTTGTAGACCCTAACGGATTTATCGTTCAGGGCTGGCTTGCCGATCCGGATACGCATAATATCGACACGTCTTCAGGAATTAAACCTATAACTATTCCTCCAGGACTTACAACCCCTGCAAAAGAGACAAGTAAAATTCAGATTAAAGCCAATTTAAACAGCGGTGATAATATTACGGAAAAAGCCCCTACAAGAAGCACTATAGATTTAAATACCACAATGAACGGAATTTATAATTCCGTAGGAGAAGAAATTAAACTTACACCCGGTAAAGATACGATTACTGTTACCGTAAAAAAATTAAACGATTCCCTTTCAACTATTAAATTAACATACGGGGAAAGTGAAAACGACCATGACCATAAATTCAAAACTCTTGGTGATTTGATAGATGAACTAAATTATGCAATTACGCATGATTCAAACGGAATATTTATTTATACGGATAAAAAAAGAAGTGAATATGAAATTTATTTAAACGGCGACGGACAGATTGTAGACCCTGAAGGTAACAGAATCGACAATATATCAACTAATGAACCTGAAGATAATAAAGTTTTAGAAAATGTATTAAAAGAATTAAACGGCAATACTACAAAAACCAGCGGCAGTTTAAAAATGATTCAAAACAGTTTTTTAGGCGCTGATGATGTAGGGGAGTTATTTAATACAAACGGAGAAGCTTTTAATCTTAAAGACGGGGAAGGAATAATCGTAAATATAGACGGATTATACGAAAACAGAAAATTTGTTTATACACCCAATCCGATTAACGGAAGTGCCGATGCCTGCGGAAGTGCAAGCGGGTCTTATAAAGCAAAAGAAAATGTAGTGGCAGACGGGGACGAAGGACTTCACTGGACATATGACAGTACGGGGAGCGCCGCTTTTTTAAGTATCAAAAGAGACAGTAAATTCAATATTATAGGTCATGAGGGTATTGAGTTTGGCATACAAGATTCTAATGGTAATGAAAAAACCAAATACAAATTTTACTATGGGAAGGATTTTAATACAATCAATGAGCTTATCTGCGCTTTTAATTCAAAGGCTTCACAGGACGGATATGATGTAAGGCTTTCTTTTGACAATACCACAGGTAAAATTGAAGAAAGCGGTACATATTCAATAGACAGCGCGCATGTGCATTATTATGACAGTACAGGTGCAGAAGATGATACAAAACTTACCGATGCCGCTAAAAATTTTGACAGTATTATAAAAAAGTTGGGAAGTGGAACCGAATCAAACACTATATTAAAAAACGATACCTATTATTTCCACGATATTCAGGATTTGGTGAATTTATGGAAATTCGCAATTGACGACAGCAACGACCCTGCCGGTAATCAAAACGCAGTCGATAAAGAAAAGGCAAACGTTTATATTAATGACGACGGAAAAATAAGTATTAAAAACGTATCAGGACAGTCGTTTAACATTTCCGTTTCAGGCTATCCCGACGGACAGGATAATAAGCTCTTTACCGATGCGTTTTCTCCAATTAACGGAACGGTTGCAAACGGAGGAATAGCCGCTACTCAGGCAATAAACGCGGCGGTGCATGTAACTAGCCTTGATGTGTTTGATTCTCTTGGAAGTAAGCATACGCTGACATTTCATTTTAGAAAAAGCCATACATCGGAGGATCCGACCGATCCTACTACGTGGAAGTGGTATGCCGAGGTTCCGGAACCTGCATCACTTGCCAATCCGGCTAACGGTTATGTGAAATTTAATCCGGACGGAAGTTTAAAAGCCGTAAATCCGCCAAGTCTTATTTTTAATCCTAATAACGGGGCAAATCCCGGACAGGCGATTCAGCTAAATTTCGGAAATATTAACGGATTTGACGGAATTACGTCGTTTGAAGCGCCAAGTTCCACCAGCGGACAGACACAGGACGGATATCCGGGAGGTGATTTGCAAAATCTGGTGGTTGACCAGACGGGTACTATTATAGGTGTTTTTACAAACGGTAGAAGTTATTCCCTTGCGCAGGTTGCTTTGGCTAAATTTGTAAATAATGAAGGACTTATGAGTGAGGGCGGAACGCTTTTCAGTGCTTCTCCGAATTCCGGCGATCCTATTATAGGTACTGCCGGTACCGGTGGAAGAGGTTCGATTCAGCCAAGCTCGCTTGAGATGAGTAATGTGGATTTAAGCAGAAGTTTAACGCAGCTTATTGTAATTCAAAGAGGATTTCAGGCAAATTCTAAAACAATTACGACTTCAGACCAGATGTTAAACACACTTCTTCAGCTAAAACAATAATGATATAATACGCTAAAAACTTTTTTGTTTTTAGCGGAGTTACAATGGATACGGCACTTTTTGAAAAAAACATAAAATTTTTATACGACAATCTCCCTCATTATTATAATCTTGTAAAAAACATCAAAACCAGAAATTATAAAATTTTAAATGACAATATTATAGATATAAACGGAAATAAGTTATATCCGAATTCTGTTGAGGAAGATTCAAAAAAGTTTGCATATTATCCAACCCATAACGAATTGTGGGAGAGGAAATTTTATATGATTAAAACTTATTTTTGGGAAAAAGAGTTTAATGTTACGGGTAAAATAGTAAATAAAATGATAAATAAAGCGAAAACCATCAGGGATTATACTGAGGAGGGGTTTTATTTTGACAGGGATTTTTTGCCTACCGTTGCGGTATTTGGAATACTTGCAGGAAAACATATCGATTTGCTGGTTGAAAAATTTGAGTTTCAGTCTTTGTTTGTGTATGAACCAAACCCGGAGTTTTTTGCGATAAGCCTTTATTTTACCGATTATGAAAAAATATATAAAAAATTAAAAGACAGGTTTTTTTTGTGGGTAAATGGAAAGCTTGATTTTTTTGCAATTGAGAGGTTTTATTATGAAAGGAAAGTTACTTCAAGTTTTCTTACACTTTCCTTAAAAACATATAACCACCCTTTAATAGATGATGCGGTTAGTAAATTCGAACAGGTAAGGGCGCAGAAATTAAGGGGATGGGGGACTTATGAAGATGAAAAAAAAGGTGTTTTGAATCATTTGGAAAATATAAACAGATATAAAGTTTTGGTAAAAAAAACAGACCTTGATATTCCTGTATGTGTAGTTGCAAACGGGAAAAGTCTTGAAAAAAACATAAAATTTATTAGAAAAAACCAAAATTCTATGATAATAATTTCGGTGGGGACTGCAATAAAACCTTTGTTAAAAGCAGGTATTGAGAGCGATTTTCATATCGAACAGGAAAGAATCGATCTTTTAAAAGATGTTTTAAAAGACATATTGCCAAAATATGAAGGATATTTTATAGGTTCGAATGTGGTAAAAAAAGAGGTTTTTGAAATGGCTAAGAAGCCTCTTATGTATTTCAGGGAGGCTTTTTCTTTTTCCCCAAAAGAGTATCAAATTCCGGGAAGCTCGCCTATTGTGGGGAACGCAGGTTTTGCAATAGCTAGTTTTTTTACTAAAAAAATATATCTTTGCGGTATGGATTTGGGATACAGAATCGGAGAAAGAAAACACGCAAGCGGCAGTTTTTACGATTCAAAAGAGGATAAAACCCTAAACGGTATAAAAATTGAGGGTAATTTCAGTGATGATATATATACCGATTCTTTGTTTTTGTCATCAAAAACAAACATTGAAAAAATGATAGAAATGGAAAATCTTGAAGTTTATAATCTTAGTGACGGGGCGTATATAAAAGGAAGCGTACCACTTAAAGATTATATCGACCTGCCTTGTATCGATAAAGAAAAATATATTAATGAAATGTTAGACTGTTTTGACGATATAAATATTGATTTTCCAGATGTTGATTTATATCCGCTTTTAAAATCGGTAAAAAATGTTTTAAATAAAAAAGTTGAAGATTATAAGCATTTAACCGGTCTTATAGATTTTATAGACAATGCGTTTGATACGTACGAAAAGACACATTCCGTTGAATATTCTCTTTTAAGAGGCTCAATTTCCCATATTTTAAACTATCTTTATATACTCTCACATAAAATTAAAAAGAAAGATATTAATAAACTTCAGGAAATTTTGAAAAAAGAGCTTATAAGATTTGAAAAAGATTTCAAATCTATGCGTATTGATAAGGGATTTCGATAATCAGTTCATCGTTTTCTTCATTGGAATTGTTTGAAAATTTCTGATTTTGTCTGTATTCTTTACGTCCCTGTTGCTGATTTTGGTTAAAGCTCATATTTACATCTGTAAATCCCATGTTGATTAAGTTTTGTCTGAGTTCATGTTGTTGTGAATGCATAAATCCGATGGCGGTATTATTGGAATTAATTTGGATTTGCAGATTATCGCCTCTATGAACGATAGTGACTTCAACTTTTCCGAGCTCTTTTGGATGAAGTTCCATTGAGAGTTTTGAAATAGGGGGTTTGTAATTCTCAACTGCTTCTTTTAAACTGGTAGCGAAATGACGGATTGACTCTTTGGCTTTATGAATGTTTTGTTTAAGGTTTTGTATGATATTATGCCCGGTTGATTGGTGAATGTTATTATCCAAATCGGATGTTTTTACAATTTCTGTTTGTTTTGTTTTTTCTACGTTAGGGGTTGAATTCTCACTTTTTATCTCTTTTTGTAGTGTGTTTAAATTGCTTTTTTTACTGTTTGTTTCCGTTTTTTGCAAAAGAGAGGAGAGCAGTTTTTTTTGAGAGCTTTTTTCGTTTTTTGTAAGTTTTGTTAATATTGAATTTTTGTCTTTATTGAATTCTATTTTATTTTTTGGAAGTTGAGGTTTTATAAATGCGGAAATGTTTTTTGTCTCTTTTTTATAACTCAATATTATTTTACTTATGTTAAGTTTTTTTTCATTGGCAAATTCTACTAGTTTTTTAAATGTTTTTATTTCTTTAAATTTATTAATTTCTTTTTCAGTCAGTTTTAATTTACTTAATGTTTTTTGGGATGTTATGATTTTTTTTGTGAATTTTACCAACTCTTCTTCGATGTCTGTTTTTATTTGATGAATTTGTAGTGCTTGAATCTCTGGTGCTTGGTGTTTTGAGATGGGTTTAATTTTATTTTTTATCAGTCCGTTAACTTTTTTTTCTAATTCATTATTTGATACAGGCTCACTGTTTATTAATGTTTTTAAAATATCGGAAATATTATGCTTATCGTCGTTTTTTTGATTTTCACGGAAAGAAGCTTTTATTTTATTTATCAAATCTTTTAAATCGGAGGTCAATTCTTTATCAAAAAATTTATCTAAATCTTTTTCGTCAATGTTTAAATTTTTTAATAATTCTGTAAGTTTGTCAGTATCGTTTTTGAAAGAATTTAATAAATCCAGCAGAAAATTGCTTTTATGGTTTTTAGACGGTTTAATTTCATTGTTTTCATTGATGTTTAATAATAAATTTTCAACTAAAGACATACAAGAGCCTTTTTATAAAGTTCAAGCAATTTTTATTCCTATTCTTTTATCAAATTATCAAAAACAAATGAAACATTTATTTTTGGAACGGAAAAAGGTGAACTTTAAAATTAATTTTGTTATTAAAAAGGATGTTAAAAATAATGACTAGTGGGAAAATTTTTTTGTAAGATTTTTATTTTTTCATCTAAGTGGATATAATTGCGAAAAATTTCACAAAAAGGCAATTAATGAAAAATATAAGAAATATTGCGGTTATCGCACATGTTGACCATGGAAAAACCACGTTGGTTGACGAACTTTTAAAACAGTCAGGGACTCTTGATGAGCGAAAAGATATCGGCGAGAGGGTAATGGATTCTAACGATTTGGAAAAAGAAAGAGGAATTACCATTCTATCTAAAAACACTGCTATTAAGTGGAAAGATTATAAAATCAATATTATCGACACCCCGGGACACAGTGATTTCGGCGGTGAGGTCGAGAGGGTTTTGAAAATGGTTGACGGGGTTTTGCTTCTTGTTGATGCGCAGGAAGGCGTTATGCCTCAGACAAAATTTGTAGTAAAAAAAGCCCTTTCACTTGGACTTAAACCTATTTTAGTAGTTAATAAAATCGATAAACCGGCAGCCGAGCCCGACAGGGTAGTTGATGAGGTTTTTGATTTATTTGTAAGTATGGGTGCAAATGAAGACCAGCTTGAGTTTCCTATTATATATGCGGCGGCAAAAAACGGTATTGCCAAATGGGAACTTGAAGATGAAAATGAAGATATGACTCCGATTTTTGAAGCAATTGTGGAACATATCCCGGCCCCAGCGGGTGAAGCGGAAAAACCTCTTCAAATGCAGGTGTTTACGCTTGATTACGACAATTTTGTAGGAAGAATAGGTATTGCCAGAATTTTTAACGGAAAAATAAAAAAAGGCGAAAACGTAACTTTGGTAAAAGCCGACGGAGAAAAAATTAACGGCAGAATTACAAAACTTTTGGGATTTTTAGGTCTTGAAAGAGTAGAAATAGATGAAGCTAGTGCCGGTGATATTGTAGCCGTTGCAGGATTTAGCGCACTGGATGTCGGAGATACCATTGCGGATAAAGATAATCCGGTAGCACTTGATCCGCTTCATATAGAAGAGCCTACAATAAGTGTAATTATGAGTGTAAATGATTCTCCTCTTGCGGGAACTGAAGGTAAGAATGTAACGGCTCCAAAACTCAGAGACAGGCTCTTTAAAGAGATGGAAACAAACATCGCTATGAAAATTGAAGAACTAGGTGAGGGTAAATTTAAAGTAAGCGGAAGAGGTGAGCTTCAGATTGCAATTTTGGCTGAAAATTTAAGAAGGGAAGATTTTGAATTTTCCCTTTCACGCCCGGAAGTTATTATTAAAGAAGAAAACGGCGTATTGCTAGAACCGTATGAATATGTTGTAGTTGACGTTCCTGAAGAATACAGCGGTGCGGTAATTGAAAAACTTGGAACCAGAGGCGGAATTATGAAAAATATGATGCCGTTATCAGACGGGACTACAAGGATTGAATTTGAAATGCCAGCACGCGGACTTATAGGATACAGGGGTGAATTTATGACCGATACAAAAGGTGAGGGTGTGCTTAACAGTTCGTTTTTGGATTTCAGACCCGCTACAACCAAACCTTATAAAAGAAAAAACGGAGCGTTAATTTCTATGGAAAACGGCGTTGCGGTCGGATATGCTATATTTAACCTTCAAGAGAGGGGTAGAATGTTTATAAAACCGGGTGATAAGGTTTATAACGGTATGATAGTGGGCGAACATTCTAGAAGCAACGATTTAGAAGTTAATCCTATTAAAGGTAAAAATTTAACAAACGTAAGGGCTAGCGGAAGCGACGAAGCTATTAAACTCGTGCCTCCCGTTGAAATGACGCTTGAGAGGGCTCTTGAGTGGATTGAAGATGACGAACTTGTGGAAGTTACTCCTAAATCCATTAGAGTCAGAAAAAAATATCTTGACCCGACGATGAGAAAAAGAATGTCAAAAAATAAAAAATAACCTTTCTTCGGTTGTTTTTTATTTCACATTGTGTTATAGTGTTTGACACCATAACTGTAAAGTTTAAATAAAGTTATTAAAGTTGGTTAATTGGAGTTAGTTAAGGTTATTAAAGTTAGTTGAGTTGTTAGGGTTAGTTAAGTTATTAAAGTTTTAATTTTCCATTGTCCATTGTCCATTTTACATTTACCATTGTCCACCCCGCCACTTTTCAAGTGGCCGGGTTCGCTGCGCTCATTTTTCATTGTCCATTGTCCATTTCACCATCTTTCACTTTTTTTCACCATTTATCACTCTTCACTTTTCTCATAGATATAACTTTTCCTTATAATTATACCGTTAAGGATGTCTATTTGATAAAATTCGTCAAAATTATAAAAGGAGCGGTATGAATAAATTTTTATTAATTTCGGTTGCTTTATCGAGTTTGATTTTTGCCAAAACGGTTAATTTTGATACCGTCCTTAGAGAAAGTTTAAATAACAATTTAGAGCTTAAGGCAAAAAAGTTAAATGTCGATAAAGCTAAGGCTGATTTAGAAACTGCCAAAGGGTATGACTGGGGTAAGCTTGTATTTAGCGAAGAAATAAGTAGAACTAATAACGCTATGTATGTGTTCGGAATGAAGCTTGGAAGCAGGGAAGCGACTTTCAGGGATTTCGGCTTTGCCGATTTTTTAGTTAGTATGCCGGGACTTATGGCAGGGAGCACATCAGGAGATAAAGTTTTATCCATTCAACCTAAAGATTTAAACTATCCGGGAAGCAGGAATAATTTTAGTACAAAATTCGTATATGAGGTTCCTATCTTTACTGGATTCAAACTCAAATACGCAAAAGAAATGGCAAAACTTCAGGTAATTGCGAATAAATTTAAATACGCTCATGACAGAACTAAACTTGCTGTTGAGGTATTAAAGGCGTATAACGGGGCGGTTGCCGCAAAATATTTTATAAAGGCGCTAAAAAAAGCAAAAGAGACAACCGTAAGTTTTGTGAAAATGATTGAAAGCTTTAAAAAAGTCGGAATGGCTACAAAGACAGACCTTTTACAGGCAAAAAAAAGAGACAGCGAAGTTGATGCAATGCTAAGGGAAGCTAAAAATAAATATGCTTTAGCTTTAGCGTATCTGAGGTTTTTAAGCGGTGATGATGAAATCAGCGGAGTTGGGGATTTTAAAGTTATAATTTCTCCCGATTCAAATTTACAAAAACTTAAAAAAACGGCGCTTAAAAATAGAAACGATTTGAAATGGATGCAAAAAAACGTTCAGACGATGCAAAAAAAAGTAAAAATGGATTCATCGGCAAAATATCCTACAATCGGCGCTCATCTGGAATACGGTTGGAATGATGACAAATTAAACAACATCGATTCGGATAAAGATTATTATCTTGCTGCCGTTGGGCTTAATTATACGATTTTTGACAAAACAAGAAGTGCAAAAATTCAAAAAAGCAAAATAGAAGCACTGCAGACGGCATATTATTATAAATATATGAAAAGGGGACTCGCTCTTCAGGTTGAGCAGAAATTTTTAAATTTACAGACTAAGGCCGCCGTGCTGAAAAACAAAATAATAAACAAAAATCTTGCAGAAGAGATACTTAACAAATATACGTATATGTATAAACAGGGAATGATTAATATGACGATACTTTTAATGAAAGAAGCCGATGCAAGAAAGGCGAGGGCCGAGCTTATAAAAGCAAAATATGACGAGGCGTTGGCTGCTGCGGAACTTAAAGCGGCAATAGGAGATTTAGTAAAGGAGAGTAAATGATTAAAAAAATAGTAATGTTAACGGCTTTGGTTGCGGGATTGTTCGCGTTTGAAACCGCAACGGTTAAGAAGAAAGAAATCGATATTCAAAAAGAGTATGTGGCAGATGTGTATTCACCCTCTCAAATAATGGTGGCGACAAGGGTGATGGGATATATTAAAAAATTAAACGTCGAAGAAGGCGATGTTGTAAAAAAAGGGGATGAGCTTTTTGTGGTTGACCCAAATGACATTTATTCAATGCTTAATCAAGCAAGAGGAGCGCTTTTACAGGCAAAAAGCGGTGTGTTAATGGCTGAAATGGCATATGCGGATGCTAGGAAAGATTATGAAAGATTTAAAAATTTATATGAAAACGGTGCTGTAAGTAAAAGAGATTTTGAAAAAATGAAACTTATGATGGATATAAGAAAAAAACAGGTAGATATGGCAAAAGGGATGTTAAAACAGGCGAAAGCGGGACTTGATATGGCTAAAAACCAGCTTAAATACGCAAAAGTCAAATCCCCAATTGACGGCGTTGTTACTATGAAAATGAAAAAAGTTGCCGAAATGGCGCTTCCGGGATATCCTGTATTGGTATTAAGCGATATTCACAATTTAAAAGCCAAAAGCTTTGTAAAAGAAGCAGATATTGATAAATTTAAATTAGGAATGCCGGTAACCATTAAGGTCCCGGCAATTAAAAAAGAATTCAGTGCAAAAGTAAGCTCTATAATTCCTAGCGCGTACCCAGCTACACATTCATATATAGTCAAATATACGTTTGAAAATTCAGAAGGACTTTTACCGGGTATGTACGCGAAAGCTGTCGTAAACATTGCAAAACAGGAAGGTGTAATGGTGCCTTTTGCCGCGCTTACTACCAGAAGCGGAATTACGGGAGTGTTTGTAATTGACGGTAATATTGCAAGATTTGTGCCGGTTAAGCAGATTTCGCAAAAAGGTGACAGTATTGCCGTAAAAGGTTTAAACGGAGGTGAAGAAGTTATTTTATATCCGCCTGCAAATTTAATTGACGGACAAAGATTATAGGAGTGGGAATGGATAGTTTAAATAAATTAAAAGAGAGCATTGAAGCTAAGAAAAAAGAGCTTGAAAACAAAAAAAACTCAGCCTGTGATATGAATGAAATAAAAAAAACCGAAAAAGAAATTCATGCTCTTGAAAACGAAATGAAAGAAAAAGAAAAAGAACTTGAAGCCATTGAAGAGGAATTAAGTTTAAATATTGCAGGTAAACTTGCCAGGGCTTTTTTGAAAAATCCTCTTACTCCGGTGATAGCGCTTGCGTTAATACTTATGGGGTTAATTGCGGTGTTTTTTACACCCCGTGAAGAAAACCCTCAAATCGACGTGCCTGCCGCAAATGTGATGGTTGTATATCCGGGGGCTAGCAGCAGGGAAGTTCAAAACGTAATAGTGGACCCGCTTGAGAGAATACTAAAAGCCATGACCGGCGTTAAGCACGTATACGGAATGGCTATGAACAGTGTGGGGGTTGTAACGGTAAGATTTAAAGTGGGTCAAAACAAAAACAAAAGTTATT
>Ga0256836_1000750_pt1 | contig 16175 bp, 14 predicted proteins | sample 4561380metaG_FD_185974 | JGI IMG/M metagenome (GOLD analysis project Ga0256836, IMG submission 185974) | Hydrothermal vent microbial communities from Guaymas Basin, Mexico - 4561-380 | ecosystem: Environmental > Aquatic > Marine > Hydrothermal vents | place: Mexico: Guaymas Basin | collected...
TTATAAAGCCCAAAATATTATAAACCCCTAAAAATAAAAAATAATTTTTATAAACAAATCTTTTTTGTATATCAATCCCTAATCCATACCCGCTAAAATCTCCTCCGTTAAAATTATCTGTTATAAAGTTTTTACCGGTATATACATACTCTAAATCTGCAATAAATCTGTTTTTTGTATTATTTCCAATTACTTTTATATAATCAAGCCTTTTTCCTTTTAAAAAATTTAGATAAAAACTGACTCCAAAAAATTCTTTTTTTAAATAAAAAGCATAATATTCAGCATAATTTAAAATTCCATAAATTTCTGGAGTTGTAATGTAATATCCAATATCACTTCTTTTAAGCAAGGTATTAAAATCATTACTTGCATAATACCAGCTCTCTATAAATCCCCTGTTTATTTTTACAATCCCGTCACTTTCAAACTTTACTCCATAAGTAAAACTGCTTTTATATTCAATTCCAATTCTTGAAAAACCCAAAGCCCTATTTATAGTTTTTTTTGAAGGAAGACCATTCCATTTATCAGAAAACACATCAAAGTATAATTTATCAGAAAAAAGATTTATATCACTGTAAAAGTGGTATTTATAAGCAAAAAGAAAAAGAGGGAAAAAACTAATAAAGAGTCTCAGAAGAGCCATCTGAGTAAATAATTTCTCCTGTTTTTAAATCCAAAGTTCCAAGAGGATTTCCATTTATATTTTTAAGATAAGCTTTATTTTTATTTTTATCTATTGTAATAATTACCCCATTATCACTAATTGCATCAGTTAATTTTCTATTTAACAATCTCATTGCAATTAAATTATTTTCAGCCTTAAATAAAGCATAAGAATCTGTATTTTCTGTAGTATTGTAATAGTAAATTCCATTACCTTCATTATAATTTTCTGTTTTTTCGTATGTATAGAAATTATATAACCCAACTTCAACAGGAGCATAATTTTCCCTATTTACTTCCACATAAGTACTAATTGTAGCATTAGCATCTTTTTTATGATTATTACAATCCCATCTTTTTCCAGAATAATCTACTTTTACATATCCATTCAAATTTAAATCCAAATAACTCACATTACCATCCAAATTTACTGAATATCCATTCCAATCTAATATTTCATAACCATAACCTTCTTTTAATTCTCCAATCCATACTCCCCATATGTTATCAGTAATATTCAAATTAATAGATAGATTTATAGGGTTATTATCTATATCATAAATTGTTCCTTTTAAATTTTTAATATCTAAACTTTTAATACTATCATCATCTGTGTATCTTACATTCCAATCATCTAATAAATGAAAAGTTAATTTATCAAAGCTAATTTTATTATTTAAGTTTTTAATTTCTACATTTTCTGCATATACATCATAACTTTTTCCATCTAAATTTGAAGTGGCTGCAAGTGTGGCATTTATAGAAGTGTTCCCTTTTGTAACAAAAGCTTTTATTTTAAGTTCAGCTGGAATATTTAAAACAGTTTTAGCTCGTTTTACTAACACATCACTAACATTAATATCATTTGAAGTATATAAATTACCATTGTCATAATCAATAAATACACTTTTGTTTAAATCAACATCATAATAAAGCTTTGCATTTTTAAATTTATAAACTCTATAATCTTTATCATCAGCCCAATCAATTCCTAAATAATCAAGATAATATTTTTTACCGTTAATTTCAAAAGCAACTATGCTATTATCAAGTTCTTTTGAAATTACATTTTCATTATTATCACAAGTATATTTTTCATTTTCAAATCCAGTAGTTATATTCCACTCTTCTTCATACACACAATGAGCAGTATTATTATAAATATCCGTTAAATTAACTTCTCTTTTACAAAATTCTCCATCCTTATAAAAATTACAATCATAATTATAATAATCAAAACTTATTACCGGGACATCATTTAATAATAATAGATTATGCCACCAATCAACCATAAAACTTTCATCTCGTATTGCATCTTTTAAATCATCAAAAGAAGAATTAATAGTGATATTACCATCAATAGTAGTATCGTTATAAATTAATTTTCCTAAAAGATTTATACCGTTATTATTAAGTAAAATAGTTCCGTTAAATGTTCCTCTTTCTAATAAAACTTTAGCTTTTATTTCAATATCAGGATTATAGACACTATTATATTTATCATATTCATCTGATTTAAATTTTGATTTGTCTATATTAGAAGAGATTTTAATGGTCGAAGCTGTAATTTTAGAATCGTTTTCTCCTAAAATTTCCGCATTTCCTTCTAAATTTACACTATCATTTCCCTCAAAAATTTTATCTAAAACAATAGTATAATTTTCATCACTTAAAGAAATATTTCCATTAAATTCAAGAGTTTCTTCTATATTAGAACTATCATAAGTAGCCGTAATGTTTTGGTCATTAATACTATAAATTTCTGTAATTATTCCATTATTGCTTTCATATTTATGAACGACTTTATCGTTAAAAGAAGTCGTAAAGTTATAATCCTGTGTGGTATTGTGCTCGTTTATATTATCACTTATTTCTTTAAGTCTATTGTTAATCAAACTTAATGTATTATTAAAATCCACCTTAAACTGATTTTCAAAATCTTTTGTAGTCTCTGCTATAGATTTTAAATCATTGCTAATATTTTCCGATAAATTATTAACAGCCGGAACAATACTATTATCATAAGCGTTTTTTACTTCTCCTATTATAGTATTTGTATCATTTTCATTAGAAGAATTATAAAACTCATTTAATACATTTCTTAATGAATTAACAATACTTTTTGCATCCTTTAAATCAGCAACTTTTGAAGTTAATCTTAAAGCGTTATAAAACTCTTTTATCTTATTTACATTATCACTTACAACTAAATTGATATTTTCCAATTCTAAATAAGCATTAATTGTATCTTCAGCTAAGATTAAATCGTTATTTTTAGCATTTAAAACTAATTCTTTTATACCTTCTTTTAAAGCATCTACTTTTGCAATTTCTTTAGTTTTCACATATTCTGGTATTTTTTCTATTAAAGCTTTAATGGCTATTTTTGTAGTTTTATCTATATTTAAATTTTCAAAAGCAGTCGTTAAATTTTCATCTTGTATAATACTTTTAGAAACTTCATTATAAATTAAATCTATATCCTTTTTTTCCACATCAGCAACAAGCTCAACACTGAGTTCTATTTGAAGAGAAAGAGTTTGCAAATTTTCATCTGTTGTAGGGTCTTTTGTAACATCAGAAGCTTTAATACCTAAGGCATTTGCAACTTTATTAACAGCCGAATCTAATCTTAAACCGTTTTTAACACCATAAAAAACTAACGTGGTTAAAGGAGAAATATTAGCACTCTCACTATATGGAGCAATAATTTTACCGCTAAAAGCACTGTTTCTAGCTAAATCTACACCACCTGTTGCAATCATAGGAGTAGTTTCATCATAGTTTCCTTCAAAACTTAAAGAATAATTTCCGTTTTCATCTGTAACTGTAAAAGGCTCATTACTATCTTTTACGCCGTTTTTATTAACATCTAAAAATACAGTAGCTCCTTTAATATGTCCATCAGCCACTATACCTGAAATATTTTTAGTAGAAATTTCACTGCTATCATTAGAAGTTTCTCCTCCACAACCACTAAAAATTAACGCTGCTGCTATAAAACTTCCTAAAATATATTTTTTTTTCATTTTACACCCCTTTTTTTTTATTAAACCAAAATTAATTTTTTTTGTCAAATCTCTCTTTGATACTCATCAAAATTCATTTTCCAAACCTTAACACCGCAAAATCTCTCACCTTCAGGGCAAATTGGTCTAATTTTTTGTTGATATCTTAAAGCACATGGAGGCAAAAACTTATCAGCAGCCATTACACCCTTTTCTTTTAACTTTTTAACCTGCTTATACACAATATCAAAAATCTCTTCTTGAGCATTATAACAGAGCCTCATCTGAGCTTTATGGGCGAACTCCTGAAAATCGTTATGCTCTATTATTTCGATATTATGAGCGTTTAAAAGAGCATAAGCAGCTTCGCTAAATCCTAAAATTTCAGACTCTTTTTCAAAAAAGTCATAACTATAATCCACTGCTTTTTTATATATATCTAAAACATCCCCCTTTACCTTTATAATCTTTGGAATGTAATACTCTCTTTTATATATATCCTCTAATTTCGGACGGACTGCAGGGGAGCGGCGGTGTCTTTGATTTTGGGCGTCTGCACTTAAGGAGAGTTTTATATAAGAGTTAAAACTTCCTAAAATAGCTTCATCTAAATAGATATTAGAACTTCTCAAAACCCCTGCATAATTTATGTTTAATTCAAAATCATAATCTACAACATCAAAAATTTCTACATTATCTTTTACATTTTTTTCTTTTTTTATCTTTTGAATATCAATATTTGGAAACACAACCTCTTCATTTTCAGCAAACTCAATTAAAGGCGCTAAATTCTCATCAATTTTTAACATCTCCTCTTTTAACTCTCTTACAAACTCTTGTGCCTCATCCTTTGCTTCCGGGATTACTTTTGCAGCATTTATGTATCTTAGGGCGGTAATTACATTAACAGTATGATAAAGATGTGCATTCATTCCAAGTGGAAGAAGATATCTTGCAAATTCCTGAGCTTTTTTTACCGCCTCTTTTTTTTTGAATTTTGGCAAAACTTTTTCAATCTCAGGTGTAAGTTTTTCAATTAACATTTCATAATAAATAAACATCTTTTCATAATAGTTTTGCCACTTTTTTTTATCTGCCTTCTTTGGATAAGTAAAATTTTGAGGCTTCATTTTTGCATATCTTTGGCTGACTTGTTCGGAATTATAAAAAGGGTGCGAGTGTAAAAGCCTCCAAATAAGAAGGCGGCTTATCCCCTCAATCAAAAAAGTAAAGTGATAATGCATCAAAGTAGTATGATGTCCCGCTTTAAAAATAGAATTTAAAAGCTCATTTTTTTTATCCCATTTAGCTACAGCTTCTGGCGTTACAATATTTTTACCAAAATAACAGCTTCTTGCACTTCCTACTGCAATGTCTGTTGGTTTATAAAGACTTTTTAGTGCAGTTACTTTCATTTTATTCCTTTAAATTCAAAATATATTTTTTTCCCATTATCTGCAAAAACAAAATATTTATTCTCTTTTTTATAAACTTTAAATATTTTAACATCTTTTAAAAATCCGTCAAAATATTTATAATCCCCGGGAAGTTCTATAACATCTTGTGATTCAATTCTAAAAAGAGTATTTTTTTTTACAATCCATAAAACATAAGGTTCATAAAATCCGTATAAAGAGTTTGAAGTTTTTAAATAGACTTTATCATAATCAGGATTTAAGGTTTTTACAATATTGATATCCTTAGCATTTAAAATATCATAATAAAGAGCTTTTACAAAAAAATCATTTTTATTTCCTATTTTTTTTAAAAAAGCCTCTTTGCTCTTTTTTAGAGAAAAAAGAATATTAAAAACCGCCATAAATATAAAAACAGTAATACTTACAGCTATTAAAACTTCTATAAGGGTAAAACTTTTTCTCATTTTACGCCTAAAGAATAGATATAACAGGAACTGAATTTGTTATAAGCTTTTAGTTTATACAAAATTACACTACTTTTGTTAAAATCTGTTTTAAAATCAATACTTTTATCAAGAAAAACATCTGTATTCAAAGATTTTAAAACTTTATCATTTTTAATATTAAAATCCTTTAAAACCTCTTTTAAATTTCCGCCTTTTTCTTCACAAAAAACAACAGAAGATTTTAAAGTAAAATATTTATGTCTTTCAAAAACACTATAAAGATTAAATGAGTTTGAAGTAAAAGAAAAAAAAACATAAGAAGCCAAAAAAATAATAATAACAGAGACTAAAACCTCAATTAAAGTAAAACTTTTCAATAAACATCCCTTAAAGTTTCAAAATACCTTTTAACTTCATCTTTTGAATCAAAAACCAAAATCCAAAAAGGCTTAAAAACATAATACCTATCATCTATAACTATAAAACTATCTCCTATTCCGTTTTTGACCTTATAATGAAAAACAACCTCTTTGCCTTCAAATCTATTAAAATCTATTTTCTCAAAATCAAAATCATAAACCTCTACTTTAGAATAAACAAAATTAAGTGAATAATTTTTATCCTTAACAACTAAATTGCTGCCGTCTTTAAAAAGATAAAACTCCCCGTTAGGATATAAAAGGGATTTCAAATCAGTAAAAGAGTATTTTTTATTGATTTCTGGCAGCTTTATTATAAAAGAGCTTACAACAGAAATTAACAATATTACTAAAATAAGCTCAATTAAACTAAAAGCTAATTTTGACATTCTGAGAGTTTAATATCTTTATTCTCTCCGCTTCCACCCTCTTTTCCATCAGCACCTAAAGAAATAATATCAATATTTCCGTTGTTATTAACATAAATGTAAGGATTTCCCCAAGGGTCTTTTGGAATTTTTTTAGAACTTAAAAAACCGTTTTGAGGATAATTTTTATATTTTTGAGGGTTTGGATTCGAAATAAGAGCTTTTAAACCCTCTTGTGTTGTCGGATAACTTCCCTCTTCAAGTTTAAAACTATCAAGAGCGTTTTTTAAGCTTTTCATCTGAACACACACAAGCTTTTCTTTTGCCCTCTCCCCTTGACCTAAAATATTAGGAAGCACAAGTCCTGCAATAAGACCTAAAATAATAATAACTATCATCAATTCAAGGAGAGTAAATCCCTTTTTCATATCTTTCCTTTTTAGTTATAATTGTAACAAAAAAGGTTTTTATGAAAAAATCTGTAACCCTTTTTTTAACCATTCTTTTTTTAATAAGCGCAATTACCATTATTTCATCTATTTTAAAAACTTACAAAAAAGCCACAAACACCTCTTTTGAATTTATATCCCAAAATTCAAAAATTATTCAAAACATCCAAGATTTCTTTAAAACAACAGATATAAATCAAACAAAAAAATTTTTTAATATTCCAATAATGTTTTCTTCAAAAGAAGGGGATTTTCAAATAAAAATATTAATAAACCCCATATGCAGCATAAATATAAACGACTATTTAAAAAACAACAAAATAGATAAAAATATAGATACATTAATAGATTTTTTAGCTTATAAATATGAGCTTCAAGACTCTCTGTTTTTTAAGAACCTAATTCTTGATGCAATAGACAAAGATAGAACAGAAAGAAGCCCTTATAGCGAAATATCCCTTCAGAATAAGAAATTTCAAGACGGACATATACACAATTTAAATCAACTTGAAAAAATAATAAATTACTATATAAAAAAAACAGACGATAAAAACATAAAAAAAATCCCTTTTGAGAAATATTTTAACTTCAAACACTCTCAGCTTCTAAAAGAGTGCGCAAATGAAAATATTTTAACCTTAAATGACAAAAACCAGACTAATTTTAATATAATTAAATCTCCAGAATTTATAAAAATTTCAATTTCATACTGCTTAAAAAAAACATACGAATTAAATTTAACATATAACTTTAATCAAAAAAAGGTCACAGATATTGAAGACAATCCTTTATACTAAAAAGTTTAATGAAAATATTAAAGAAAAAGTAAATATAATTTTATCCCCTGAATTTTACTGGATAAAAAAAATAGATATTCCTATTAAATCAATAAAAGATGCAAAAAAACTGGCAAAAAGCCTATTTGATTTAAAAGGGGAATATGTTTTTGAGGCATTCAAAATAAAAAACACCTTTTTTGCAGTAGCACTGCCAAAAAAATTAAATCTCAATATAGACAAAAAATATATAAACTCAATAAGAATAGCACAGATTGAATTTTTTGATTTTGAATGTATAAAAGTAGATGAAAATTACTATTTAAGAAAAATAGACGATTTAATATTTTTCTTTCCAAGCTCCGATAAAAACTGTATTTTATTAGAAGATGTTTTAAAAAAAATAAAATTATCAAAGCATACTTTTTCACTTGAAAGAATGAATAAAACTCTTTTAATATATACTGTTGTAATTTTTTTAATTTTAAACAGCTCATTTTTAATAAAAACCTATTCAAATCAAAAAGAAGCTCAAAAAATTTATATAAAAACCCGGGAATTCCTTAAAAAAAATTCACTCCCTCTTACATCTTTTGAATTAGAATCAATATTAAATGAATTAAAATCAAAAGTAAAAAAAGAGAAAAATATAAAAAAAGCTCTAGAAATTTTCTCAAACACTCCTTTAAAAAAAGGGGAGTTTTATAAAAAAATCTCATTTGATTCTAAAAACTATTATATTGAAATTCATACATCTAAAAATTTAGATTTTTATTTTAAAAAATATTTCAAAATAATTTCATCAGCATCCGAAAAAAACTTATATAAGGCAAAATTAAAATGAAAAACCTTTTAATAATTATTTTACTAAGTTTAATAACCGTTTTTTCATACAAATTTTATTTAGATTCAAAAGAAAATTTAAAAGAAACTTACAACTATGCAAAAAAAATGCACACATTAGCAACAGAAATTAAAACCCTAAAAAACCTCTACAAACCTTACATTCCTCCCTTTTGCAAAAAAATTCAAAAAAACACATCAGTTGAAATAATATGTAACAATATGAATAAAACAAAATTTTTCTACTTTCAAAATACGTTAAAAAAATCTTTTTTAATTAAATTTAACATTCAAAAAGAGAATTTAATAAATGCAACGGCGGAGATAAAAAAATGAAAAAATTTTTTTTAATTTTCACAGGATTTTTTATAGGAATAATAGTTTTTATGCCAAAAGAACACATTTTTTATAAAATACAGCATATCCTGCACAATAAAGGCACAGATATTATTACAAACATAAAAAGTACTCCTTTAAATTTAAGCTTAGAAAACACAGACATTTATTATCTGCAGATAAAAACAGGGGAAATAAAAAAAGTTTTAATAAAACCTTTTATAATTTTTAATGAAATTAAAGCAAAAGAGATAAAACTCAATATAGGAAACATTATTATAAAAAACCTACAAGTAATATATATCCCCTTTATGGATGCAAAAATAAAAGGAGATGGAAATTTTGGAGAATTTAACGGTTATATGAATTTTAAAGAGATAAAAATTTATATAAAAAAACCTTCAAGAAAAATTTTAGCTTTTTTAAAAAAAGACAAAAAAGGATATTTTTATTATGCAAAGTTTTAAATATATAGCTGCTTTTTTAATAGCTTTTTTATTCGCTTTTTTTATATGGAGCATAATTGATATCTTTTTGCCTAAAACCCCTCCGATTTTTATCCCACAACAAAACAGAACAGAATTTTATAAAATAAATTTAATACCTATTTTTTTTAACAAAACTTCTCATAAAATCAACCTAAAACCTCAAAAAACATTAAAAGGAGTAAAACTAAAAGCCATATATAAAGACAACAGCAACAGTTTTATAATTGTTGAACAAAACAAAAAAACGATATTTTTAAATCTAAATGAAAAAATAAACGGATTTAAACTTATAAAAATACTGCCTAATGAGGCAATTTTTGAAAAAAACAACCAAGAGTATAAATTAGGCTTTAAAAAAATAAACCTGCCTAAAAACAGAGATAAAAATACAGAAGAAATTATTCAAATAAACAAAAGCCTGATAAAATCCTACAAAAAGAACTTATCTTTAATATGGAACCAGATAGGTATTATAAAAACCAACCACGGATACAAAATAACTTATATTAAACCTAAATCGATTTTTGAAAAAATAGGACTTAAAAAAGGAGATATAATTTTAGAAATTAACGGTATGCAGTTAAAAAACGATTCAGATGCATGGAGAATATACAATAATATAGAAAAATATGACTACATTGAAGTTTTAATACAAAGAAATAATACACAAAAGGTTTTAAGATATGAAATGGATTAAAATACTTCCTGTTTTAATTACAACTATTTTTGCAATTGAAATCAATTTTCAAAATTTAAACATAAATGATTTTATAAAAATGGTGGCTAAAATAACAAACAAAAATATACTTATTCCCTCTTCTTTAAGAGGTAAAGTAAATTTTATTTCAGTAAAACCTATAAAAAGAGAGGATTTATATAATATTCTGCTTAGTATTTTAAAAACAAAAGGATATACAATAATAAACGAAGGCAACTTTTTAAAAATTGTAAGAAATTCAGAAGCCTTAAAAGAAGCCCCCCCTCTTAATCCAAAATTTTATCAGATACAAACGGCAATTATCCCTTTAAACAACATTTCAGCAAGAGACGCCTATATTCAGGTTAGTTATCTTGTAAGCAGATACGGAAAAATTGTTGTAAATACCAATACAAATATGCTAATTGTCACAGACTACCCTAAAAATATTAAACTTATAAAAGAAATTGTAAGAAAAATAGATTTACAAAAACAGCAACATATAAAATCTATAAACTTACAATACATAACCCCTAAAGACGCAATAAAAAAACTTCAAGATATTGCTAATACAATGTTTAATGTAAAAGTAAAAAAATTTAAAATAATCCCAAATGAAAACACACTGATTTTTGTAGGTCCAAAGGATGTTGTAAATACACTTTATCAAAACGCAAAACTTTTAGATATAAAACCAAAGCCTACAAACCAGATAACAAAAGTAATTACTCTTAAAAATTCAGACGTTACTAATGTTTCTAAAGTTTTAAACCAGATAGTAAAAGTAAAATATCCTAAAAACCCTCCTTCAATAACCGCATCAAAAGAGACAAACTCTTTGATTATCGTAGGGGATTTAAAACAAATAGAGATGTTAAAAACTATTATATCAGCCCTTGATATTCCAAAACAGCAGGTTTATGTAAAAGCCAGAATCCTTGAAATTTCAAACTCAAAAGCATCACAACTTGGATTAAAATATGGAATTTTAGGTGGAAGCGGGGAAAACGGGCTTTATACATTCAGTGCAAACTTAGGAGGTCCTGCAATTGCGTTTAACCCAGCAGACCTTGGACTTGCAATACCTACACTAAAACAGGGCATTGCACTTGGAGCAACATTAGACTTGCTTGAAACACTCGGAGCCGCAAAAAAATTAAGCGAACCTTCAATCCTTTGTATAAACAACACCCCATCAACCATTTATGTTGGAAAAACCATCTCAGTCCTTACAGGAAAAACAACATCAACCGTTACAAGTGAAAGCTATACACGCCAAGATATCGGACTTACTTTAAAAATAACCCCAAGAATCGACAGTGACAATAAAGTATCGTTAAAAGTAGAAAGCACAGTTGAAGATATCCTGCCAGGGTCTGTTATAGGACTTCCTACAACTTCAAAAAGAGAAATCAAAACCACAACCATTGTTCAAAACGGACAAAGCATTATAATAGGAGGACTTGTAAAAAACAATAAAGACATTACAGTTAAAAAAGTGCCGTTTTTTGGGGACATACCGGTAATTGGAGCTATTTTTAGACATAAAGAAATAAATAATGACAAAACAACCCTTGCTATAATTTTAACCCCTTATATTGTCAAAAAAACCGAAGACCTTGACAAATTAAGGCTAACACTTGCAAAATTAAATGAACTTGAAAAAAAATTTGTAAAAGAGTATCTTAAAAAACATAAAGTAGAAATCAAAAAACCAAAACAAAACAATATTTTAGAGGAGTATAATGAAAATTATTGAAAATATAAATCCAAAACCTCTTGAAATAAAAGGGTTTAATATAGAAGAGGGGATTAAATACTCTCTTTTGCCGGCAGTAATAGATAAAAAAGAGGTTTTTATTACCAAAAAAAATAATTTTGTAGATGCTCTAAATTTTTATAACAAATTATCAATTCCATATGAAGTAATTTTAACAGATGATGAATCATTTAACAGGCTTTTAAATAAATACCTTGAAGTTAAAACAAAAAAAGAGCTTGAGAGCGAAGTGGAAATAGAAGAAGAGCTATCTTTAGAAGATGTGATAAAAGACGGACTTGATATATTAGAAGAAAACTCAGCCCCTGTTGTTAAATTTGTGAATTCTCTTTTTTTTCAGGCAATAAAAAAAAGAGCAAGCGATATACATATAGAAACCCATGAAAATTTCGGACTTATAAGGTTCAGGATTGATGGGGTTTTAATAACACAGGCAAAAATTCAAAAACAGCTTACAAATTTTGTAATTAACAGAATCAAAGTAATCTCAAACCTTGATATTTCAGAAAAAAGAATCCCGCAAGATGGAAGAACCCAGATTAAAATATCAAACAAAACCACAGATATCAGGGTTTCTATTATTCCTACATACTTTGGTGAAAAAGCGGTTCTTAGAATTTTAATGGAAAGTGAGGATATCCCAAGCCTAAAAGAACTCGGCTTTGATGAGACCGTAACAAACGGATTTAAAGAACTGCTTGAACACTCATACGGAATGATTCTAGTAACAGGACCTACAGGAAGCGGAAAATCAACAACCCTTCACAGTTTTCTTCAAACTATTGCAACACCGGAAAAAAACATTATAACCATTGAAGACCCGGTTGAATATAAAGCGGATAACATAAATCAGATTCAGGTAAATACAAAAGTCGGACTAACATTTAGCACCGGACTTAGAAGTGTATTAAGACAGGACCCGGATATTATAATGGTAGGGGAAATAAGAGACAAAGAGACAGCTCAAATTGCAATTCAAGCGGCTCTTACAGGACATTTAATGCTCTCAACCCTTCATACCAACAATGCCGCAGCAACCATTACACGTCTTATGGATATGGGTATTGAGCCGTTTTTAATCTCATCATCTTTAATAGGAATACTTTCTCAAAGACTTGTAAGAATATTGTGTGAATGCAAAGAAGAAGACACGGAATATGAAAAATTAAAATCTATTATAAAAAAAGAACCGCTGCTTCAAAAATATCCTCTTCGAAAGCTTTATAAAGCAAAAGGGTGTCCTAAGTGTAACTTTACAGGATATATAGGAAGAAGGGCTATAGGAGAACTCTTTTTAATGAATGATGAAATAAAAGAACTTATAGCTAACAAAACAAATGATATAGAATTAAAAAAAGCAATGATAAAAAACGGAATGAAAACGTTAAAAGAAGCCATCTTTGAAGTGCTTTTAAAAGGTGAAACATCACTTGATGAAGCAATAAGAGTAGGATTAAAGGATTAAATTGAAATTTAAATACATAGCTTTTAATAAAAACGGAAAAAAAGTAAAAAGCACAGTCGAAGCTACTTCTTTAAATGAGGCAAAAGAAAAATTAAAAGATTTATATATTTTAGAAATAAAACCTGTAAAAAGCATAAATTTTTCACTATCAAATGTGAATAAAAAAGAGATATCAAAAATATTAAATACTTTAGGACTTTACCTTAAAGCTTCAATTCCTCTAAAAAAAGCCATAAAACTTGCTAAAAATCAAACTTCTAACATAAAAATGATAAAATTTTTAGACTATTTACAAAGTGAAATAGAACAGGGAAAAAGTTTAAAAAACGCAATAGAAACTCAAAAAATAATAAAACTTCCAGAATATGTAATCCACTCTATAAATGTTGCACAAAACAGCGGAAAGTTAGATGTTATCTTAATAGAATTATCAAAGTTTTTAAAATCAGAAGATGAGATATCTTCAAAAACAACCCAAGCTTTAATTTATCCTATTTTCATCATATTTATAAGTTTTATTTTAGTGATAGTAATGCTTACAACCGTAGTTCCTAAAATAGTCTCTATTTTTAAAAACCTAAATCAAGAACTGCCTCCTGTTACAAAAGCAGTTATTCATATTTCACAATTTGTGAAAGAAAATTATATTTTTATTATTGGAATGTTTTTTAGTTTGATTATAGCTTTTAAATTTTTTTATTCTAAATCAAAAAAATTTAGATATTTTACAGACTCTTTAATGCTTAAAATACCCGTTATCAAAGATATAATAATCGCTAATAACTTAGCAAGGTTTTCTTATATGAGCTATGTTTTGGTAAATTCAGGAGTAAATTATATAAACGCATTAAACTTATCCGCTAACACAATAAGTAATGAAAAAATAAAAAGCTATTTTAAAAAAGCACTAAAAGATGTAAGAGAGGGGAAAAAATTATCAACCTCCTTAAAAAAATACCATTTTTTTGATAAAAACTTTATAGAATCAATTTCACTTGCAGAAGAAACAGGGGAAGTAAAAGAAATTTTAAATAATTTAAGCGAAATATACTTTAATGAATACAACACCAAAACATCAACCCTTCTCTCACTGCTTGAGCCTGTTATGATGTTGGTTGTAGGAGGAATAATTGGAATAATAGTAGCAGCTATGCTGCTTCCTATTTTCAGTATGAATATAGGCAGCTGATTTATTATCGATTATGTTTTCTTTTATAACGAAAGTAAAAATTTACTCCCTGGAAATATTAAGCTTGTTAATACAGTTTACGTTTTCTTCTTTTATTTTTCTCCAAAGAACTTCATCAACGACAGGATTTCTTGTTTCATATAAAAACGGAATCACTTCAATACTAAGAAGAGATTTACAACTTTTCTCGTCTCTGTTGAGCACATCATAATATTTACTTTTTTGAATGATTTATATCGTTGAAATCATCACCCGGATAAAATGATATATACGTATCGTAACTTTCAACTCTTCCTTCACCTTCTGCCTGGTTTCCGTTTTCATCGGCGATATACGGATTTTCGATATGAAGCCCGTCTATGTTATAAGGGTCAAGATCGTTATGTAAGACAAAATAATTAAAATGATCCGTTCCATACAGATTGCTGTTTGCATTTTCAGGTGTCTGAATAAAATCAAGCGTACGGTTAAAAGTTATCTGATACGAACCTCCTCTGCCCTAATATCCGCTTAGGTTATAACCATGAAGTGCATTAGTTCTTGACAAAGGATAATCACCTATCGCCAAAAGATATTCTCCCTCACTCAGATTTACATTCAAATACGAATCATAATGGTGAGAAGAACCGTCATTAAACGTCTGTAAGCTGTCGTCATCACTTGCTATATATCTCCAGTTTCCGTTAGAATCCTTTTTAAAGAGATATATATACAAATCTACCCCAAGCTGTCTGCCGTCTCCGTCGATATCTATATAAGCATGTCCGTTTGAATTCAGTTCAGATAGAGTATCAATAATCAGATTCCCGCCTTCAAAGTCAAATATCCAATGGTCCACTCTCAGATGTGTCCCGCCGCTTAGAGGTTCAAGCCATCCCTGTATGACCTGCACGGCGTTAATATTTCCGAGTTTTGAAAGATCGGCAATATCCGCATCAGGTTTTATCATAGGAAAATCAAACATTTCTCTTTGAACTTCTTCGTCATCAAAAATAAAATGCTCTATTTTTTTAGTGTTATCCGCCCAGTTTAAGATTTTTATAGATTCGTTGTTATCAAAAACAAGGTATAAATCGTTCCCGTCAATAATATAACGGGTTTCATTTTTTTCAATATCAAATAAATAAAGTGTATCATTACCTCCCGAGTCGTCAATTGTATCGTTTCCGTCTCCTTTATAATAAAAATATTCATTATCTCCATCTCCTCCGTTTAAATAATCATTTCCTATACCGTCTGTAATTCTATCATTTCCCCCTGAGGCAATTATTGTGTCGTCTTCTCCTTTTCCTTCAAAAAATTCATCTCTCTCACTTCCCTGAAAACTATCGATATTATCCGTACCCGTATAATAAATTCTTAAAACGTTTACTTTTACATTAGAACCGTTGCTTTTTCCAAATGAATTTTTTGCAAAAATTTTAAATTCGTAACTGTTTTTAACCGACCAGTTTAAATCTTTTTCCAATATAATATTTCCAGAATCATCAACAGAAAAATTCTCAGTACCGTTTATTTCAAAAGAATTAACAGGGGTGTCCCCTTCATCGATAACCTTTATTTTTGAGATTTTCTCTCCCGGAATCGCGTTTTCAGGTATAGAAATATTCAAATCACTAATAACGGGTGGGAATTCGGGTACATTTAAAATGTTTATTTTCACCGCGGCCGTATTACTGAGCCTAACAGTCGAATCTGCCTGTACGTTTAATGAAAAACTTCGGATATTTTCATAATCAATCTGTTTTGCCGTTTTTATAACACCGTCCGAATTAACGAAAAAATAATCGCTGTTATTTCCCGATAAAATAAAACGGGTAATAT
>Ga0256836_1000752_pt1 | contig 16170 bp, 16 predicted proteins | sample 4561380metaG_FD_185974 | JGI IMG/M metagenome (GOLD analysis project Ga0256836, IMG submission 185974) | Hydrothermal vent microbial communities from Guaymas Basin, Mexico - 4561-380 | ecosystem: Environmental > Aquatic > Marine > Hydrothermal vents | place: Mexico: Guaymas Basin | collected...
ATAACAAATCGTAGCAACAAAAATATGTTACCTCTGCCGAAAAGAGTTTAAAATTGCTTAGAAACTTTAAAGCAATTTAAGTATTTTAAAACTCAAAAGTAGGTAACATATTTTTGTACTCAACCGTTAGCATAATATTAGGAATTTAAATGTTTACAAAATTAAAAAGTATTTTGATAGAGAATTTCGATTGGATTAAAAAAAATAATATAATTTACAATAGTAAAATAAATGAAGATTTAGGATTTGATTCTATTTCCTTAATAAATCTGCAAATTTTAATAGAAGATAATTTTGAGATTAGATTTAACCCAATGGAGGATGATATAACGGAGATATTTGATAGTATAGATTCTTTAATTTCTTTTATAGAAAAGAAGAAAAATGAATAATTATTATTTATCTAAAATAAACCAAACTCTAAGAAAAAGTAGAAAAAGACTTAAAAAAAGTGATATTTTTTATCCACGGATTGAAAAAGTGGTAGATGGTTATTATTTAGAATTGTGGTTTTCTACAAATGGTTGTAGTTTTGATAAACTTGGAAGTTGCACTATGTGTAATTATGGTGTGGGTTATAAAATTGAAAATAGTGTAATTATTGATAATTTGAAAAGTTATCTCAAAAATTTGGATAAAAATATTACAGAACTTATGATTTCACCATCTGGCAGTTTATGGGACGATAAAGAGGTTAATAATAATTTGTTAAAACAAATTTATCAACTTGCAAATAAAACAGATATTCCAATTTTTATGATAGAGACAAGAATTGATACAATAACGACAGAAAAACTTCTTCAATTTCGCCAACTATTACCTACAAAAAAGCTTATTATTGAAACTGGATTAGAATCAAGTAATCAATGGATATTAAAATATTTAATAAATAAAAATCTAAATCTAAATAATTTTGCTAAAATTAGTCAAAATATTTTAGATAAAAATATTGAAATATATGTAAATATCTCATTAGGTAATGCTTTTTTAAGTTGGCAAGAGATAATTAATGATACGATAAAATCTATAAATTTTGCTTTTAAAAATGGCTCAAGTAAAGTTGTTTTATTTCCAATTCATATAAAACCAAACACATTTATAAATTGGCTTTATCAAAATGGTTTTTATCAACCTATGTCATTATGGCTTTTAGTTGATGTTTTAAATTCGGTAGATAAGAATCTATTAAAAAATATTGAGATTGCTTGGTATAAAAGTTATTATGAAGATAATTCAAAAATGGTCTATTCTCCCACAACTTGTCCAAAATGCAGGAATAGAGCAATAGAGTTATTAGATGAATATAGAGCTACTTGTGAATATAGTGTTATAGATAGATTAAATAAAATTGAGTGCGATTGTAAAATAGAGTATAAGGAAAAACTAAAACAAAGTGATAATTTATTAGATAGAACTATTAATATTTATAAGATTGCTGTTAATGAGATTTTAAAAGAAGAGTTAGATAATAGATTTATTGAAAAAATGAGAGATGAATATGTGGCTAACTTTTGATAAAATAGATGCTGATATTTTAATAGATTGTAGAAATTTAGATAATAGTAGTGAAATTATGACAACTTATAAATTAGCAATGGAGTTAAATATTGTTAAAAAATTAGTTTTTCATATAGATAAACTATTTTTTGGATTTTATTTTTTACAAAATTTATCATATCTTAGAGATAGTGCTGTAATCTATACTGATAAAAAAGTATATTATATTAGTAAAAAAGAATTAAATAACAGTATCAAAATAGAAAAGATAATATTAGGGAAAATAGATAGCAATATAAAATTAGATTGGATAGTTAATAAAACAGATTTCACCCAAAATGGTTTAGGTGCAATTAAACTTAAAGAAGGATATATTATTGTTAAAAAATAGAGAGATTAATATTGAGATAGAAAGAATTGTTAATTTTATTAGAGATAATTTTGATAATAAACAAAAGGCGATTATTCCAATATCTGGTGGATTAGATTCAGATGTTGTTGCAAGATTGGTTTATAAAGCATTAGGAAGAGATAGAATGAAACTCTTTATAATAATTCAATCTAATATGGAAAAATCTCATATCAAAAATGCTAAAAAACTTGCAAAGAGTTTGAATTTAGAATTAATAAAGATTAGATTAAAAAAAATGCCATATAAAATTATATCTGAAATTCAAAAAAGAGATAAAACAGAGGGTTTTAATAAAAAAGGTTTATTAGATATTGCAAGAACTAAAGTAGCACTTAGAACAGTTATAAATTCCATATATCAAGACAAGGGTTATAAAGTTATTGGCACAAGTAATAAAACAGAAATAGAACTTGGATTTTTTTTACCATTTGGTGATGGAATAGCACATATTAAACCAATAGCACATTTATACAAAACTGAAGTTTTTAAAGTTGCTAAAAAATTGGGTGTAAATAAAAAAGTTTTAACTCAACCACCATCAGCAGGACTTTGGAAAGGCGAAAAGGATTTAGAAGATATATCTTATTGGATATACAATGAAGCTCCAATTCAAAAGGAGAGAAATTTTTCTAAAAAAGATATAAAAAGAGTAAAGAAAATATATTTTAAATTAAGTTTAAAAAAGATTGACAAAATTTTAAATATGTTAAATCAAAATAAAAATATTGATATGATAGCTAAAAATGTAAAATTAGATAAATATATCGTTAAAAAAATAAGAAAGTTAATTTTAAATAGTAAAAAAATCAAAAGAGAAGAGTTTAATATATCATTATGAATAATATAGCCATTATAGATAAAAATACTGAATACTCTTATATTCAACTATATAAATATATTCAAAAGACAATCTATTTTTTAAAAAATTTAGAAATAAAAAAAGATGATAGAGTAATTATTTTTGATAATAATATTATAGAAGTAATCATTTTAATATATGCTTTAAATAAACTTGGAGCAGTGTTTATAATATTAAATACTCATTCTAATAGCAAAAAACTTCAATATATTTTTAAAGATATTAATGCAAAATCAATTTTTATATCTCAAATATATTATCAACAAAACAAAGAGATAATTGAACAACATTTTACCTCTATTTTTATAAATGATAATCTTTTAAAAACTATTCAAAAATATAATATCAAAATAGATAAGATAAATAAAACTTTTTTTCAATTTCAAAATAACAATAATATAGCAATTATTATTTATACATCAGGTTCAACAAGCTTTCCAAAGGGTGTAATAGTTCTTAATAAAAATATAAAATTTTCAGTCAAACAAATCCAAAAAAGGTTAGAGTATAAGGAGAGTGATAAAATTTTATGTGGATTGGATTTTTCATTTGATTATGGATTGTATCAAATTTTTTTAGCTTTTAATGTTAATGCTACTTTAGTATTAAAAGAAAACTATGATAATCTTTTAGATGTTCCGTTCTTTCTATATAAATATCAAATTACAATTTTTCCAGTTGTTCCAACAATTATAGACACCCTATTGATTTCAAGATTATTAGAAAGAATAGAATTAAGTTCCCTTAGAATGATAACATCAACAGGTGATATATTAACAACTTCAACAATTAAAAAGATACAAGAAATAGTGCCAAATACTCTAATTGTTCCTATGTATGGGATTACTGAATGTAAAAGAGTAGCAATAATGCCAAAGGATATGTTAGAAAAAAAACTTGGTTCTGTTGGAAAACCATTAGATGAGATTAAAGTCTATTTAAATAAAAATGGAGAATTAATTGTTGAGGGGGATAATGTAACTGATGGATATTGGAATGATAGCAGTAAAACAGAAAAAAGTACATATTTTGAAATAAAAAATGGTAGAAAAATTTTACATACAGGAGATTATTTCAAAATTGATAATGATGGTTATCTCTATTTTATAGGAAGAAAAGATGATTTAATTAAAATAAACTCCAAAAGAGTAAGTTTGAAGGAGATAGAGAGAGATTTAAAAGATAGTTTTTTAACTATTAATGAAGTGTCAGTTGCTTTTAAAAATGAGTTATATATTTTTATATATGGGAATATTGACAAAAGTGAAATTATAAGTTTTGTAAAAAATAATTTTTATATAAATGCAATAGATATATTTATTATAAATAGAGCTTTACCTAAAAATAGTAATGGAAAGATAGACAAAAATGAGCTTTTGGAACAATATTTATCTTGGTAAAATAACCTCTTGTCATACACAAGCCATTTTTAATGCCTATTTTTCTAGTAGTAATTATGATAAATATCTCTTATTTGAGATATTAACTACAAATTCTTTTGGAGTTCAATATATTTCAAATGACCCTAATAGAATTTTAGATTCATATTTAGACTTTGATTTAGGATTGGATAGAGCATTTGAATTACTTAATATGGACTATCGTATTAGCTATAATAAAAGTATAAAAAATTCTTTAAAAAAATTAAGAGATTGGCTTAAATATGATAATGTGGTAGTAGGTCCTTTAAATATGGAGGATTTACCATACTTATATTATCCACAACTTTATAAAAATCTTGACCACTATTTAGTAGTTAAAAAATATGAAAATAATAAAATTTATCTATTAGACCTAGAAGGTATAGCCTCTGTTTCAATAAATGAAAAAGATTTTATTAAAGCTTGGAGTGGAGATAATATCATTGAAGGAAGAGGAAAATATATAATGAGACAAATATTAAAAAGTTCAGATATAGATGTTTCTAAAATTAATTTGAATAAATTATATCAATTTATTATAGATAATTTATTAAAAGCTAGGCAAAATAGCGCTTATAAAAAATTAGCTCAAATAGATATAAAATCAAATACTTATTTAATAAGTGGTTTTAGTTATGCCTTGCCAAATAGACTACAAAAACTCTATATTCAAAAAGAGTTTTTTAAAGATAAGAATTTGGATATTGTTTTTATTTTAGATAATCAAATTGAAATTTTTAACAAGATGCTATCTCAAATCTTAGAAAAAAAAGAGTTAGATTTAAACAAGTTTTTACAAATTGATAAATTAGAAAATTATTTATTAAATGAGATAAAAGGTTTTATAAAATGAATTATGGTTTTAGAGAGCTTTTATATAAAATGCCAACTAATATAGTAGCTATTGATGATTTGATAAAAGAAGCCAATATGTCTAATAATATTTTAGAGAATATGAAAAATGGAGGATTAAAGTATATTCCAATATTTAAAGAAAATATAAAAAATATACTTAAAAAATTATTATTAAAGATTGATTTCTCTAAAATAGGTGGAATTATTGTAGCCCAATCTGTTCCATTTAAAATAGATTTAGATATTAATATTCCAACAACTACTATAAGTGGGCAACCTTGTGCAATTATGCATTTGGGTATAGAGTTAGCAAAAAAGTGGCAACAAGACATAAAACAAGATATTTTACTAATAGGTATTGATAAACAATTATCAACTGATAAAAGATTATATTTTAATTCTGCTATGGGAGATATTATTATTATAGGGGTTTTATCAAATCAAAATATAAAACACAAAATTTTATCATCTTATGTTGATAGTTATATATTTGCATATAATGGGGAGTTGTCTAAAAATGAAGATATAATTAAGTTTAGAGAAAACAACCCTCTATTAATTAGAGAGAATATTTTTAATAATCTAAAAAGGTGTAATTTAGATTTAAAAGATATTAAATATATATTTCCACATACTCCATATTTACAGATTTGGGATATTATGGCAAAATTATTACGATATTCAAGAGAGAAAATAATGACAAATTATATTAATCAAACAGGACATCTAAATTCCAATGATTCTTTTTATCACTATTTAAAATCAGCAGAAGATGGTATTGTAAAAAAGGGGGATAAAGTTTTATTAATCAATAATGGATTTGGTGGTTCAAGGGGAAGCACAATAATTGAATATAGAGGCAAAAATGGATAAGCAAAGATTAAATATTCATCTTTATGTTATACCTATTTGTAATTTAAATTGTATCCATTGTTATTATGAGGCTAAAAATATAAAATTTCAAATAAAAGAGCTACTCTCTATTGAAAATATGAGATATATTATTCAAACATTGATTGATAATTATGATGCTTATTTTGATATAGAGGGAGGTGAAATATTTTTAAGAGATGATATTCATTTTCTATTTAATTCTTTAGATAAAAAATATCTAAATAGATTAACTATTACTACCAATGGAACAATCGATTTTGATATAAATCAAGATTATTTTAAATATTTAGATGAGTTTAGAATATCATTTGAGGGAGAAACTCACCAAATTCAAAAAAAAATTAGAGGTATAAATTTAACCAAACCTCTCAATTTAGCAAAAAAATTACTTCAAAATCAAATTATGCCAACTATTAGAATAACTATTCATAAAAAGAATTTTGATAAAATTTCCAATATTATAGATTTTTATTCATATTATGGTTTTAATAAATTTAGCTTTTATGAATTTATATCTGTTGGTAGAGGAAAAAATTATAAAGATTTTATATTAAGTGAAGATGATTTTTATATATTGGCAAAAGAGATAGAAAAATTAGATAATAAAGTTAATTATAAGTTTAGTTTTCCAAAACAAAGGAGTAAATTTTTTAAAAATTATCTTAATATTTCGGATGTTTCAAGCTTAACTATTAATTATAATGGAGATATTGGAGTTTGTCCTTGGCAGATAGGTCAAGATATTTTTGCCAAATTTGATAAAAATAGTTTTTTGGATAATATAAAAAAACAAAATTTACTCCACACTTGTTCTTATTGCTCATCAATTAGGATAACAAATGCTTAAACCACTAAATAGTTACAGTGTCGGAAATACTCCAATATACAAATTAGATAATCTAAATATTTATATCAAAATGGAAAAGTTTAATCCAAATGGAAGTATAAAAGATAGAACAGCCTATTTTTTAATTCAAGATATATTAAATCAAAAAAAATTTAACAAAAATATAACTATTATTGAATCAACTTCTGGAAATCTTGGTATCTCTTTGGATTTTTTTGCTAAAAAAATAGAAGTAAAATTTAAAGCATTAATTGATGATACTATTTCAATAGATAAATTAAAAGAGTTTCAAAAAAGAAAAATAGAGTATATTTTAACAAAGTCTAATAATTTAGATTATAGAAATGCAAGAATACAATTAGCTAAGAAATTAGATAAAAAAGAGAATTTTATTTGGAGTAATCAATATGATAATTTTGCTAATATGAAAGCACATTATATTTCAACTGCTCCCGAACTTTGGAAACAGATGAATGGAAAAATTGATATAGTTATTGTTTCAATAGGAACAGGGGGAACAATAAGTGGAATAGCAAAATTTTTAAAAGAGAAAAATAGTAAAATAACTATTTGTGGAGTTGAGCCTATTGGTTCTACTATATTTGGAGGAGTAGAAAAAAAATATATTAATGTAGGAATTGGTTTAAAAGGTAGAGATAAAATTTTGAAAAAATATATTAATTTAATAGATTTTAACTTTAAAGTCAGCGATAAAGATGCAATAGAACTTACAAAGAGATATAAAAATATTGGGTTTGGAATATCAACAGGATATGCTCTCAAAGTAGCTTTTGATATGAATGAAAAATATCCAAATAAAAATATTATTGTTATTTCACCTGATGGAATAGAAAATTATAAGGAAGTTTTAGATGCAAATATATGATATTGTAGCTATTGGCAATTCACCAAAAGTTTTTATAAAGCTTTTAAAATATACAAAACAGGGTAAAAAAACACTGTTAATTAATAATAATAGCAACTGGAATATTACAGAATTTGCTTCTGTAAAAAATATAGAAGATGGGTGCTTTTTTATTGATTATAAAGAAGAGGATTATCAACTCTTATCGAAGTTTTTGGATATAAAATTAGAAAAATTGGAATTTGAACCATCTTTTATTTATAAGAACAGTTTATATCCAATCAGTTCAGATTTTTTAGAAGATAAATATAATGCAACTATGATTTATAAATATCCTCAAAAAGGGTTGAGAGATGTAATAGATGCTATTAAACAAAAAATCAAGTTTTACTCTATTGAGGAGTTGAATATAAAAATAACAAATATATTTATTAATTTTGATAAAAAATATATTGAATTAAATAATAGGATTCAAGCTAAAAAAGTCTTGTGTGGATATAACTTAAATTTATCAAAAATTTGTAGTAATAGAAGTGAAATAATTTTAAATAGAGAAGTTACAAATTATTTTACATATATTCTAATCAAGATTGAAACTAACTCTCCTTTAAATTTTTCATTAATTGATTTTAGTCATTGTAAAGATAATAAAATAGGTAAAAATATACAAGATAAAATAATATTTTTTGAAAAATATACAGATAGATTTCTTTGGAGAGTTAAAGATTTAACACCTTTTAGCTCTTTAAAAAGTAACAATCAAAAAATTATATGTATAGATACAGTTGGTTGGCTACCTAAAAAAGAGTTTGAAGAAGAGATAATAATAGAAATTTTTAATTTTTTAAAAAAGAAAAATATATTTAAAGATTTTTTAATTAAAGAGTTTATTTATAAAAACAAACAAGCCTTTTCGATAGAGAAATCTATTAGTAGTATAAATAGTTTATATAGTCCATATTTAACTATTGTAAATCCGCTTTTTTTTGATAAGGATAATGCAAAATGAATGTAAGAAAATTTTTAAATTTGGTAGGTAGTAAATTAAGAGAAAAGAGACCATTGGTGCCAAAATTTCATAATTATACAATTAAAAATTGTAATGGATTTATCCATTTTTGGTTTAGGACACAAGGTTGTAGATATACAAGAGATAAAAATGGTGGTTGTTTAATGTGTGATTATAGTAGTAGCTCTCAATCTTCAATTAAAGAGATGCAAAAATATATTTTAGAGGGATTAAGTAAAATAGGTAACCCTTATCTTTTGCTTGTCAATTCATCTGGTAGCTTTTTAGATGATAGTGAAGTTCCAAAGGAGATAAGAGTAACTATATATGAAAAACTAAAAGAATACTCAAATTTAGAGATAATTTTGGAAACTCTATTAGAAACCGTAAATAGAGGAAAATTAGAAGAGATACGAAATATATTAAAATCTCAAATTATAGATATAGAGTTTGGAATTGAATCATTAGATACAAATATCTTAAAATATTGTATTAATAAAAATATTGATATTCACAACTTACCAAATAAAATAGATTTATTACATCAATACAATATAAATGCAGTGGCGAATATATTAATTGGTATTCCTTTTTTATCAGAATATAAAAATATTGAAATAGCAATAGAAAGTATAAATTCTCTTTTTAAAATGAATATAGATACTATTGTTTTATTTCCAATTAATATCAAGCCCTATACTACGGTTTTTTGGCTATATAATAATGGATTTTATAAACCTATATCTTTATGGAGTTATATTGAAGTTTTAAATAGAGTTAATAAAGAGTATTTATCAAAGATTGAACTTTCTTGGTATAGAGATACTTCAAAAAGTCCTATATACAAAGACGGAGTTAAAGCTCCTATGACCTGCCCAAAATGTAATGATAGAGTCTTATCATTTTTAGATAACTTTACACAAAATAGTAATAATCGTTTAGAAATTTTAAATCAATTAAATCAGATTCAATGTGATTGTAAAGAAAAATGGAAAAGGCAAATAGAAACTGATAATAATTTAGAAAAAGACAGTATTATATTGGCATACAAAGAGATGTCTAATGATATTTTAAATAAAAATTTTTGGCAAAAATATGGTAAAAATATAGAACAAGAGATTGAAAATGACTTTAAATCCTTATAACAAACTAGCAAATATTTATGATATTTGGATAATAGGTGATAATACAAATTTGGAGGTTTTAGAGTTTTATATAAAAATAATTGCTAAATATAATCCAATATCTATTGTAGAACTTGGAATTGGAACGGGTAGAATTGCCATTGAAATAGTAAAAAGATTAAATAAAAAAATGATTGGAGTTGATAACTCAAAAGAGATGTTAGATATTTGCCAATTACATATTTCTAAAAACAAACTTTTAGAAAATAATATTATATTAATAGAGCAAGATATTTTAAAATTTAATAAAAAATCAAAATTTATCATTATGCCATTTAGAACAATAGGGCATTTTTTAAGTATGGAGAGTAAAAAACAACTATTTAGACAAGTTTATAACAATTTAGAAAAAAATGGAATATTTATTTTTGATCACTATATTTTAGATAAAAAATGGGCAATCAAAAACAATCAAAAATATATAAAAATGTATCAAAACAGTGATTTTACAATTTTTGATAAATATGATTTTGATTTTAATAAAAAAATCTTAAATTGTAAAGTAATTAAAAATAGTGAGGAGTTAGTTTCCTTTGACTTTAGTTGGTTTGAGCCGTCTGAAATAGGAGTAATTATCGATGAGGTTGGTTTTAGAGTTATTAATGTATATGGTGATTTTGATTTTAATCCTTTAAATAGTAATTCATCACAACAGATTTGGATATTGCAAAAATGATATATTTTGGTAACCAATTAGATAAAATATCAAATAATTTGAATATGTTATTAAATAGTGATAATATAGATTTTGATATATTGTTTAACCAAATTAGTAATATCTATTTTGATAAAAAAAGTTTTCAAATTATGCCTTATCCAACAATTTTAACTAAAATTAAAAATTCTAAATATTTTTGTGTAAGTAATAATTTAAAAAATATCGAATTTCCATTTTTATTAGGAGATATTGATAAAAGAAGATTATATAATAGAGTAGAAAAATTTTACTACAAATTAAAGACAGATTTTGTTTTAATTTTTAAAGAGGATAAAAATTATTATTATATTTATGATAGTGATATAGCCCCTTATATAAAAATTTCAAAAAAAATGATAACAGATAATTTATCAAATATTGTAGTAATAAAATCGAATAATAAAAAGATATATTTTGATAAAGAGATACTATTTTACCAAAATATGAAAAATATCTATTTGGATACTTTAATAGGAAGTAATGCTTATTTAGAAATAATTAATATTTTAGAAAACCAAAAATTATTATCTAAAAATGAATTATCTCTTTACTATTCATTAAGAGAATTAACTGTTTTATTTTATAAATTGGCACAACTTTCAAGTGAGTTTGATAAAAATATATTCTACTTTTTACAAAATGAACTGAATTTATTTGACAATATTATAAATAGCATTAGTTATAGAGAAAATCAAAAAATATTAATTCAATATTTTACAAATCTTTATAAAAACAGAAAGGAGTTAGAAGAGTATGCAAAAAAATATTCCACCAAATTACCATATTGACAATGATATTTTAGACAAACAAAGAATTTTGCAAATAGCTCAAAAAGAACAAACTCCATTATATATTTATGATAAAAAAGTAATTGCTAAATATTTGAACTATATTAAAAAAATAGATGCTAAACTCTTTTATTCTATAAAAGCAAATCCAAACAGTGATATTATAGATTTTTTTACTCAACAAAATGGGTATTTTGAAGCAGTATCTATTGGTGAATTAAAAAAAGTATTAAAATATAGTCAAAATCTTTCAACAACTATATTTGTAGGACCTGCTAAAAGAGAATTTGAATTAGAGTTTGCAATTAAAAATAGTATCTATCTAATTGTGGTTGAATCAGAAATTGAATTAAAAAGAATTGAAAAAATTTGTAAAAAATTTGGGCGAAAAGTAGATATACTAATTAGAGTAAATCCAAATTTTAATAGTGGAGGGGTGATCAATATGTCAGGGGTTACTCAATTTGGATTAGCAAAAGATAAGGCGATTGAAATCATTACTAAAAAGTATGACTTTATAGAGATAAAAGGGTTACATTTTTATTTGGGAACAAATATTTTAGATAGTGAAAAAATTATTAATAATTTTCAATCTATTATTAATTTAGCCAAAGAGATAAAAAAATATAAAAATTTCCAAATTATTGATATTGGATTAGGATTAGGAATTGCTTATTATAATCAAGATAAAGATTTAGATATTAGCTATTTAATAAAAGAGATAAACAGTATAATTGATAATAGTAAATTTGAGTTTCTTTTTGAGTTAGGTAGATTTTTAGTAGCAAAAAGTGGCATTTTTGTGGCTCAAATAGTAGATATAAAAACAAACTTTGATAAAAAGTTTATTCTTTTAGATGGAGGAACAAATTTTTTTGGATTAAATGCTAAATTTGGTGGATTTAGAATATCTCCAATGAAGATTTTAAATAATGAAACTAAAAAAGAGATAGTTACAATAGTTGGTAACTTATGCACATCAAGTGATATATTAGCAAATAATGTTTTAATTAATAAAGCAAATATTGGAGATTATATAGCTTTTTATCAAGCTGGAGCATATAGTTTTAGTGCAAGTTATATTAATTTTTTATCTCATAATTTACCAAAAGAGATTTTAATATGAGATGGACAGAACTATTTAGACCAAAAAATCTTAAAGAATTTATAGGTCAAAAACATATTATAAATTCAAATAGTTTCTTTATTAAAGCAATTAATCAACAAAATTTACCTCATCTATTTATTTATGGAGATTCTGGAGTTGGAAAAACAACATTAGCATATATTATAGCTAATGAGTTACAAAAAGATTTTTTTAATTTAAATGCTACATCTTTAAGCATAAAAGAGATAAGAGAAATTATAAAACAATATGAAAATAATCTAATAAAACCTCTTATTTTTATTGATGAAATTCATAGACTTAGCAAAAATCAACAAGAAGTTCTTTTACCAATAATGGAATTTAATCAAGCAACTATCATAGGAGCAAGTACAGAAAATCTGATTTTTTCATTAACTCCTGCTATCAAATCAAGAGGAGTGATTATAAAACTTTATCCCTTAACTAAAAATGATTTAGAAATTTTGTTAAACAGAGTTATTGAAAAATTTGATATTAATATAGATAATAATGCAAAAGAGTATCTTTTAAATATAAATAGAGCAGATGCAAGAAGTTTATTGCTCCATCTTGAATTAGCATTTAATATATCTAAAAATATTAGTTTAGAACTCTTAAAATCTATCAAAGAAAGTAATCAAACTACTTTAGATATTTTAGATAATAGCTCAACCATTATGAGTGCTATGATTAAAAGTATTAGAGGAACAGATGTAGATGCGAGTGTTTATTATCTAATTTTATTGATTGAAAAAGGGGAAAAACCTGAATATATCGCAAGAAGATTAGTTATTTTAGCAAGTGAAGATATAGGTAATGCAAATCCAAATGCTTTAAATTTATCAGTTAGCACTCTTAAAGCAGTAAAAGAGATTGGCTATCCTGAGGCAAAAATTATTTTAACTCAAACTGTAATATATTTAGCTTCTTGTCCAAAATCAAATTCTGTAATAGAAACAATAGATAATGTATATAAAAATATAAATCAAAATGGTATAATGAAAGTGCCATATTATTTAAAAAATAGTTCAAACGATTATAAAAATCCACACAGTTTTGGTGGATATATAAAACAAAGATATTTAATCAAACCATTTTCATTTGTAAAATTTAGAGCCATTGCTTTTGAAAAAACCCTAATAGAATGGATAAACAAAATAAGAGGAGAATAAAAATGTCAAAAATAAAAGTAATCGGTGCAAAAGAACATAATTTAAAAAATATAACCGTAGAGATACCAAAACACAAATTTGTTGTAGTAACTGGGGTTAGTGGAAGTGGTAAATCATCATTGGTATTTGATACTATTTTTAATGAAGCTCAACGAGAATATCTTGAATCAATTAGCTCTTATGCAAGAGGTAGTTTGCCAAAAATTGGTAAATCAAATGTATTAGCAATTGAAGGGCTATCTCCTTGTGTGGTAATAAATCAAAAACCTCTTGGTAAAAATCCTCGCTCTACTCTTGGAACTGTAACAGATATATATACTTATATCAGATTACTTTTTTCAAGAATGGGATTACCTATTTTAGATGCAGGAGAGTTTTCATATAATACTCCAAAAGGTGCTTGTGAAAAGTGCAAAGGGATAGGAGAAGATTTTGAGCCTATTTTAGACAAATTTTTTGATTGGAGCAAAAGTTTAAATCAAGAGGGAGCAATCAAACATAGAAAATGGAAATATGGTAGTAGATATTGGAATATCATTCGAGCTGTCGGTATTTTTGATATGAATAAAAAATTAAAAGATTGGTCAAAAGAGGAGTTAGATAAATTACTTTATTTAGAACCAACTTCATATCAATCTAATACTGCTGGATTTATTCAAAATTGGAAATTTGAGGGAATTATTACAAGACTTAGAAGAAATAAAGGGGATAGTAGAGGTTTAGATAGTAGTTATGATGAACCTTTTTTTGAAATAAAAACTTGTTTAGCTTGTAACGGTTCAAGACTAAATGCAAAAGCAAGAGAAGTTAAAATAGATAATACTTCTATTATTGATGTTTTAAATATGGAAATAACAGATTTATATGATTTTGTTAGCTCCTTAAATGATAAAATAGCAGATGAAATAAAACCTTTTTTATTAAAAAGATTAAAAAATCTTATAGATTTAGGAGTTGGCTATTTAACTTTAAATCGTTCTGTTGCCTCACTTTCAGGTGGAGAATCTCAAAGAGTAAAATTATCCAAACAACTTGGAAGCTCTTTAAGTGAAATCATATATATTTTAGATGAACCAACACTTGGACTTCATCCAAAAGATGTAAATAATTTAATATCTGTTTTTAAAAATTTAGTTAAAAAGAATAATACTGTAATAGTAGTAGAGCATAATAGAAAAGTTATGTTAAATGCAGAGTATATTATTGATATTGGTCCAAAAGCTGGAGTTGGTGGTGGAAACATTGTAAGTGTAGGAAATTTAGAAGAAACCTTTAAAAAAGATACTCTAACAGCCCAATATCTGTCAAATAAAAAAACAATATCTAAGGAGAAAAATCTACCTCAAAATAGCTTTTTAGAGATAAAAAATGCTAATTTGCATAATTTACAAAATATATCTTTAAAAATCCCAAAAAATCTATTAGTTGCTATTGTTGGGGCAAGTGGAAGTGGTAAATCATCTTTAATGGAAGTTTTAGTTAAACAACATCCATACATAAATATGATAGACCAATCTCCTATTGGAAATAATGTTAGAGCAAATACTGCTACTTATAGTAAAATTTTTGATGATATAAGGGGAGTTTTTGCTAATACTAATGGAGTAAAAGATAGCCTTTTTACATTTAATGGAGATGGTGCTTGTGGGGAGTGTAAAGGATTAGGATATATTACAATGGATATGCACTTTTTAGGAAATATACATAATATTTGTCCTAAATGTAAAGGAAGAAGATATAAAAGCGAAGTTTTAAAATATATTTATCAAGGTAAAAATATATCTGAAATTTTAAATATGACTGTAAATGAAGCATATAACTTTTTTAAAAGTCATTTGAAAATTGAAAAGGGTTTAAAATTACTTATCGATGTAGGATTAGAGTATTTAACACTTGGACAACCATTATCAACTCTATCTGGTGGAGAAAATCAAAGATTAAAATTAGCAAGTAAGCTAAATAAAAAAGGGGATATTTTTATTTTAGATGAGCCTACAAAAGGATTACATTTTCAAGATATTGACTATTTGCTAAAATTAATTCAAAAATTGATTAAAAATAGTAATACTATTATCGCAGTAGAACATAATATTGAGATAATTAAAAATGCTGATTGGATAATTGAATTAGGGGTTGGAGCAGGTAAAGATGGAGGTAAAGTAATTTTTGAGGGAAAAGTAAATGATATATTAAAAAATGATGCTTCTATTATTAAAGAGTTTATATGCTAACAAGACTTAGGAGAGAACAAGTAACCCCAACAAGTTTTTAGTAAGTTTAGCTTTTAATGATAGATAAGCTTGTTAATTGTATTAGCTTTTTTAAGAGGGGTTACTTGTCTCTCAATTCAGTCGTTATGCACTTACAGCAACTTGTCCAAATTGGAAAGATTACTGTAAAAATTTATGCAGTAGTAACAACTTATCGTAAAAAAATATAAGAGTTATTTTTGTATGAAGAGCAAGAAAAAAGGAGATTGAAATCTTTGATTAGTAAAGTTGTGAAAAATGGAGATTCATTCACAGGGGTGTAAATTTTTAATGA
>Ga0256836_1000755_pt1 | contig 16132 bp, 18 predicted proteins | sample 4561380metaG_FD_185974 | JGI IMG/M metagenome (GOLD analysis project Ga0256836, IMG submission 185974) | Hydrothermal vent microbial communities from Guaymas Basin, Mexico - 4561-380 | ecosystem: Environmental > Aquatic > Marine > Hydrothermal vents | place: Mexico: Guaymas Basin | collected...
CTATAGCATTAACAAAGATGGTAGTAAGAAAAAACTGACTAAAAAAGACATAGATAAGATCTTTAATAAACATTTTAGTATCAAAAAGATCTATAGGCTGGTTAAAGGAGGTGCTATCAATATAGTCCTAACACCGGTTAATGATGCAGTTACTGATAACTGGTACTGGAAGATAACTAATACTATAGAAGATCAGAATAGAGGAGAAGGAGTTAAACGTAGTAAAAATAACGCGTTCCCTGCATTTATGAGATTCATACATGCTGAGGATCTTATATTAGGTTCTATCCTGTATATAAGCAAGAAAGCGCCTACACCGAGATTAAGAATGAATCCTAACATTAGAATCAATAAGTTAACTAACAGAATAGAGACTAATGAGAAACAGGATAGAACCATTAAGAAATTAGACAAATTATTAAATGCTAGATTTGTAGACGAAGAGTTAATGAAACAAACATTGATCAATGATGAAGATATGGATATAGACTAGGAGTATGTGCTCCTAGTCTATCCATCATATACTTTGTCTTCATCTTTTTTTCTTATAGAGAATTTAGTAACAGGTAAGATGTTTAAATTAATAAAAGGACTAGTAAGGTTTATAAACTCATCTATGAACTTATCATATTCTTTAACATTAAGAGTAGGAGTATATACGTACAATAATCCAGGTATATTGAACCTAAGATCTGGAGCGTTATATTTAATAAGTTCTTTAGTCATGAGTTTGTACTGTAACCACTCGTATCCTCTATACATGTACATAGAATAAAATCTATTACGTATAGATGAAGTTTTAAAGCTAAACGGATCATTATCTAATATCTCTACCGTTATACCTGATATAGGTAATTTACTTAGTATAAGTTCCTTTAGCGTATTTCTCACAGATGCAGATACGTTAAAACCGTATACGTTAAGATACACTGGAATAGGCTTATGTTCGTCTATCATGAACTTAGTAGTTCTTAAGAATTCTAGATCCAAAAACACATGATCTAGTATAGAAGTTAACATGGATGTTTTAATAAGTCTGTCTTTATTAGCATCTATGTATCTATAGAGCAATGATTTGTTAAACGTTAATATGTTATCGCTTATTCTGTTTTTATAAATGATGTCAAAGTTTACTTGTTTTAATACTTCGGTAGGACATAGCTCTAACAACGCTGATAGTCTTAAATCAAACAACGAACAGAGGTCTAAGTATACACCTCTGTTCATTTCATTTGGGCTCGAATCTAGTTTCATAGCTCATATCCTTCATGAAGTTCTCAGTTTCTTTATTAGCTTCGTCCATGATCTTTTTCTTCTGTTCTATTTTCTCAAGTATCATGTCAAGTATCACTCTTTTCGTGTAGTTATCTAGTTCTAAATATTCGTTAAGCGACATACCAGTTTCTTCACGTATGTTGAAGAAGATATAGTCCTCTATATGGTTATACATAGAGGTCTTAACTGGATGAGGACTATATCTAGATGTTATCAGTGATTCAACTGGTTCTATAACAGACACTCCAGAAGTTAATTTTACCATCTCCAAATACGACACCTGTTTAAGAACTTCTCTACCTAAGTATCGTTTATGTTTAGGTAGTTTAGATAATTTACGTACCGTATCTCTTACTAATTCGTATACGTCTTTAACTATAAGTTCTTGTATACCTTTAACTAATGACTCAAATGCTTCTATGTCTCTGTTTCTATAGACTTCTTGAGTATATTTTGGTACTGGAGTGTCTGTAGGGTAAAAAAATGCATGTATGGATCTATACCTACGAACTCTTTTATCTTACCGTCAGTAGTTTGCAATTCACCGCACATAGGACATTTCCATACAGGTATGCCTGCTATAGCTACTAAGGTTTTATTTATATACTTGTTAACTTCAGACATGATCTCTTTTCTTATTTTAGGTTCTTGAGATAAATCTTCTAAAATACTTGCTATATCAGATGGTTCTTCATAAACACCTGTATCTATAACTATCTTGTTAATAAAATGCATGTATGTTTGTAACAGGATGTTATTAACTAAAACTTCTTCTAATTTACCTATATCTTCATCACTAGTTCTATTGTTAGATTTTTCTATAATTTCATTTGTGATACGTTCTAACGTAGATATGAATGTCTCTCCTAATGTTAGATACTTGTTAATATCAGGACTCCCGAATTCAATAGCTATGGTAAGATCTTCTATAGTAAACGACTTAGTACTAGGTGCTATAGGATCTAATGTATCTTGATATTTTAATATATCTTCTACGGTAACTGACTTACTGGCTCTTTTAAACAATACGGTCTTATGTTCTTCCGTTAATTTAGAACTATCTACCCATATAAGTCTTGATAAGTCTATCTGTGCAGTATGTGTGAACGTGCACTTAGGTAGTTTAGTTTCTTTTTCATTAACTATAGCGTTCTTACATACGAATGTATAGTTATAGCCATCTGGATACATAGTTTTAGCTATAGCTGTTAAGATAATAGGTATGTCTTGGATCTTAATATATTTAAATATATCATCATCATCTGGTAAGCTAAGAGACGTATCTATGATCTTATCCTTGATAAACGTTAATACCGTTCTAGCAAATATAACGTTATGATTACTGAATGCTAATGTATGTGTTCTTCTACCTATCCTATCTAAATCTTCCATAAGAGCTACTTGAAGATCCAACTTCTCAGTATCAGACATAGGTTCTAGAGTTATCCAGAACCCGCTATGGTATAACGGTACATGCACAACTGAACCTAACTTAAGAGATTTTCTAAGTTTTAACTTAACGCTATATAACTTATTAGGTCTAAAATTAAGATTAACGTCTTTTAATACTAGTTCTTTTTCATTGTGTTCTAACGTTGGTTTAAAACCATCGTTTATTTTATCTTTGCTTCCTACGTCATACGTTAATTGCAACGTATCGTTTTCTATTAAAATAGTATTTTTAGTAGTAGTATCAAGTTTAGCTAAGTCTTTTTCAGGTAGCTCGGATAACGTTCTGAAAAATCTAGCGTATTCATCTCTGCTACCGTTAGGTAGATATATAGTATCGGGATCTATTTCTTTCAACGGTGTTGGATCTTTAACATCTTTTAAATATGGTTTTAATAATTCATACCCTATAAACATACCGTTATTCACTGTCTGCTGTTGTTGTTCTTTCACTGTTGTTTGATTCGTTTGTTGGTTGTTCATTGTTTCCATTTACGTCTCCTTGTTCATTGCTTTGTTTTTGAGATTCGTATAGATTCATGATGTGTGAGTGAAACGTCACTGCTGAATTCATAGCTAATACAGATATTTGTTCAAATATACCTGCGTATCCGATCATGCAGTCTAAATATAGCTGTACCTCTTTTTCATTTTTCTCATCAACTGGACCAGTGAAGAATACTATCTTAAGTTTTTTAACACCGTCTTCTTCTATTTCTTCAACCTTAGCATGTGCTCTAGTTAACTCGTCTAATCTTTTATCTATCTCTTCGGCTGATTTTTTAATTCCTTCATATAGTTCTTCTGCTTCTTTATCGTATAGACCTTTCTTAGTAGCGAATAGTTTTAACTTAGCTATGTTAGCATAAAGTTCTTTTAACCTATTTCTATATTCTAAATTAAGGTCTTTAAGATCGTCCCATTTAGGATTCTTACTTAGCTTTTTAGCTTTCTTTTTTTGCTCTACCTCTTGTTTTCTTTTAACGTGTTTAGGTAATCTTTTCTTATTGTTTTCCATAATGTCTCCTTTCGCGTTTATTTATGTCATGTATATGACAGACACGTTAAAAATAAATACTCCGGTATGAGATGAAAGATCTAAAAATACAACAAAAAGGACGTAACATGGAAAATAAAAACATAGTAACATATAACGAAAACGAATTACATAAAGTAGAGATTAATCCTGAATTGTTAGACAAATTGATGACGGTCTACAGTCCTGAGCTAGCAAAGTTTATATATGACGCTATAGGGATATTAACGGAAGAAGGACTTATTGATATCTACGAATACGTAAATACCATACTTGATACTGATGAAACCGATTTAGACTTACAGCATGTTGCTACTGAAATCCTATATAATACTATCTTAGGTTTATTAAGAGTACTAGAGTTATATGGTATAGTGTTGGACGATTACGACGTAGTTATAGATTATGTTTTTAATAATTCCTTAGTGTATGATTTGTTAACACTAGTTAAAGCATTACGAGATTTAGGAGATTACGATCCATATATGTATGTTAGCATATTAGACGTACTAGATGATATCGAGTTAAGCGATACTGATAAAGTTATTAAGATTATATATATGTTAGTACCAAATATAAATCCTGAAACGTTGTCTAAGATAATAATGGGTATAAGAACACCGTTATTAGAGAATATACGTAGAATGGTCATAAGCAGAATAATCGATATCACTGATACAGATCTTGTATATGGTATAGATAACGATATGGTAGATGAGAATATGAGGATAATAGACTATTTCGTTAAGATGGGTTATCAAAACGTACCTGATATCGCATTAGCATTATTAAATAACGAAATCACGATTAAAGATATTATAGAGTCTAAAGATAACCTAATAAAAACGGATAAGAAGTACATATACGTTATATTAGAACAGAATGAATTAGAAAGTATCAAGTTGCTTATCGTATATAAGATACTAGAGATGTTGTTCATAATGTATCTATCAGGTATGACCGATAAAGAAATAGTAGAAGATCTTATGGAATATTTTAACGGTTATGAAGGCAGTGAAAGAGAAGAATTGAATAAGATACTAACAGAACTTTTGAAAAAATATGAATCAACAACTATCAGTAACGTCAGTTTTAAAGATTATTTAATGGAGCTAGGAAATGAAACTAACAGCGAATAAAGAAAGGTATATGTTAGAAGCAGTGAAAAACGGTTATCCTAAACACCTTAGGTTCATAGCTGATATGTTTACTACTATATCTGAGAAAAATATGGAAGACGAGTTTATTAAAAAAGATGATAGAATCGTAACTGGTAAACTATTGAACGGTGAAGAGATAATGCTAGATGATAACTATGGTACCGATAGCATGTTATATACACCCAAAGACCCTATCGTAGTTACTCCTGATATATTGCCTAATGTTAAACAAGATATAGAAACAACAGTTGGTAGATTGATTATGAACTATTTGTTACTAGCATTACCTTTTGGTAGTAAAATAGAGTATATAAACAGAAAATTTAGTATAGAAGACATAGAAGACCAGATAGTTAAAATAGGGTTAGTACGAGATGATGATCCTGAATCAGATAAGAAAATAAAAGTATCTGAATACGTTAAGTTCGTAGATCATGTTACCTATATTAAAAACTTTAACAGGATATACAGTTTATCAGCAACAGAACATACTATAACTCCTCCTCCAGACATAGATAAGAAGAAAAAAGAAATCATACAGAAATACATCGATAAATATGGTCCTAAAACATTAGAAGATAAAGGTATAGTAGCTGAAATAGAAAACGAGATCAGTAAGTTAGAGTCCGAATACATTAAAAACGATAAAGCGTATGGTAAATTAGTTTCTGGTAAAGTACTAGGTGCTAGAAAGAAAATGTTCGTAAGCTATGGACTAGGTATGGAGTTCAAACCGTCTCCTAAAGCAAAATACGTACCTGATAGCCTATATGAGGGATACAGTAAAGACCCTCATAAACTTTCTATATTGTTCAACGATAGTAGGTTAGGTTCGTTATCAAGAGGGGCTGAGACACAAAAGGGAGGGGTAGCGGCTAAAATATCATTAAGAGCTACGTCTGATATAGCGATAAAGGACGTGGATTGTGGTACTAAAATATACATACCTACTAAAGTCACAGATGAGAATAAAAAAGACATGATAGGCAGATATTATTTCGACGATAACGGTAAAACTATACTAATAACCCATGATAATGTAAATGATCTAATCGGTAAGGTTATTAAACTAAGAACCCCTATGACATGTAAACTAGAACATCATTTTTGTAAATATTGTTTAAAAGACATATTCAAAGATTATAAAAATGGTTTACCGTTAATGGTAACTGACGTTAGTGGAGCTATCTTAAACGAATCTATGAAAAAGATGCATAATACTACGTTACAGACATTTGAATTAGAGATCGATGATATAATTTCTTAATGAACATACGGTAATATTACCGTATGTTCTATTTTATTTTTTATATACGTTTATTAGTACTGATAAATAACGTAAAAGGAGTGAAACATGGGTAAGTTCGTTAAGATAGGCGATACTGTTATTAACAAAGACAACATCATATCAGTAGGAGAAATCTATTGTGAAGCTAACGATGTTTATCATAGTGACGTAAGACTTACCGATTCAGTACTTAAAGCCATAAGAAGAGCTAGAAGGGATAGAAGCTTTTTAGAAAGTTTACTAGACATTGAAGAGTACGAAATCGCTAAAACACTTGGGTATAGTAATTTAAGTTACGATATACCTGCATATATGAAAATCCTAACAACTAATGAAAATTATATAACCGTTCGTTTCGATGACGTTGAAGACGCTATAAGCGCTAGAAAGAAACTCATAAACGAACTACTGAACGATGAAGATGAAGAAGAAAATAAATAAACATTAAACCAAACATGAAAGGACAGACATGAAAGAACTAAATTTCCCTACATTTGAAAAATACGCTAACGCAGCTATGAGAACATTATCGGATAAACAACCATTAAAAGAATGGGTTATTGAAAAAGGACTTACTAATAACATGCTACATGCAACTCTAGGTCTTATCACTGAGTTAAAAGAAATGAAAGAAGCGGTAAACAACAATGACATAATCAACCTTTTTGAAGAATTCGGCGATTTACTATGGTTCATAACGTTAGGATTTAAAGAGTTCGACCTAATAGACGAAGCAGATAAAATTATGAACAACATCGATGACTACGATATCGATGATGATATTGAACCTAATGATGTACTGAACATGATTAAAGCAACTATGTTCTATGGTAAAGAATTAGATACATCAGTTATTAGACAATTCATGATTCAAGAGTTCTATGGTTTATTAACCATTATAAACCTAGTATCTGGATTGATGGATATTACATATAGAGAACTAGTAGATGTAATCATGACTATCAACATTAGTAAATTAAAGAAAAGGTATCCAGATAAATACAACGATATGGATGCTATTGAGAGAGATCTTAATAGCGAAAGAGAACTTATAAAAGATTTTTTAGATAAGTTAAAAATATTACAAACAACATGTGTAGAAGATGATTAAGATATTGAACGATGAGGACACTGTCCTCATCGTTTTTTTTTATTTTTCCGCTATATTTAACATAGCTTAGATGAATCATAGTTAACGGGTATATATTATATAGAGAAAGATAAGAGTTATTAAGGAGTGTAAGATGGATAATATACTTGACTTTGAAATAGACGGATTAAGTATAGACGATGAATTCGAGAAGAGAGTGAAAGAACAAAAACAAGTGAAACCAAATATTACTAATAAAAAGAAAAATAAGAAAAGTAAGTTTAACCTATTTGAAAAAGTACCAGAGCCTATAGAGATAGAACCGAGTGAAATAAAACGTGCTAATTACATAACGTTCGTTACTACAGACACCAACATTAAGATCCCAAATGATAAACTAGAGAAGATAGAAGCCGTGTTTAAACAGTTAGGTAAAGAAGGGAAAGGATACGGTATAAGGATATACTGTAATAAGATCAATAACCAGATATTTCAACTGGTAAGGAAATATTTTAACTATGACAGGATCGTATTTATAAAACCATGGGAGAAGTATTGTAACGTTAGTAAATACAAGATATTTACTCCAAGTGATTTAAATATACAAGCAAGTGTTAAATACGTGAAAAACTTTCATAAACTGCCTCCAGGTGTTAAATATATGAAAGCAGCATTAATAACGTTGTTATTAGGACCTTATAACAATAGCGCGCTTAAACATATATTAGTATACGATCCATATTACACAGATCCTAGACAATCCATAGATTACAAAAAATCTAAAGAAACATCCGACCTATATTTCCTTATTAACGATTTAAAAGAAGTATGTACTTTCGATATATTCAACTTTTACAAAGATGAAGATATTCAAGATTTAGTAACGTTAATTAAATAAAGGAGGTAAAATGTTAGTACCAGATATGTTAGTAGAAGACATGAATCCGTTTAACCTATATGAAATCGTATCTAGTATATTCATGAACAACGTAGTATCTAATGGAATAGACTACGATAACATAGATGTGATACCCGTTAAAAGTGATAGTGGAGTAGATTTTATAGGATACGCGTATAAGAACGGTAAAGAAGTGTTTAAGAAAAGGTTGAAGATACTTAGCACAGGTAAAGTAGAGCTTATAGATTAAGAAAAATACAGGATCTTAGGGTATATGCTTACCCTAAGATCCTAAATACTTTCATTTATATATTATTAAGGCGATATAAAGGAATAAGTGATTATAATACAGTAAACAAAAGGAGGAAGAGATGAAGTATGATATATTAAAAGAGTTAGTGAGATGGTTATATAAGAATTTTGATATAGATCCAGATATCACATTATTGTTAATATTGATCGGGTTATTTTTATTCGGTATAACTGTAGACCCAGTTATCGGTAATGCAGTATTGATATCATTTCTAATGTATGCCGTTTTTGCATATATTTGGTCAATAATATTTTTAGACTAGTGTAGAGACTGCTCTACACTAGTCTTTCTTTTTTTTATTTTTATATCATCTCCAGTAATTCAGTAGGTTTAGGGAAATTGAACATATTGTAACAATATTCTACTGCATTAGTAGGTCCATATATTAAGTTAATGTTTTGTTTCATGAATGTGTCTCTGTCTATACCTTCTATATCTAATAGTTCTCTATGAGTGGTGTCCTTAGATACGTTAGCTGCCATGATATTAGAAGGATAACTGGATACAGCGTCTGCATCATATACGAACAGTCTTATGTTAGTATTTAACCAACCTTTCTCTACGCTGATACCGTTATCATCTATACGATAAGCAGGCATGGTAACGATCCAACCGTTCAATCCAAGCAACTTATCTCTATCTACGTTAGCAGGTCTTACACCCAAAACTCTACCATGCTCTAAATAGAAAAACTCTAATGCGTCCACTATCTTCTTAGGACCACTGTTAAATATATCTACATGACTTACACCTAACAATAACGGTACGCTTACTTGTAAATCTTTTGTTTTGTTGTCTAATTCTATCATTGATTTAGTATCCCAAATATTGTAAATGATGTATTCTATCGGTCTATGTTTTACCATATACATGTGCCATTCTAAGTTCTGTAACGATGAATCTACTAAGTCTGGGAATTTAAGCTTAGCATGAACTCCTTCATATTCTAGAATATTATCTAATCTATACCCACCTGGTACTGTTTTACCTCCTACTCTAACGTACCTATGCGCTGACATAGCATCTATGAAGTTATAGTTAGTAGTAGCTTTAACGGTATGCCATTGTTCTTCAGGGTTAATCGGTTTAACTTTACCACCTTCCGTTACGAATTGAGTAGGCCCTTTTTTAAATTTAAAATACTTATACTTACTCGGTATCTTATCGTAGTGAAATATATCAGCTACATCTATGTTATACTGGTTAGCCTTCTCTATGATCTTAGTTAAGTCGTATGATATATTCCATGCTGCTAACCAGTCTATATTCATATAGTTAGCTTTTTTAAATATCCATTTTATAAGATCTAACTCATGGTCGAAAATTTTAACTTCTAGCGGCAATTGTTTAGTAGGTACGTCAGGTATATATTTATCATATAGCCTGCGTATCTCTGGTTCTACGTTCTGTCTGCCTTTAAGGAATGATTTTAATACCCCTACTATGGTTTTCTCATTTGTAGAAAGCGATATGATAATGATTTCATCGGTTAAAACATCTACCTCAATATCGAACGTACCTACACGATACGGTGAAACATGTTCATTGAACTTAGTTAAGTATAACTTCTTAAGAAAGGTTCTAGCATCTACGTCTATACCATATAGGTACGGTGAATTTAATAATGGTCTAAGCTGTTTAACCCCTATATATTTACTACCTAACCTAGGCGCTATATTTTCAGCTAGCCTGCTATCTGTAGACAAGAACCTGTCTACCTTTTTTATATCTTCAGATTCTTTTTTATCTTTATATGTTCTGTAAATTTCTTTAGTTACCCAGAATGGACGTTTAAAGTCTTTGATTATACGTATATTGTCTACATATTCTCCTTTGTGATACTTAACTTCTTTAACTATATGTACATCTTCACCTACTTCTTTTTCGGATAGATACGTTATAACTTTTGCATCTATAGGCCTGTCTTTCCATTCTCCAGTATTGAACATATTACCCTCCTATATTGTTATTCAGGCTATGAGATATGGGTAAAATGAATATGATGAAAATTCGATTTATTATGTAAAAGGAAAGGTTAATGGATAAGGTTTTAGTTGCATTTTATAAAGCAAATAATCCATTTGCTAACTGGATCGATAAACTTATAGCATGGTGGACTAGAGGACCGTATTGTCATAGTGAAATAGTTATAGAAGATAAAACTAGTCCAACTGGTTACCGTATGTATAGTTCATTAGGTACTGAGGGAGGAGTTAGAATAAAACCACATGTCATAGATACTGAACTATGGGATTATGTAGAAGTAACCGTTTATGATAAACAAAGAATCATTAGTTTTTACGAAATGATACTTGGTAGTAAGTATGACTGGACTGGGATCATATTTAGCCAGATAGTTAGGTTAGGAGTTGATAACCAGAAAAGATGGTTCTGTAGTGAGTCTAATACTAAAGCATTGCAAATAGCAGGATGTACAAATAAAAACGTATGGTTATTGAAACCTGAAATGACGCATCCTAATAAACTAGCAAAAGCTTTAGGGTTGTTATGATATAAGGATAAAAGGAGTATAACAATGTTAGATTACAAAAAGATGTTGGATATGGAAGTTGATGCGGATATTAAGACCATGGATCCGTTAGAATTATCAGAATTAATTTTTGCTACAGAAAGAGATATAGTAGACATAACTCTGCTTAGCAATTATATAGATAACGTTGACAAATATCCAGAAATAACTGGATATGTATATGGTGTAGAAGGCAATGTATTAGAAACCGTTAAAAATGCTGTAGTTAACTTCTTTAAGAAGATATTTGAAATCTTGAAGAAAGTATTTAGCTGGATAAAGAACTTATTTAGTAGGAAAGAGAAAAAAGATGTAAAAAAGAAAGTAGAAGAAATAAGAAAACAAAGTAAAACTGAAATACTAAATGGCCTAAATAGAGTAGAAAAAGATATCATTAATAGATTACGTGGACTGGTGATAGAAAACAAGGGTTTGGTAGAATATCTGCTATATGCAAAAGAAAACAACATCGATTTTGTAAAAGAGATGAAAGTTACTTATAAAGTAGCTAACGATATAGTTAAATATTTAACAAATAGGTCTTACAGTCCAAAACTTATTACCTGTGAAGATATCAACTGGTACATGGACAAGTTAAAAGAAATTAATTACCAAGCACATATACTACAATACAAAACTAATCACCTACGAATATTCACGTTTATTAAACCAAAAAATAACGAACTATATGAGGTAAAAGAAGACATTATAGAATTAAAGTCATTGTCTATTGATGATATAAACAATGATTTGTTAATTGATTTGTATATGTTTACTGCGGAAGTGATGGATAAACTACTGAAAGCTCAAGAAGATATAAAAGATCTTTTCGATGCGAACATAAAAATATTTGACGACGCGATTAATACAATTATAGAAAATTCTAAAGATGAAGAAAATGCATGTATTAATGCTGTAGTAACTAGATTAAGACCGTTAATCGTTGCTGTAACTAATTTAGTCTATCAGATGGTAGACATTAAACATATTTTTAAAAGAATAACAAGTTTAACGGAGAGTATGAGAGATATAGCAAGGGAGAAGAGGAAGGTAGAAGAAAAGTACAAAGACATTAAGTTATGAAAAGACATATAATGTATAGGATAGAGACAACAGAGCATGTAACATGCTCTGTTGTTTTTTTGAATAATTAGCCATCTAAGGAGATTATTATGTTTGTTGTAAATATACCGCCATTAGTAAACAATGATAAAGTAAAACACTATGCCACGTCATGGGTTGTTTACAAAGATAAAGATTTGACTGAAACGGTATATGAAAGTTTAGAAGATACTGAAGATCTATATAAGAAAATAATTAACTTGGATCTCAATGATGACACCGTTTACTATGTTAGAACTAAATTTCATTTCTTATTAGAAGATGGAAGTAAGAAAGAAACTAACTGGTCAAGACCTGTTATAGTTACTAAAGGTAGTGAAGGTATAAGTTCTAACAATAGTCTAATACTTACACCTAAGCTAGAGTTAGATATTAACCCTAACAATGTTCCTTTAGGATCGTTTAAAGTAACTAGTAGTGAATACAGAGATCTCATGTCTAATACTAAACACGTGTCTTCTGAATGGGTTATAGAAGAGCTATTAGGAGACGTAGTTTGGACTAGTGGTGAGGATAAGAATAATTTAACGTCTATAATATTACCAGATGATATACTTAAACCAGACAAAGCATATTTTATAAAAGTAAGGTATAAGAATAATTTTGGTAATTACAGTAACTGGGGTACTATAGTAATCAAGACTAGAAAAGAAATAAAAACTACAACTGATACGATATCTGATAGTGATGCTGAGATATTGAGAAAGTTAGTTGCTACGGCTATCTACAGTAGTATAGAAGTAAATACAAGTAAGTGATAAGGAGTATACATGTATAAGATATCTATAAACAGAAACAATGCTACGTTGAACAAGTTAACACATTATGCTACTAGTTGGAGACTCTATGATGATCCTAACGGTAAGAATCTTATATTTGAAAAACTAGTAGATACCAAGATGTTAACTACGTTATATGTAGATATGGAACTAGATGATAGTAAAACATATTACGTACAGACTAAACTATACTTCAAAGATAACAACGGTAACATTAAAGAAACACCATGGAGTAAGTTGATACCTATAACTAATAGTGAGATTAACAACGCTACCACTGATGAACTGATTAAACCACCAGTCATAAGCTTAGATAGGAACCCTAACTATGTACCAACTGGTAATTTTAACATCATGACTAGTACATATACGGATATAAGACCTGATAGAGCACATGACTCTACTGACTGGTTAATAGTTGATGCTAACGGTAACACTGTGTGGAGTAGTCTGAATGATAAAGAACATCTAACATCTATCATAGTACCTAAAAGTACATTAGAGCCAGAACAAACATATTTTATAAAAGTAAGACATAAGAACAACTATAACGAATACAGCCCATATGGTACTATGCAAATAAGAACCGTTAATGAAGAGAATCCTCCAGTTGAATATAGAACAGACATGTATGAAGAATTAACTAAGATAGTTGCTACTACGATATACATGACTGTTGCTAAAAAATGATGATTGTTCAAATATTTATGAGACGCAGTATTAGGTTTGAATAACCTAATACTGCAAGGAGCTTTTATGGACAAAATAACTATATGGAACAATGAAGACGGATACGTAGCTAAGGATTTTACATCTATAAGCGTAGAAGAAAGCAATATGAGTGATGGTAATAGGATAGCGTATATAGCTCAAATAGCACCTGTTGTTAGATTAAAAGAAAACAGTAAGAATCCAAGGAAACTGTTCGAGAGGTTATTAAAAGAAGCAGCTCCTAATGACCCTAACGATACTAATAACGCTAGCAGGGTATTAGAATTTATACCTGTAGTTACAACGGTACAGGTTCTTAATAATAATGTTAACATAACTTGTAGAGATGGTAGAATAACAACTGTACCTATAGAAAAGTACCTTAATGATATAGTACCGTTCAGTTACGTTAAAAGTATAGATAATAGAACATTCAAACTGTATACTAACTATAGGGCATTGTACAATGTTTTAAAAGACCCATTGTTAATACCGTTGAACGATCCAGAGGAGTTAAAAGATTACGTATTGATTAAGTTAAAAATACCTATGTTCATATGGGCGCAGTTATATACTCACCAGACATTAACTAAGGTAAGTCAATCAGATAGGATGGGTGTATACGATCCGATGGATTTTTGGTTACCTGAAGATATAGAAGATAGAGTAAGAGAATATATGGATAAGCTGCTAAGCAATAAGGAATTCGATCCTAGATTATTAAGAACGAATCAAGAAGTTAATAGAAAGAACATTAAAATGGATCTATTAACTGGATATAGTCAGTTAGAGTTATATGAGTTCTTTAAAGAACTAGGCTATAACCATGAAATATATCAAAGAGCTATTTACTACTTTAGATATAAAACATTTATCATGGGTGGATGGAAGAACGATCCTAAAAGATGGCAGCATTTAATATTAGAGAGATATAGATACCCGTCTCCTGACAAGAACCATACTCAAAAAGAGACTAAAAAAGTAGTAGAAGCTATAGGGAAACTTATTTCCCTATAGACTTTTTATTTTTTATTTAAACTGATAACTGAAATCATTTTTAAGGAGTTATTATGGCATTACCTTGGGAGATAATAAGCGAAAACGTCTTGAACGTAGCTAAGATACTAGATGACTTATTAGATACTAGCAATAGCAAAGACGTAGACTGGATAGTAAAAAATGAAGACGGTACTGTAGATAGTAAAATAGTTCCTAACTTAGCTAAATTAGCTGGGTTATTTGGAAAAAGATATGTAGGAGCTAGTGATACACCCCCTACTAAAAGGTTAGACGGCACAGCGATAGAAGAAGGTGATATGTATTTTGATACCGTTAAGAAACAAATGATGGTATACAACGGTACTGAATGGAAACCTGTAGCATACGCTGCAGCGTTAATTAAAGCAAGTTTTACAGGAGACGGTAGTACTACTGAATTTACGGTAGAAGGCGGATACGAGCCTAACATGGGTATGGTATTTTTGAACGGTGTAAATGTCACTAATGAAGTAGATCTTACTAGCGGTACCGTTATTAAGTTTAAAGAAGCGCCTGCAGATGGCGATATCATAGAGGCATATTTTTATAATAGTTTTAAAGTAGCAGATGCGTATACTAAAGTAGAGATAGATAATATCTTAAAGAACTATAAAAAAGAAGCATTAATACCAGACGATATCGTAGATGATTTTGAAGCAGAACCATATAATAAGTATTATGTAGATACAAGTAAAAAAGAGATAAACGTTACGTTACCAAGCAACCCTGTAAGAGGCGAGCAGATCATGATATTTGACCCATATGGTAATTTTGAGACTAACAACTGTATACTCAATGGTAATGGAAATACCATAATGGGCGAATCAGTTTTCTATCTGAACATGAATAATAAATTATATACAATAGAGTTTAACGGTAAAGAATGGAGAGTTAGATAAAATAAATATAAGGAGAGAAAATGGACAATTTTAAAGACCTATATGTAAACCAAATGCTAACTAATAATAGTATAAATATCCCTGTGTATACTGATAACCCTATTACTATAAAAGGCGTTAGAATAAATAACGCTTGGCCGGGTATATATGTAGATAACGAGAACGGCGATGATAACAACGATGGACTTACACCGGATACTGCTGTACGTACGTATGAAATGGCGTTATGGAAGGCAGGAGCATTCGATAGATGCACCATATATCTGAAGTATGGTCAAACTTATGATTTTAATAAACCGTTCCCTAACGGCCTTAACTCTATATGTATCAGCGACAGAACCATAGTTGTACTACCTTACGGCAACAGTAGTTTAGATAAACCTGTTATAAACTACTATAGGCATACTTATTCAAGTACCAACGGTAATACTTATTATACTGTTACTAATTATGTAGATTTAACTAATAGCAGGATGAGATATAACAATATTAAATTTTATTTACAACCAAGAGATGATACAAATATCCCTGACTCATCAAGCGT